>WNFV01001716.1_pt1 | contig 29687 bp, 23 predicted proteins | sample 5400101 | NCBI WGS metagenome assembly WNFV01 (sample SAMN13153361, study PRJNA577476) | soil metagenome | isolation source: 115 cm soil or saprolite under grassland replicate 1 | place: USA:California | collected 2016-06-15
GGCGGCGCTCACCCGCCGGCTGGGCGTCCTGGCGGCTTCGCCGTGGCAGGTCATCGCTGCGCTCACCGGCGGGCGCCTGCTCGCCCCGCTCTCCCCGAGCGGCTGATCATCCGCGCCGCCCCAAGGGTGACCCATGCCCGGCGGCGACAGGATGAGGACGGCGGCGACACTCGCCATGACCATCACCAGGCCCAGATCGTCCCCACCGAGCGTGTCGCCGTCATCCTCATCCAGCATGTCGCGCAACACCGTGCTCCGTAGCGGGATCTACCAGGGACGCCGCAGGTAGCCGGTGGTAGCAGCTTCAGGCAAGAACAGGTGGCCGACGCCGGGCAGTCCGCGCCGCGCAACGCTGCAACACGCTGGTCGTCCACAAACGTCCGGTTCTGCAACAACCCAAGCCGGTGCCCCTTCAGCCAGTGACCCTGCGTCCATAACCCGTGTCCGAAATCAACGTCGCACAACCACAGCCCTTGAAAGGTTATGCGACACTCGGGGCATGGCGCACCTCCTCGGCTACGCGCGGGTCTCCACCGGCGACCAGCATCCCGACCTGCAGGTCGATGCGCTGGAGGCGGCCGGCTGCTACCGGGTGTTCGTCGACACGGCCAGCGGCGCCCTGGCCGCCCGGCCGGCGCTGGATCAGCTCCTCGATCAGCTGCGCCCGGGCGACACCCTGGTGGTGTGGAAGCTGGATCGGCTGGGCCGGTCGCTGCGCCACCTGGTCGACACCATCGCCGGCCTGGCCGACCGCGGCGTCGGGTTCCGGTCGCTGCAGGAGCAGGTCGACACCACCACCCCGGGCGGCAAGCTGGTGTTCCACATCTTCGCCGCCCTGGCCGAGTTCGAGCGCGACCTGATCCGGGAGCGGACCAGCGCGGGGCTGGCCGCCGCCCGGGCCCGCGGCCGCACGGGTGGCCGGCCGGCGGTGATGACCGAGCCCAAGACCCGGCTGGCCCGGGAGATGTATGCCTCCAGGCAGTACACCGTGGCGGCGATCGCCAGCGCACTGGGGGTCAGCCGGGCGTCCATCTACCGCCACCTCGGCGACCTGGAAGGCTAGTCCCACGGCTGCCGCGGGCTGGCGGCGATGGGCAGGACTTGTCTAGGCGACCTGTCATGCTGACCAGCAGTCTCCATGAGGGGCGAGCGATAGGAGAGGGCCGGCGTCGGCCGGTCGAGGGGCAAGGAGGCGCGATGGAGCAGGCCGACATCGACCGGGTACGCCGTGCGCTCCGCCAGCGACCCAAGCCGCCCTGGCGAGTGCTGTGGCGCGGCCGACCACATCGGCTACACCTGCGCGACCCCAGCATGGGGCCATGGGCACGGCGCCGCATTGGGCTGCAGTCGGGTTGGCAGTTGCTGTTGGCGGAGCGGCTGCGCCGTGACCTGGCCCCGATCTATCGGCTCCTCGCCTGCCGGCGTGGGCGCCACCACGACGCCCACCTCATGGCCGACGATCTCATCGGCAGTGCACTCGGGGATACGTATCCCGAGGTGGCGATCTGCGAGGTCTGTGGCCGGGCGGTCGCCTGGCCCAACGGGAGGCCGACCTTAGCTGGTCGTGGGCAGGAATAGCGCCCCAACGCGTCCGTAGTGCCTTCGGCTTCCAGTTCCACCCGGACGATCCGCATCAGGCTGCTCTTCCCGGATCCCCAGTCGCCAAGCGCGCCTGCGGTCAGCGGCAGCAGCCTCGGCTCGGTCAACGCCACCACCAGCGCGTCGACGAGGAAGTCGAACCCAGGAGGTCGACGTCGGTCTCGCTATCCGCCCACACGAAGCGCTCCGTTCCTTCCGGACAGACGATCGACGTGGAGCCTACTCGGAGACCGGGAGACCGTGGGAGCCACCGGAATCATCTCGGCGCCGCCGACGACAAGACTCCAGGCTCGTGCGGGACCTGCCGGTGACCGCGCCCGTTTGACCAGCCTGGCGCCGGTCGACCATCGCTCGGCCCACGTGGAGATAATGCGGAATATTCTAAGGCATGTTGCTTGGCATCGACTCTGGCATGAGGTAGGGTATCCCGGGCCTCGGGAGGTGGTGGATGAGCGACGCGAAGGGGGCTACCCCCACCATGCTGGTGTTAGCGCGCGAGTCCCGCGGCATGACGCAGGCAGACGTCGCAGCGGCAATGTCTTCGGCCGGCGAGACCGCAGTCTCCCAGGGGTACGTCAGTCGGGCAGAGGCGGGCCGACTAGCCGTTAACGGAGAGCGGCTGGAACTCTACGCGAAGGCGTTGCGCTACCCATCGCACCTGCTGTGCACAGGAGGTGAGGTTCACGGGATCGGGGTCGGCCTGGTCCACCACCGCAAACGCGCCTCACTCGGTGCGCAAGCGCTGCGGCGCATCCACGCTGAGCTTGCTCTGTCCCGTCTCCACGTGCGTGCCCTCGTCGTAGCGGTCGCCGACGAGCAACCGCATCGGTTCCGCCACCTCGAGGTCGACGACCTGGACACACCGGCTGATGCTGCAAGCACCCTGCGCAAGGAATGGGAGCTGCCCCCTGGACCCGTCGCCCACCTGGTGGAGGTGATCGAGAGGGTCGGAGGCTTCGTCCTCATCCGTGACCTGGGGACCCGCGAGCTGGACGCGGTGAGCCAATGGGCTATCGGTGAGGCGCCGCTGTTCCTGCTCAACCAGCAGGCACCCACGGATCGCTTCCGCTGGAGTCTCACCCACGAGCTTGGCCACATCGCCATGCACACCGAGCCGGGACCGTCGTCCGTGCAGGAACGGCAGGCCGATGAGTTCGCAAGCGAGTTCTTGATGCCAGCCTCCAACATCCGGGCCGGCCTACGCGGTGGAGTGGATCTGAACAAGCTGCTTTCGCTCAAGCAGCAGTGGGGCGTCTCGATGGCCGCCCTAGCGCGTCGTGCGCAAAACCTTGGCGCCATCACAGACTGGCAATACCGGAACCTCATGATCGAGATGTCCGCCCTCGGCTACCGGACGCAAGAGCCAGGCGCCATGGCCCCCGAACGCCCGAGGCGGCTCCGGATGATCGTCACGCATCTCGAGCACGATCTGGGCTACAGCTTCGAACAGATTGCCGATCTGGTCGGCTTGGTCCCCGACGAACTGCGTTCGCTGTACCCCACAAGTTCCGTATATGTCGATAATAACCGGGAAGCGACGTAACTTCCGAGGTAGGGCTGATGACCGACTCGTCTGTTCCACCCTCTCAGCAGGAACATTCGGCGCCTGCCACACCTGGTGGCCAGGTTGCGCGCGAGGCAGGCACAGCAGTCCGCCAGCTGGCGGAACGCGTCCTGCTGCTGGACCGACCCAAGTACGTCGCTGGGGTGCCGACGCATCTGGACCCGGATCATGGTGGGCTTGTGCTGTGCGGCCCGGGTGCCGGCAGCCGGGCGAGAGCTCTTCGCAGCGCCGGCTACGAAGGCACCCTGGTCATTGACCGAGCGGCCTACGAAGCCGAGGCGGCCACCGCCGACGAGCCGTTCGCCATCCCCGATGGACGACTGTTCGGTGGCGACCTCGAGGGGGTGCTCCAGGAGCAACGCGACTGCGGTGCCTCCGTTGCGACGACGCCGACGCGCTATATCCATGCGGGCGACTCCGACGCCCTCAAAGCCGTGATGCGCACGGTACGCGCCATCGAGCGCAACGACGTTGTCGTCACCGTACCGGTCGCGATCTCGTGGCTTCGCGACGAATCCCTCCGGCAGCTCATCAAGGTTCTGACCAAGATTCGGCTTCCCAAAGCGCTGATTCTAGGCGGTCAGTACAATCCCCTCGAAGTGTTCGCTCATGCCCCGAGGAACCTGAGATGCCTCGCTCAGGAGGTACCCTCCCTCGGGCTGTGGCGGACGGACTTGGCCGCCTTCGACTTCATGGCCCACGGCGGACTGTTCGCCGCCATCGGCGCCGGCGGATCGCTGCGACATGCAGTCCCCGAGGATGAACAGCCACAATCAAGCAGCTTCCCAGGTGCGCATCCGCCCTCGGTACTCGTCCCAGACCTGCAGCGCTTTGCCTTGGCCAATTCCTTGGCAAGGAAGTACGCCAATACCCCTCCGCCGCGATGCCCATGCCGTGTCTGTGAGGGAACCTTCCTCGACCGCTTCAACCACCGTGATGGTGAGACCCGGGCGCTGGCCCATGCCCATAACGCGGCGACCTGGAGCGGTTGGCTTCCCGATCTGTTCGGCCACCAGCACCCCGGCGACCGGCAGCTCTGGTGGAAGAACCGGTGCACCGCTGCGGTCGACGCCCATGAAGCCGAGAACGCCCGCATCAAGCAGCCTGGGGCGTTCAAGCCGCGCAAGGCATTGCGAGCCTGGGCCACCTTGCCGGTGTCCCAGCCGCCCAGCCCAGGCATGGCGACCTCCACCGCCGCGGAGACGCAAGAGGAGGACCGGTCTACCTAACGTGCTGGTAGACCTCTTCAAGGAACTGCCATCCGGCAGCAGTGAACCGTCGGCGCTGGAACAGGTGGGGCGCGACCAAGATCTCCACGTCGGTACCGTGTGCGATCACCACCCCGATACCGTAGAAGTCGGCTTGCATTCGAAGGTTCTCGGCGTCATCGGGCCACTGGCGCAGCAGCATCACCCGCGAGCAGAACGGCGCGAATCGACCCACAACCTCTAGCCCGATTCGCCAGCCCCGGGTAGCGACCACCGCTAGATCGACAGTTAGTGGATACACCGCCTGACGAGTCACGCACGCAGCATCGATCGCCACAACCCCAGATGGTGCCACCCGTAGCGCCGACCGCTCCGATGGCGTCAGCGACCCGATAGGCACCGGAACACCTACGGGAAGCCCTAGCAGCAGGTCCAGGACCTCCGGGCTGCGAATCGCGCCGGAATGCGCTCGCCTGCGACGGTCGTCCTCGACGAGGTCGAGACGGAAGCGCAGCACCGCCCGTGTCCCCAGGACCGGGACCACCGCTTGCTGTCCCTCGACTGATGTCACGATCCTAGAAGCTGCGTCCGCAACCTCGACATCGGCCTCGGACGCTCCCACCGCGCTTGCCATGCTCCTCACCTCTGTCGTAAGCGCCTCAAGCCCGTCCGTCAGGTCGCTGATCTGGTGGCGTTTGCGGTCCAAGATCATGCAGGCTGCGCGCCAGCGCGGCGACCGCCGCCCACACCTGTTCACTCCCAGAGCGCTCGTACCACCGCCGACGATCTCCTGTGACCGGTGGAGACTGGGCGACCAGTCGGATGGCCATCAAGTCCCGGACCGGAGGGTAGTACTCGGCCGCCGCAGCCCCGCGTTCCTGCGCCAACGCGCCGAGGTTGATCCGACCATCGGGAGCCTGAGCCAAGGCAGCCAATAACTCTAGCTTGCGGCGATGGCCGAACAGGCAGGCCGACAGCCAACGCTCGCCATCGGCTCGCAAGTTGCGCATAGGAGGAGATTACTGATTCTTTAATAAGTAATCAATGCCTATACCATCAGGTGCCTCCCTAGCAGGATCCCGAGCACCGCGGCGACGGTCGACCGATGGCCCTGACTGTTTGCCGGGTTCCTCGTCCACACCACCCGGCTGAGACGCGCCGACATAGGCACTGACCTCCTGGAGCGAACATGTGTTCGACTATAGATGGTCCGGAACCGCCGAGGAACCCCCGACGTAGCTACTGCCGATCTGGAGGAAGCCGGCATCGTGGGATACCAACCAGCCGAGCCCACTGGCGGCGCTGCGCAGGCCGTGCGGCGTGGGTGGCCATCTCGGCTCCGAGCGGCTGGTGGTGGCGACCGGGCACCGCACCCGGCAGCGAGACGAATGTCGTAGCGCCCAACCGAGGCCGCCATGGCCGTCGATCGGACATGGCCCCCGAATCCACCGGCGCCTGTGGGGCAGTCGAGCCGACCTGTCATGCTGACCAGCCGGTTCGGTGAGGTCAGCGGATGGTCCCAGACGAGCAGGTCTACCCGAACGTGCGCCTGGCCGACGAGCATGCAAGGAGGGGCATGGAGCAAGCCGAGATTGACCGGGCGCGGCGGGCGCTCGGTCGGCGACCCAAACCGCCCATGGCGAGTGTTGTGGCGCAGGCAGTTCCGAGAGGGTTGGACGCTGCTGTGGACTCACCGGCTGCGCCGTGACCTTGACCCGATCTACCGACTTATCGCCTGCCGGCGTGGCAGACACCGTGAGGCTCACGTCTTGGCCGACGCCCTCGTCGGCACCATGCTCGCCCAGGACTACCCGGAGGCAGCGATCTGTGAGGTCTGCGGCCGGATCGTCGAATGGCCCAACGGCACACCCCACTCCGGTGCGCCGCCGCTGGGAGCAGTAGCCGGCTACCGAACCGGCCGATCGCGCATACACACCGCCGGCTCTAGCTGGCTCCCTGGCGAAGCCAGCTAGCAGAGCGCCTGGTTCCGATCTGGTCAGCTTCTCCGCTTCCTGGCCTGCGAACGTGGCCGCCACCTCGATGTTCACTTCGATGGCGAACGTCATCAAGAAGAGACGCGGGTCTGTTCCGTCCGGCCAAGGATCCGCCTGATGGTGCGCCAGGCGCCGGCCGGGTCGAGGCTGCGGGCAGCGTAGGTGGCGTTGAGGAGTTGGTCGGACAACGCCCAGTCGTACTTCTCGACCCGCTTGTTCTGGACTGCCGCCGCCAGGACGTGAGGGTCAGGAAGCTCCTCGGCGGCGAGAGTCTCAAGCTGCTCTTGCACCTCCTGTGGCGTGCTCTTGGCGACGGTCAGGGCGACGCCGTCCTGGCTGACCTCCAGGCCGCGGCTGGTGAGGGCGACGGCGATCGTTCCGAGCACCCGGTCGCCTGCCCACGGGAAGATGAGGGTGTCTTCGCCCCAGGGGAGCAGCATCCGTTGGTCGAGCTGGTAGCGGGCGAAGTTCGCGCGGGCCTCACCGAGCAGGTCGCGGGCGGTGGCATCCAGGAAGGCAGGCAGGGTCGGTTCTCGGTAGATGGCGAGCATCTCCTGGCGGACCCGATCGTGGACTTGGGCGCCGGTGCCGCTGAACAGCGGTGGCCGGCCAGCGGTCGCACGGGTCAGCTCCACGACCCGCTGGTCGTTGTCGACGCTCAGCACTCGCCAGCGTCGGCCAGCGAAGATCAGCAGTGCGCCCTCGCTGAGGGGGTAGTCGATCGGCAGCGTGCCGAGGGTGCGACCGTTGCTGACGAGCCGGTACTCCTCGGGTGTGGTGAATGCGGCGTAGAAGCTGTAGTGGTTGACGATCCGCTCACCGGTCAGGCCAAGCAGCAGCGTCCCGTCCGACGACTGCACGATCAGATCAGCGGCGCCGAGGCTCCGCAGCAGGGCGGTGAAGGATTGCTGGTGGACCTTGTCGAAGGGCCCGTCGGCGCAGAGGGCGCTGTAGGCCTCGGCGGGCCGGACACCGCCATGTTGGGCGATGACCGACAACACTTGCTGGGTCAGGGTCGACAGGTGCAGGTCATCCAGCCCTGGTGGCTCGTACCAGCGTTTCAGCAGCAGGCGGACCATGGCGATCGACTGCATCAGTTGAGCGCGGAGTGCATCCGGCGGAGGTGTGTGTGCGGTCACCTCGGCTTCGGCGACATAGACGCGAAGGATGGCCGGCCCGCCGGCCCGGCCCGACCGGCCGAGCCGCTGCCGCAGGCTGGACACTGACGGTGGAGCGCCGAGCTGGGCGATGCTGGTCATCGTCCCGATGTCGATCCCCAGCTCCAGGGTCGAGGTGCAGATCACGTTGATGGGTTGGCTGCGGTCCTTGAGCTGGGTCTCGACGTGCTCGCGCAGGTCCTTGGAGAGGTTGCCGTGGTGGGGCCAGAATTCGTTTGGTACACGGCGGCGTTGTGATAGGCGGGCGAGCAGGTCGGCGTAGATCTCTACCTCCCTGCGGGCGTTGGCGAACACGAGGTTGTCGGTGCCGCGGAGCGCAGCGAAGAGGTGCTCGCTGATGGCGAGCTTGTCGCCGCCGGTCACGTCCTCGACCTCGACCTCGGCGCCCGACGCCTCCATGACCGCGCGGGCCTTTGCGTCCAGCCGTGGCTCGGTGGCCAGGTAGCCGCGAAGCTGCAGCTTCAGCTCCTGACCGTCGTCGCGGGAGGTTATGAGCCGGGTCTGATGGCTTCGGCGGGGCCGGAGGAACTCGGCCGCAACGGTCATGTCGCCGAGTGTCGCCGAGAGTGCGATGCGGGGGACTCGACGTCGCACCGCCAGCTCCATGCGGTGGAGCAGCGACTGGAGTTGCGCGCCCCGTTCGGTGCCGATGAATGCGTGCAGTTCGTCGACGACGACGTACCGCAGTTGTCCCAGCAGGGAGGCGACCTTGGGTCCGTGGATGACGAAGATCGCCTCAAGTGACTCCGGGGTGATGAGCAATACGCCACTCGGACCCTTGAGCAGCTTGGCCTTCCTCGAGCCCGGTACGTCGCCGTGCCAACGGTGGACCGCTACCCTGAGGTGCTCGCAGAGCTCGTCCAGGCGGTCGTACTGATCGTTGATCAGCGCCTTGAGAGGGCTGACATACAGCACCCGCACCCCGCCCACTGCTGCCGCCTCCTGGTTCATGAGAGCGGAGCAGATCGGCAGGAAGGCAGCCTCGGTTTTCCCCGAGGCGGTCGCCGCCGCGATGATGACATCCACATCGGCGGCCAGGATCGGCTCGACGGCCGCCTCTTGGGCGTCGCGCAGTTCGGTCCAGCCCTGCTGCCAGATCCAGCGTTGAACGCTGGGATGCAGACGGCCGAATGCCGCAGAGGTCTCAGCCATCACGCGGTTGGCGGATCAGAGACGGAACGAGGCGAGGTCGTCGTCGCCAGATGCGGCGGTGGAGGCGTCGATCGGCCAGGCCTGCCCGGTGGCATCTGATCCCTCGCCCTCGACCTCGGGGAGGGGTGCCAGGTCTGGATTGGATTCTGGCGCGATGTCGACTTGCCCGATGAGCGCCTCCCAGGAGGCCCCCGGGTTCTGGTCGAGAACCGCCATGAGGTCGACGAACTCCTTGATGGTGGTTCGAGGCGTGCGGAAGTAGGCGTCCCCGATTCGGCCCGAGCAGTGCTGCATGAACGCGGTGAGGCCGGCGTCAGGTAGCAGGTAGGCGGCCGGGTCCCCGCTTGCGTACACGTGGCGGAGCTTGGTCAGCAGCACATAGAAGTCTTCGGGACTGAGGTTGGCGAGCCGTAGGACGGGCCCGGACCAGTCGACGAGGTCGCCGGTGGCGAAGGTGTTCTCTGCCAGACGCGACTGGAGGGCGGGGTAGCTGTAGAGACCGCGGCGGGTGTCCAGGAGGAACTCGGGGGTGCCGCCGAAGAGGAAGCCGAGGCCGGCGGCGGCGCCCTGCAGGCTGTCGTTGAGGATGCGCAGGAGTTGCTCGTAGTTGGCATTGCGGGCCTGGGTGTTGTGGAGCTTGTAGAGGTTGACGAGCTCGTCCAGGCAGACGAGCAGGCCGTCGTAGCCGGCCATGCGCACAAAACGGGCCAGCAGCTTGAGGTGGTCGTAGGAGCTGGCGTCGTCGACGACGCGGCGGACCCCGAGTGCCGCTCGGGCGTCGGTGCGGGTGGAGAACTCGCCGCGCAGCCAGCGGACGGCGTCGCTTTGGAGTTGTTCGTTTCCGGTGTCGTGTCCACGCCAGTAGGCGGCGATGACTTCGGCGAAGTCGTAGCCGCCTACCAGCTCGCTCAGGGCCTCGAGTCGGGCGTGGATCACCATGTCGGGCGGCACGCCGCGCTCTCGGGCCTCGCCGAGGGTGTTGGTGACGAAGCGTTCCACCAGGCTGGTGAGGGCGCCGCCGTCGGGTCGGGCGCGGGTGGCGAGGTTGCGCATCAGCTCGGCGAACAGGCTGCGGGCTTGGCCGCCGGTGGCGTGCAGGCGCCGGTCGGGGCTCAGGTCGGCGTGGGCGGTGACCAGCCGCTTCTCCAGGGCGATGGAGCGCACCAGGTGCAGGAAGAACGTCTTGCCGGAGCCGTACTCGCCGATGATGAAGCGGATGGCCGAGCCCCCGTCGGCGATGCGTTCGATGTCGCGCAGCAGCGCCCGGACCTCCTCCACCCGGCCCACCTGGATGTGCTGTTGGCCGGTGCGAGGCACGACCCCGGCGCGCAGCGATTGCAGGATGGCGTCGCGGTCGCGTGGGCGGATGATGGCAGCGGTGTTGGTCATGCCAGTAGCTCCTGGAGGACGTTGGTGTTGACATCGATGGGGTCGTTGCCCTCGCAGACCGGCTCGCCGCAGGCCTCGAGGGCCATCTCGTTGATGGCGTCCAAGGCGCCGTCTGGCAGGAGCGCCCGTTGCTCGGCCAGCGTCTCGAATTCGTTGCGTGACCACGAGGGGCGGGCGGTCAGCGCCCGGAGCAGCGAGGAGTGGGCAGCGTCGAGGCCGACCACCGTCTGCTCGGGTGTTGCCGGCTCGGCGGGACGCCAGGCTGGCGCCTCCTCTTCTTCCTCGACGAAGATCGAGCCAAGCAGCGCGGAGACCGCGGCGGTCTCGGTGAGCTTGGCTTCGACCCGTGCGGCGTCCAAGACGACACCGGCGGCCTGGGGTGCGGGGGGCGGCGGTGGGATCGCGTAGCCGGGCTGTGCGGGTGCGGCCGGACGGATCGTGATCGGCCCGGCCGCTGGGGGTGGGGTCGTGGTGAGCGCGTGCACCTGCCGGTAGATCTCGCTGGGATCCAGGTCCAGCAGCCGGTAGAGCTTCTGGAGGATGGTGATCTCAGGCGGCGAGATCGTGCCGTCGGCGGCGGCGACGGCCACCAGGAATTGGCCGATGCCGGCTCGCTGTCCGGGATCCAGGGTGGCTAGGCGGCGTTTGACCCCGGTCAGCCCTGGGCTGGCCGCCAGTAGCCAGGCGAGGTGTGCGTGCAGCCGCTGCCGTTCCGCGGTGCTGAGGTGCAGCGCCGCCTCCACGTGGTCGGTGAGCCGCTGCTTCTCTGCTTCGGTCACCTCACGGTCGGCATCGCTGACCAGGGCGGCCAGGTGCAATAGCACCATGGCCGCCTGGTACGCCGGGCTCGCGGCGGTTGGCGCGCCGGAGTCGAGACGGAACAGCACGGCGCGGCCGGGACTCAAGGTGATACTGCCGAAGCGGACGTCGGGTTCGATCCCGTAGCCGCGCTTGGCCAGGAGTTGTGCGAGTGACACCGCCTCGGCCTTGGCCAGCTTGCCACCAGTCGAGGCCGGCCATCGGGCGATCAGCTCGCCTGCGTCGATCACCACCATGTGCTGTGGTCCAAGCAGTCCCTCGACCCAGTCGAATAGGTCGGCGGCCTCATGGCTTATGACGTCAGCAGCGAGGGCGTCCGGGAGGAGCGCGGTGGCGGCAAGGCTGCTCCTGTCGCCGGCGTGCTTGCCGAGGATGCGGCTGTAGGCGTCCAGCTCGTCGCAGCACTGGTCGGCGATCTCGGCGAGCTTGCGGATCGGGGCGTTCAGCACCGTGACGTCGGGTAGCTCTCCGATCCTGAGATCCAGAGGCCCCGAGAAGCTCGCTGAGGCAGCCCGGTAGGAGAGGGTAAGCCGGGTCCTGTTCGGCTTGACGATGAGGCCGCCCTCGAACTGTTCCCCGTAGCGGAGCGCGAACAGCCGCGCGAACTCCTCCCGACAGCGCGATGCGGGGGTACGCAGGCGGATTTCCGGGTGCGCCCGCACCCAGGCCAGCGCCCACTCCGGTGGAATCGGGTTGCCGTCGGCCGCCAGCTGCCCCAAGCCAAGCTTTAGTCTCGGCGGCAGCTCCCACGTGTTGGCCGGCTTGGGCGGCGGTGCCGCGTAGGCACGAACCGTGCTGGTCTGCAGCACGTCCACGGTCGCGAGGAACTCGGACGCGTAGCCCCGAAAGGAGTGGTTCTTGCCGTAGATGCTCAGCAGCCGCTCGACCTCGGCGGTGATGACGCCGACCTCGGCGCGGGCGGCCGTCGACTGTTCGGCGTCGGCCAGCAGGCGACGCTCAAGCCCGTAGAAGAACAAGAACACGTAGCCAATGGGTGCGGCCAGGTAACGTCGGCCGTCGGCCAACCAGGCCAGGTACGCCGCTCGGCTCGCTGGCGGGATCTCAGCGTAGGAGGGCCAGTAGGAGAGCCCGGCGCCAGCCCAGTCAGGGTCCCGGCTGTGCACAGGAAGGCGCGGATCGATGAGCGCGGGCTCCGCCTGCCAGTTCCCGCTCACTGCAGGCAGCCCGCGGCCGACGTAGACCAGCCCACCGCCGATCATGTAACCGCCGACCATGACCGGCTGGCCTGCCGGCAACCAGTATGAGTCCGGTGAAGACGCCTCCGGTGCCCGGCTCGATGAACGCTCCGGGTGCGCCTTGGGCGTCAGGACCGGAGTCGTTCCCGAGGACGGGCGGATGCTGTCGGGATGCTGGGTCTCAGCCTCCCCCCTCCGTCGCCTCATCCATCCGAGGAGTTCCACATGTGCTCCTGGTCGTGCCTGTCGTTGCCGGTGATGCGGACCTTGCCTTCCCAGTCCTTCCTATCTGTGGACTGCAACGTGGAGCGTCTGACTAGGTGTCGACCACCAAGGCGGCGCTGAAGCTACCAGGCGGCCCGATCGGGCATAGGCTCTCCGGCGCCCGAGGATTCTTGTGCTCCGGCCCAACCGCGGGAGCAGTCTCGTAAGTGATGTCGGCGAGGGCCCGCCTCATCCTGTGCGAGGTGCGGCGAGCACTTACAACGCATGACGCCTGCCGTGGAGGCCAGCAGAACCAGGCAAGCGGAGGTACTCGGTAATGGATCCTCGCCCCCCAAGAACCCAATCAGCCCGACTCGGACAAGAGGATAGGACATTGCCTCTGCGTGCTCTAGTAGTGCCGAGCAGCTCTCTACCTAGTAGGGGCGACGGAGACAACTCGTCCGATACGGGTTAAAAGCATTTCATGGGCATGATCACCGCTGGCCCATCGGCAGCCTGGCTACGCGAGCCGCTGCAGCCTGTCGGAGCGTCGGTCGTGATCGTGCGGGCCGCTCACCCGCTCTTGGGCGGCGGTGGCACGAAGGTGCAGGCAGTCCTAACCAGGCGCTTGGCCTGAGCGACGGCGGCGGGCGTCCCACGGGTTGGCCGGAGACGGTTTTGGTTGTAGGTGAACTGTAGGACGGCCAAACCCTCTGCCGGGGCGTCGAAAGGAGCGGGGATGTCGGCCGCCAGGCACGGCGCGGCGACGATGTCTACCTCGCCGTCGGATAGGGGGACCAGATCCTGTGCCTTGGTCGGGTTGTAGACAACGCTGAACCCATCCCCGGGGCTGGTGTCCAGGCCGATGGGGTGAAACACCGGATCGCCGCTGGCGTGCACGGGCTGGTAGAGCGCAAACCCGACGACATCGGCGGCGGTGGCGTTGACGGCCGCTGCGACTGTCCCATCGGCTTGAACCCCGGTGAGGGTGATCATGGGAGAGCCCGGCACGCGGTGACCGCCAGGACAGGATCGCCTGGGCAGGCTGCGCTCGGATCGCTGGCTCTGAACAACGGCAGCGGCCACGAACCCGCGGGCCGCCGGCAGGATGAGCTAGCGGCTGTCTGGCACACCGGTGGCGAAGTCGGGCTCCGGCACCCCGATGCAATACCCGTCGAAGCCGACACTACAGTCGGCGGGAAGCCGAGCGACCTGCTCAGTGTCTTCGCTTGGTCCGGCGCGGACGTTGGCGCCCCGGTCGACCGTGGTTGCCAGGAAGCGAGTGTTGTGCACTTGCGCATTACGGCAGGCTGGAGCGTCAGCGTTGCTGGGCGTGACGGCGGGGAAGGTGTATAGGGCGGCCGCCACCGCAACCCCCACTCCGACGACCTCTCCGAGCCGCGAGAGCCGCACGGTTCGGCCCTCCTCGTCGGGCGGACCAATCCGTCGGGGCAAGATGAGAACCCCAGCCAGGACTAGGGCCACGGTCGCCAGGTCGGCCAGGCGCGACGATACGTCCCCCCCACACATAGCCGGTGTAGGTCCCGAGGACCCGAAGCCCAACGGCGGTCGCCATGATCAGCACCGCCAGAAGGACCCTGAGGCGGTGCCGCCGCGGCCGTCGACGCCTGGCTGGTCTGTTCATCAGACCCCTGGGTTGGACCTACGATCATGTGCGTGCTGAGGGACCCGGAGTATCGCAAAGCTCCCGAGGCCACCGCCATTAGGCAGCCGGCCGCTCGTCGGCCCCTCTCTACCGCGCATCCGTCCGCTCAGGGCGGCGGGGGTCAGTGGCGTGACCTGTGGTCGGGCATTACGGTTGGCGCAGAGCTGCCATGATGCCAGCGTGGCTGTGTTGGGTCGTTCACCGAGCAGCAGCTTGAGGGGATCGCCAAGCTGCTCAGCAACGTGCTCACCGGTGCCGAGATCACTCGTGTGCTCCAGCAGGCAGAGATCCACAAGGACGTCGCCATCGACGACACCAAGTGGAAGAGGTTGCGCACGGCCTTTGCGCTGCAGCAGCGCAGCGATGGCCACGGCAACCGGGTCGCCAAGGCCATCGAGATCACGATGGACCCGGTGCGTTTCACCCAGGCACCGCAGGGATTCGCCACTGAACGGGAGCAACTCAACCGAGTGCTGGCCTTCTGTGGCATGGAGCTTGGCGAGGACGGCCGGCTCCGCAAGGTGACGCCAGCCAAGACACTCTCTGAGGCGCAACGGCGCGCTCGCAGCCTCTACCAACGCCTCACGGCGCGTGGGGCACATGGACAGGTGCTTGGCTACTGCACCGCCGAGCTGCTCCAGGACAACTACTTCCATGCGGTACTCGAGGCGACCAAGGGCCTGTTCGAACGAGTCCGGCAGCGCACCGGCCTGCAGGCCGATGGGCACGAACTGGTCGACCAGGCATTCGGCACTCCGAAGGGCGGTGGGCCGCCCAGGATCGCGTTCAACAGCCTGCGCACCCAGAGCCACCGAAGCGAACAGACGGGGTTGGTGAACCTGTTCAAGGGGGTGTACGGGACCTTTAGGAACCCAACCGCTCACTCCCCACGCAGTAGTTGGCCGATGACTGAGCAGGATGCACTCGATCTGCTGACGTTGCTGTCGATGCTGCACCGCCGCTTGGACCAGGCCGTCGACGTTCCCCAGGTCGGCTCATCGTAGAAATCTCCTGCCGGTTCCACGTCGGTGAATCGGCGGTCATCCGGTGGCCGCCGGGACGGCGGCTGTGCTGACCGACCCGATCGCTACATTTCGGCTCGGCCGCGACGATTAGATAGGCTGCGGGCGGCATGGCGGCCAGACTGGGGGGCTTCGGTGACGAGTGTTCGTGCGGGTGGTGGCCTGAGCGGTCTTGCGGCCGTGTACGGGGTGCGGCCGTGCGACGACTCGCCGTTCGCGGCTGTCCCCGTCGACGAGGCGACTGACCTCGACGATCTGCCACCGGGCCGGCTCGACAACCTCGCCTATGAGGCCGACCCGGCGGCCTGGGGGCCGATCGACTGCGGCGGGCAGCCGACCGCCCGGCCGCGGCGGTTCATCGACGGCACGGTGTTTGCCCGCACCGCCGCCACCTTCGTCGTGGACGGTGCGCTGCGTCCCGCTGTCCTAGCTGCGGTGGCTGCCGCAGCAATGGAGCTGGACGCGGAGACCATCCGACGGGTTCCTGAAAGCCTGCGCTTCCAAACGGTGCTGTGCCTGCTGGGCGACGGCATCCCCGGCGACCATCTGACCGAGTTGGAGTTCGGGCTCGACGCCGTCGGTATCGAGCTGCTCGCCCCCACCGATGACCAGGACCTGTCGGCCGAATTCGAGGTGTTGCGGCGCCGCGCCTGGGACCTCGCCAAGGGACGCATGGAGGCCGTCGAGCGTGAGGTGCTGCAGCTGGCACCCGAGGTGCCGAGCGTGGTCGACGGCCTCCTTGAGCGACGGCTGGTCACCCGCCGCTCTCAGCGGCTGCCCGCCTATGGGGTGGTCAAGCGCCATCTGCGCACATTGCTGCCCACGATGCTCAGCCAGCGCCTGTTCAGCCTGGCACCCGGACAGCGCTCGCCGGCCTTCCTGATCGAGACCGAGAAGGCCGTGCTGGTCAGCTGGTATCTGCGTCTCGCTGACCCAGGACTCGGCACCCCGACCGCCGGGATCGTGCGGGTCGCTGCGACCCGCGCCTGGCTCGAGCTCGGCTTCCCCGATCCTCTCGCCCGCTTCGCTGAGATCTCGGCGGTCTCATCGTGGCTGTGCCAGCTGCGCTGCCGCGACGCCTCCTACGCCAGATCCGCCGTATCGCTGGAGCCGATCGTCCGCCTGGAAGATCAGCTCCACGCCGTTGTGCCACCCATCACCCAGCAGCTTGCCCGCCTGCACCGGGCGTTCGCCACGTGAGCGCCACGACCTAGCAGGGAGGAACGCCCGTGACCGAGCAACTCGACCCCAGCGGTACCGATCGTCGCACGGCGGCCGTCGACACTGCGGGCAGTGCCGGGCTCGAAACCCATGACGCCGCCGCCGTCGAGGGCCACAGCGGCGCGGTGGCACCCCTGCTGGGGCGGGTCGGCGCTCCCCGCGGCGCGGAGGCGACCTCCGAGGAGTTCCACATCTGGGTGCCCGACCACACCCTGGCCGAAAAGACCCAGCTGGTGAAAGTTCAAAGCATCGCCGGCAGGACCCCGGTCGCCGTGTACGGCCTGGTCACCGAGGTCCGCCGCCGGTCCCGCCGGGCCGACATCCTCGAGGAGTCCGACCGCTACGACAACACCCCCGAGGCCACCCTGGCGTTGACATCCGGCGGCGTCACCCACGCCTCCGTCCGGGTGCTGGCCACCGAACCGGCCGTGCTCACCCCACCGCGCGAGGAAGCGCCGGTGTTCGCTGCCACCGCCGGCGAGGCGCAAGTCGCCTACGGCATGGCGGAGATGAGTGCCCCCGCTGCGCTCGGCCTGATCAGAAACGGCGGCCAGGCCACCGCCGGCCCGGCCATGGTGGACCTCGACTACCTGCTCGGCGCCCTCGGCGGGCACCTCAACGTGACCGGCATCGCTGGCGTTGGCACCAAGTCAAGCTTCCTGACCGGTACGCTGGCGCAGATCCTGGCCAGCTTCGCCGCGACGGCGGCGAACCAACCGGCGGTGGCTGACAACCCCCAGGCCCGGGCGATCGTGCTGAACGTCAAGGGCCTCGACCTGTTCTGGCTCGACCACTGGTCGCAGGCGTTCATGCCCGCTGACGCAGCGATGTGGGCCGAGATGGGCGTTGACCAGCCCCGGCCGCTGCCGGCCGTCTTCTACGCCCCCCAGATGCCCGGCGGCTCCGAGGCCGTACCGGTCGGCCGGTCCGGTGTCCGCCCTTACAGCTGGTCGCTGGCTGACATCCTCGACCAAGACGTCCTCAACCTGCTGTTTGCCGACAGCGACCGCGACGACGACAACTTCGCGCTGCTACTGGCCGACGTCGAACGGCTGCTGGTCCAAGAGGACCTCCGCGCCGACGGCACCGTCCGCCGCACCCTGCGGCCCAACGCGGTGGCGAGGTCCTTCCGGGGGTTGCTCGACTGGTTCGAAGCCGGCCTGTCCGACCACCCGCCGGCCAACTGGACCCTGTCCGGCCCGCACCACGCGGCCACGCTGCGGCGGTTCTACCGGCGGCTACGCCGCATCGTCTACGAGGACGCCGGGGTGCTGCGCATGGAGGAGGGCGACGCCAACCCCCTCGATGTCCGTCAGCTGCCCACCGATCGGCCAGCCGTGATCGACCTGTCGAACTTGGCCGACCCCCACCTGCAGCGGTTTGTAGTCGCCACCCTGTTCAAGCAGGCCGCCGACGATCAGACCGGCCCCGCGGCCCTGCGGGGCATGCACTACCTGTTTGTGCTGGACGAGCTGAACCGATTCGCTCCCAAGGGGGCAAGCGATCCGATCACCAAGCTGATCGAGGTGGTCGCCGCCGAGCTGCGCAGCCGCGGCGTCATCCTGCTCGGCGCCCAACAGCAGGCCTCTCTGGTCTCGGTGCGGGTGATCGAGAACGCCTCCATCCGCGTCCTCGGCCGCACCGGCAGCCACGAGCTCCGCGCCGACGTGCACGGCTTCCTCCCCACCGAACTGCGCAGCTTCGTGGAGACCATGGCCGGTGGCGACAAGGTCGTCTCCTGCCCGACCTTCCGGCAACCAATGCTGGTCCGGGTTCCCCGGCCACCGTGGGCGATGCGACGTGCTGAGGCCACCGCCGACCCTCCGGCGTTCCTTGGCCCCGACGCCCCAGCTGCCGTCAACGGGCCTCCCCGGCTTCGCCCGCGAAGCTACGCCGAGCAGCGGCTGTAGCCCAAAGGGAACGGCGATGAAACTTCTGCACACCTCCGACTGGCATCTGGGCGCCCGCCTTGGCGGCATCGACCGGGCCGACGACGCGTTCGCGCGGATCGCCGAGCTCTGCGCCGTGATCGACACCCACCAAGTCGACTGCCTGCTCATCGCCGGGGATGTCTTCGACGAGACCCGCGCCGACCGCCTGCCCGCCCTGCTGTACCGACTCGGTGGGCTGCTTCGACCCCGCGTCGCCGACGGCCTCAAGGTGGTGGCCTTGGCCGGCAACCACGACCGCCCCCACGTCTTCCCGCTGCTGCAGAGCGCGGCCGCGCTGCTCGGTGCCCACGACGGTTCCGGGCAGGTCATCTTCACCGACACCCCCCAGCTGGTCACCGTCACCAGCCGTGACCACGCCGAGGTGCTGCAGCTCGCCTGTCTGCCCTACCCGTTCCACGAGCGCTACGACCTCGCCGCCCAGAACTGGCCAACCCGTGACGCCAAACACCGCGACCTCGGGGACGCGGTCCGCCGGGCGATGGGCGAGCTCGCCGCCGAGGCCGAGCGCACCAACCCAGGCGTGCCGGCCATCATGGCCGGCCACCTGCTGATCCGCGGCGCCACCGTCGGGGAGGGCTTCTACTGCCTCTCGGAAGCCGAAGACGTCCCCGTCGAACGCGGCGACCTCCCCGGCTACGCCTACGTCGCCCTCGGTCACATCCACAAGCCGCAGACCCTCGGCACCGACCAGATCCGCTACTGCGGCTCGATCGAGCGGATGGACCTGGGGGAGGCGGCCGACGAGAAGACCGCCGTGCTGATCACCCTCGACGGCCACCGCGTCGTCGACACAATCCCCATCCCCCTGGCGGCCACCCCGTTCGCGCGAGTGGAGGCCACTGACGCCGACGAGCTGGTCGCCGCCCACGCCGCCATGGTCGATCCCGAGCGGACGTTGGTCTCACTGACCCTGCACGATACCGGCGCCACCCGGATCGGCGCGCTGGTCGCCCGGGCCCGGCAGCTGTTCCCACGCCTGTACGGTCATCCGCAGATCCTCCGGCCCGCGACCCGCCCGGGCGTCGGCGCTGGCGCCGGCCTGGACCGCGCCGACGTGGCGGGCACAGTCCGGACCTACCTGGCCCGCACCCTCGCCGACGACCCAGACGCGCCGGCGCTGCGGGGCCTCGCCAGCGAGCTACTGGCCGAGGAGGGCATCGTCGCCGACCTGATCCCCCGACCCGGCGACACGGCCACCCCGACCAGCCCGCGCCCAGCCCCGACCACACCAACCTCGGAGGCCACAGCGTGATCCCCGTCAGGGTCCACCTCAAGGACTTCCTCACCTACGGCACCACCGCCGCCGGCGAGCCCATCCTGTTCGACTTCGACGAAGCGGCCCTCTGGTCGATCTCGGGACAGAACGGGGCCGGCAAGACCAGCATTTTCGACGCCATCACCTACTGCTTGTACGGCGAGCATCGGGGCGGCAGCCAGCGTGACGAGCGACTGATCCGCAAAGGCGCATCGACCGCCGAGGTCGCCTACGAGTTCCGCCACGGCGGGACGCTATACCGCATCCGGCGGACGGTGTTCCGCCGGCCCCGACGCGCCGGCGGCGCCACCATCGTCAAGGAAGTCCAGGCCGCCGAGTGGGACGAAGCCGAGCAGGCCTGGCGTCCACTTCCCGACACCGGCAACGAGACAGGGCTTCGCGCCTGGGTGGACCGGCGGCTGCAGATGAGCGCCGAGGTGTTCTGCTCGACGGTGCTACTCCAGCAAGGCAAGGCTGATCGGTTGCTCACCGTCAACCCCCAGATACGCTTCGACGTCCTCGCGAAGCTGCTGGACCTTGAGGTCTACCAGCGGCTTGCTGGCCGGGCCGCGGACCGCCGACGCGCCGCCACCGCCGACGCGCACGCGATCGAGGTGCAGCTTGCGACCACAACGGAGGTGACCGCCGACGCGCTCCGGGAAGCCCGGGAGGTCGCCGACGAACGCGTGAGTGGTGCCCGCGCCGCGGAGCAGGAGCGGGGCAGGGCCCAGGCGATCCAGGCCGGCGCGCAGACCGTCGCCAACCTCAACCAGGTAGCCGGCGGAGCTCGCCGCCAACTGCACGCGCTCGAGGAGGTCCTGGCCGCCGGCGACCGGATCCGCGCCGACCTCGCCGAGCTCGACCAGGCGCGAACGGCGTTGGAGCCGGTCCGGCTGGCCGCCTCCGACCTGGACGCCGCCACCGGTCACGACCAGGAGGCCGACGAAGCCGACCGCGCGCAGCAGGCGATCGATCTGGACGCGCTGGCCGCCGATGCCGCCCGCGCCAACGCCGGCCGGGCCGACGCTGAAGCCGAACGCGACGCTGCCCAGTCGCGCTATGAGGTGCTGGTCCGCCACGTGCCGCTGCTGGACCGGCTGGTGGGCTGCGCGGCAGAAGCGGCCCGCCGCCGGCAGGCCGCCAACGACGCCGGCGACCCCGAAGAGTGCGCGCGGCAGGTCCAGGAAGCGGAGGCGGTCGAACAGGCTGCGGCCACCTCTCGGAGGGCCGCTGCCGACACCAAGCAGGCCGCCGTCGAGGCCCGCAGCGAACGGGTCGGGCACCGGCACGTGCTCGCCGGGCAGCTTGAGGCCCGCCAGTCGCTCGAGGGCGAGGGGACCTGCTCGCGCTGCGGCCAGCCGGTCTCCGCCGAGCATCTCGCGCGGGAGCTGACGGAGCTGGAGGCGGCGATGGCGACCGCTGACGCTGGCATCGCCGACGCGCAAGCCACCATCGACCAGGTCGCCAGCGACCTGACCGCGGCCGAGCGAGCCGAGGCTGAAGCCGGTCAAGCCTACCAGGGGGCCCGCTCCGCGTTGGCCGTCGCGCAGACCGCGGCCAGCGAGGCAGTCATCGCCGAACGCGCTTATGCCACCGCTGCGGCCGCCGTTGCGACACTGCCTGAGGCCTGGCGCGCGGTGGTGGACGACGCGGAGCAGTCGGCGGCGCTCCTCGCCGCCGTTTCGGCTGAACTTGAGGACCTTCGCGACAAGCAGCTCCCTCATCTTCGTGGCGTCGTCGCCGACGGTGCTGACGCCGCCGACCAGGCCACCACCGCCCTGGGTGACGCCCGGTCCCGCCTTCAGCAGCTGGCCTACGCGGCGGAGGGGGCTCGGCAGCGGGCCACCGCCGCCAGGCAGCAGGCGCAGGTCCGGCTTACCGCTGTCAACTCAGCCCTGTCCGCCGAGGTCCTCGCCGACCGTCATGGGGTGGTCGACCGGTTGGCGGTGACGATGGCCCGGCTGGCCCCGGTCGAAGCCGACGCCGCGACGCTGCAGCAGGCCGAGGGCGAGCAGCGCCGCGTCACCGATGAGCTCAACGCGGCCATGGCCGCGCTTGCGGCAGTCCCACCCGAGCACCGTGTCGAGGTCGCCGCGGCCAGCACCGCCCTGGCGGCTGCGGAGGCTGCCGCCGAGCAGGCCGCCGGTGCCCGTGACGACGCCCGCGACCGCCTCCGGCAGCTCACCGAGCAGGCCGCCGCACGCGAAGGGCTGGAGCAGGCCCACCAGGCCACCCGCCGCACTGGGGAGCGGGCCAAGCGGCTGGAGGAGCTGTTCGGGCGGCGTGGGCTGCAGGCCGCCCTGCTCGAGCAGGCCAAAAGCGCCATCGAGCAGCTGGCCAACGAGACCCTCAATCGCATATCGGACGGCCAACTGTCGCTCACCCTGGAGGTCGGTGAGGCGGCCGGAAACCGCAAGCTGGAGGTGTTCGTCACCGACGCAGCCTCCGCCGACGAGCCGCTGGAGGTCGCGTTCATCTCCGGCTCCCAGAAGTTCCGGGTGGCGGTGGCGTTGGCCGCCGGGCTCGGCCAGCACCTCGCCGGCGCCGAGGCCACTCGGGCGCTCATCATCGACGAAGGCTTCGGCAGCCTGGACGACCTGGGGCGCCAAGGCATGATCGACGAGCTTCACACCCTGGCCAGCCAGCTCGACCGGGTGATCGTGGTCAGCCACCAGGCCGACTTCTCCGACACCGCCTACTTTCCCAACGGCTACTCGCTTAAGAAAGCTGGCCGCTACACCGAGGTTAGCCGACTGATTGCCTAGGCTGACATCAGCGGGCCTGTTGTCATGAGCCATAGGCAGCTTGGAGGTTCGCGAGCGCCTTCCTTGCCTCCCGAACAAACCTGCGGCCGGTCCTGGTAAGCCGCAATGGATGCTGGCCTGTGCCTCCCTTGGCCCTGACCAATAGTGCGGCCCCAAGGTCTTTCTCAAGCTGCAGGACTTGGCTCGACAATGTGGTGCCCGGGACGTTCAGGGTCTTGGCCGCCTCCTTGTAGCTCGGAGACTCGATCAGGGCGAGGAACCGCTCCACACGTAACAGCGCGCCTCTCCGGTTGAATGCTGGCCGAATCCACTCGGCGCAGGCGACTTGCTGGCCGCCGACATACAGCATGTTGCTGCCCGCCATCAGTGGACGGCGCGGAAGTCCCAACCTCCGCGCGATCCGTCCGACGGTGTGCGGATGCATGCCGAGCTCGGCGGCGATGTCCACGAGATTGCGTCGCTGCACGAGGTATTGTTCTCCAAGCCACTTGGGGTCGATGTGGTAGCGGAGTGATCTGCCCGGCAACCGCGACTGCACCCCAGTGAGCGCAGCGAGGCGCCGCACGAGTTCCCGATGGGTTCCAAGGTCCTTCGCGATCCGTTGATAGGACCAGCCGCACTGCTCGTACCGGTAGGCGATGTACTCCGGAGTGAGGTTGGCTCGTGGGACCATCCGCCGGCGTCGCTTCAGTGGCCCCATGGGATGCCGGATCAACACCAGGCGGACGTGATCCATGCTTGTGCCCAGCGCCGCCGCTGCCTGGCTGAGCGACTTGCGTTCGTTGATGAGCAACCGTTGCAGGTTCGCCGGCTGAATGCTGTCAACGTGCGGCCCTGGCCAGGCGCGCGCATCGGACCAATCGAACGGTGGCTCCCACACCAGCGGCTCACTGAGACCATGGTCGGCAAGCTGCTGCTCGGCGGCGGCCCGGAGGAGATCTGCCAGCCCTGGCCGCAGGGCAGTACAGAAGGCGGCGTAGGCGACGCCGGTCTTCTTGGTGAGGGGGCCGAGCGGCGGGTGAGGGCTGTCGGGGCTGCCGGTTAGCAGCTCAAGCAGATAGCGCTCGGCGAGCCGGCGCTTGCGTTCGGTGGCCACCACGCCGGCTCGGGCACAGGACGCCTTCCACAGGCCTTCGGGCAGCAGCTCCGTCGCCCCGAACAGGCGCCGGCGGCGCTGATAGTCAATGGGCACCTGAGCATCATCAAGACGCGAGGCGAGCACGGAGAGGATTCCAAGGACCGCGTCGCCGTCGCCGCTCTCAGCGAGTTTGCGCATGACGTGGTCGAAGGTCCGCCGCGGGAACGGCTGCCCAAGTAGCGGAAGCAGTGCCTCAAGGTGGCGGCGGCCGCCTGGCAGCAGCAGGGCGGTGCTGGTCACTCTCCGGAAGGTCAGGAAGTGGTGGCCAGAGGGCGGCATCAGGCGCAGCGCCCATGCTGGCCAAAGCTGCTGCGGCAGCTTGGCGGCGCGTGTATTGATTCCGTCGGCGGTGCTGTCCGATTGGGGGTACTGGGGACGCGGCGTGGCGGTTCGATAGCGCAGCCGGTCGGTTGGGCGAAGCGTTGTGTCCAAGGCGCGCAGAACAATTCCCTGCAGCGCTCTGGTGCATGGCCCCCATGACCTGGTGACGCTGGTCGGGCTGATGTCCAGCCCACGGCGGCGCATCCGGTCGATGATCCAGCCGACGCGGTCGGCCGCGGTGTCGATGTCGGGGGCCCCCATGACCTCGACGGCCTTGCTGACCGCAAACGCCATGCGAGCAGCGGTTCGTGGGGCCATGAACCCTGGGCGCTGCGCGGGCCTGCCCTCGGGTTTCCGCGCGACGCCGACGCTGCCAAACTGCTCGACGATCGCCTGGGGAAGATGGTCGAGATCCTCTCTGACGAGCACGGTGAGGACGCCGCCAGCGACCGCCTTGAGGTCGGCGAAGACCTCCGCGATCGAGAGCGTCGTTCCATCGGCAGCGCGCACCGCCGCGGCTTTGTCGGTGCGGTCAAGAAGCCTGTTGACAAACATCTGAGCGTCGAGGCACCAGTCGGCCGCGTCGACCGGCGGCGCGTCGCTTCGGGTCAGCTCAAAGCCGCATCGGTCAGCGAAGGCTCCGACGGCCCGACCGGGTTCCAGGGTGGGTGCGCTGCATCGGTCCGGCTCGGGGATCCGCAACATCTGCGGTCTGGTCGACCGCGGCGTTCGCCCGCATCCGGGACAATGGTCGACCAGGAGCACACGGTGGCGCAGGCAGCAGAAGCTCCACGACAGCCGCCACGTCAGCGGCCAGCGGCCGCTAGCCTCGGCAAGGCAGGCGGGGCAGAAGCGGGAGCCGCTGCCCCGACCCCACAGCTGGTATCGGCTCACTCGTCGCGTCTGGAGGTCCAGGAGCACGGCGATGCCGTCGTAGCGCTGCAGGGTCAGGCTGGCGAGCAACTCCGCATCCACCCCGGTGGCACGGGCGATCCGATCGACCTCGGCCGGGCGGAGCGCCACCGTCCAGTTCGGTGCTGCCCGAGAGTGGCCGTCGTCAGTTCTGGCAGGACCAGCCAGACCGACCGCCTCAACCACGTCAACCAGCCGGACCTGGAGGCGCGCGGCGTAGCGTTCTAGCCAGCTATCGAACGCTTCCTCGCGGCCCGGCAGCAGCCGGATGGGGAGCACGCGCGGACCGGCATGGTGCAGCCGACCGTCGGGAGGGTTGATCATCTCGAGCGCCGGTTCGTGGTCACCTGCGGCATTCACCGCTGGCCGCGGCGGCGCGGCTGGCCCGCTTGAGGCGTGCCCGAATGCTTGGCCTTGACTCGTCCATTGCCGGGGCGGGCGCTGAGGCGGCCCGCGCGGAGGTCCGCCGTGAGTTCCTGGCGGGCGTGCTCGGCGGCGGCGTCGTTCTTGACGCGATCCAGCAGCTCGACGGTGAGCCGTTCCTCACCGGTCTTGATCGCCCGGTGGCAGCCGCGGGTCACCAACGTCATGAGCGACGCGAAATGGCCGGTGCTGCGCGCATATAAGTAGTCGGCCAGGTCGTCGGCGACCATGCCGCGATGCTTGTTGGCCAGGACCACCATCTGCTCGATGCCGAGCAGCAGTCGCCTCCAGGTTTCCCGCCCGTTCTCGGTGTAGATCTCAAACGGTGCGACGGTGAGCGAGGTCCACCGACGGCCGGTCTGGGCGTAGGGGGCATCAGCGACCGACAGTCCTTCGGTGAGGAAGCCCCGATCAGCCAGGCCGACCCCGACAAACACGAAGGTGGCCGGGAACTGGTTGGCGAGCCATTTGAAGTGGTTGGCGACCTGGCGGCCGTCTTGGCGGTTCAGATCGAGGAAGTGCACGTCGTCGATGACCACGAGCTTGGTGTCGCAACTGAGGATGCAGTCGGCGGCGCGGGCGGCCAGTTGGGTGGCGTTGCCGCGCTCGGCGCCAGGGTGGGCGTAGAACCGGCAGAGCATCGAGTTCAGGGTCCACATCGTCGTGGCCCCAGTGAGGGCGAGGTAGACGATCGGGACCCGCTGGTCGCCGCTGCTGCTCTCCTCGCCGTACAGCTTGAGCTGTTCGCGATGGAATTTGCGAGCGAAGGCGACCGCGATGGTCGTTTTCCCCAGTCCCGGATGGGCGTCGATCGAGGCGGCACCCTTGACCTTGTCGCCGTCCTGCCGGTTGCTGTCGACGATCTCCCACAGGTCCTCGTGGACCTGCGTGAGCTGCGGCGTGTCGATCGGCCCGAGGTTGGCATGCCACACCGCGCGCAGCTCGTTGTACTGCAGCCGTTCGGCTTTGCTCATCGCGGCCAGCTGCCTGATCGTCTTGGTCACCGGTTGTTCGCGGTCGGGCGCGTTGACCATCTCAAACCAGCCCTCTTTGACCGACAGGCTGTAGGCGCGTTCCTGTGAGACGAGCAGGCCGGTGGCGCTCCCGTCGTGGGTCATCGGGGGTTGTGGGGAGGTCGTGGGCTGCCTCATCGTGCCGGCCGCATCGCCTCGGCGTAATACTCCTCGTCGCTGAGTTCCTCGCCGGACGACACGTCGGGTAGGTCGACGTCCGGTTCGGCGGCCAGGTCACGGTCGTCGTCGTCGTCACCGGCCGCGGCGGGCTGGCCGGCGCCGATCGCCGCAGCCGGCGGCGGACTGCCGGATGCCAGCGCCTGCACGGTCGGAAGCCGCCGCACGTCGTCCGTTGCCGATGGCGTCCGCGCTTCAGCGGCTTCCATCAGGGCGGCGCGGTACTGCGAGACGCGCACGGCCATGCGCCGCTCGGTCGGGTTGCGGATGAGCCCGGCGCCCCAGCGTTCCAGTAGCCCTGCTATGGCACGCAGGTCGTCGGGGAAGCGCTCGGTCTGGCCCGCCAACCTGCGGGCGTAGGCGAGCGCCTCCCTGCTGAACGGCCCGTCGAGAGACTCGGCATGCTCCCAGACCAGCGCATGCCAGCTGCCGTCGGCTGGGTCTTGGAAGTACACGTGGGCGATGTCGTCGTCGTCGACCCGCAGCGGCCACAGACCGGCGTGCGCGCCGGTGTAGGGGCTGGTCCGGTTCCTGTAGGGCGTCAGCGCCGGCCCGTTGTAGCGCAGCCTGTCGATCTCGACGCCATAGTGCTGGATCGTGCGCCAGTCGACCGGCAGGAAGTCATAGACCAAGTCGGCGCGCGGCGGCACCTGCAGGAAGCCGGCGCGTTCGACGCCGTGCTCGTACATCTCGTTGGGGGAGATGTCTAGACCCGGAACCTCCGGGACGACCAGCCCGTCGTGCGGCCTGGTGTGATAGCAGGACCCGACCCACTCACGGATGATCTGTTCCAGCTCGTCGAGGAAGAAGAACGCCTGGTCTTCGACGTCCCGGCCGCGGCTGTAGACGTCCGGGCCCTTGTAGCCGGGCAGCGCCTGCAGCAGCCCTTCCCGCAAGGTCCGGAAGAACCGCTCGACCACCGCCTTGTCGGTCGGTGTGTAGGGGCGGGCCGGCTGGATCGAGATGCCGAGGCGGGCGCAGACGCTGGTGAGATGCTCGGACACGTAGATCTTGCCGTGGTCTACCACGATGGTCTCGGCGGCGACGGACGGCAGCAGCGGCTGGCCGTCCTGATCGGCGAGCTGGTTGGCGTCGATCACCACGGCGCGGGGCACGCCGTGGTAGGGCCAGCGTGCCTCCGCAGTGAGGGCGGTCCGCAATCCGACTGGGCCGGTGGTTGGGGTCTGGGGCGGCTGCAGGGCTTCGAACAGCACGGCGGCGGCATCGACCGACTTGGTGGACACCGGGGTCAGCCGCAGGCCCGCGATGCAGCGGCTGTACAGGTCGATGGCGATCGTGAGCTCGGCGCCCACCCACTGCAGCGTGACCGGCTCCATGGCGAACACGTCCAGCGGCGTCGTGTCGAGCAGCAGATACTCACCCGGGCGGGTGGCGCGGAGCTTGCCGTAGACCCCAACCGGCCGGTTGGCGATGGACCGTTTGCCCTTGGTGCTGCCCGTGAGCGCGTTCGTCCCACGGGTGATCTCGGCGAGCACCGCATACGCCTTGCTCCGGCCCGGCCCGTGCACCCGCCCCGGCCCATACGCCTGTTCCAGCCGGGCGGTGACGCGAGCTAGCAGCATACCGTGGGTCGGTCGGCTGGCGTCGGTGTGCTCCTCGAGGACCGTTCGGCACATGTCCAGCCAGCGAGGATCAACCCCGGCAAGGGGGTGGAACTGGCGGGCCTCCCGGCCATCCAGCAGCCCGGCCGCGCCGTCTCGCTGGTAGGCCTTCACCCAGCGGCGCACGGTCCGCTCGTCCACGCCAAGCTCGGCCGCCTTCGCCTGGTAGTGCGCCATCCTCGGCACCGCCGGGTCGTAGGCGGGGCGGGGTTCGCCTGGTGCCGCAAGCTCGGCGCTGCCGGACCGGTAGCCGCTGAGGACCTCGCGGACATGGGCGGCCCGCTCGGCGAGCGCGGCGTGCTCGCTCTCTGTGAGGGCCGCGAACTCGGGACCGACCGCTGGCAGGGGTGCCTGCACAAGACGGGCGCCCAGAAGCTCGGTGGATGGGTGGCCGAGCAGCCAGCCGATCTCCACCTGCCGCTCGCGACCCGCGGCCGATTGCAGGGTGATCCGACGGCCGGCGAAGTCGACGACCTGGAAGGTCTCTCCGTCGTGTCGGAGCCGTGTCCCCACGGTCAGGGTGGCGACCAGCTCGTTCATGCGGCACGCTCCCGGGGGCAGTGTAGGGTCGTGGCGCCGCCCAGCACCTGGTGGAGGTCGGCGGTGACCTCACCGCGCCACAGCAGGTGCAGCAAGGCCGGACGGACGGTGCGTGCGTCCCGGCGGGGGGCCAAGTGGCGCTCGACCGCCGCGATGGTGTCGCCGTCGCCGACCGCCGCCAGCACCTCGTTCAGCAGGTCCTCGCTGAACAGCCATGATCTGCGATAGCCAGCAAGAAACCGCACGTTGGTCAGGAGCACACCGTCGCAGCCCGACCACACCTCGAAGCGCCACCCGCGGGTTTCGATCAGCTCGCCTGCCCACGCCAGGGTGCGGGCGACGGTCGGCTCGGCGAGCAGGCCGGCGGGTTTGACGTCGACCACGGTCGTCGCACCGGTTCCGTCCCGCAGTAGCAAGTCCGGCACGTGCCGCCGCATTCGCCTGTCGATCCGCGCGCTGAGCTGGAACGGCTGGGCGACGATGGTCACGACCGCCCGGTCGAAGTCCGCGAGCAAGAGGCGGGCCAGCTCCAGTCGGCTCTCGTAGACCACGTGCGCACCCATGGTCGCTGACCAGTACATCCCCGAGTAGAAGGGCTGCCCGCGGTAGGAGCGAAACGTCCGCCAAGGGCGGGCGGTCGCCAGATCCTGGGTGCGGACGCGGTCGAACGGGAAGCTGCGCTCGCTGCCGTCTGCGTCTCGGTACGAGAGCTTGGATTCATCAAGGCCAACCACGAAAACCTCCCGGCTTGATCCGTCTCGACGGATCACTGCAGCAACCGAATACAGGGCATGCCGCCTCGCGGCGCCGCCCTTGTCCTGATGTATCGGAAAGGAACGCCGCGAGGTTGCGCTGCGGGCACGACTTCTTGCGAACCGTTCCAGATTCCAGATGCCCGAGGGATTGGTATGATTGGTATAGGTAGGAGCCAGTCCGATCTCTGTTTGCAAATTTCCCCTGGACGGATCCTTTTGGGCGAGTCGCCGAACTGCCGCATAGAGCGACGGTCGTGCAGGTGGCCGGCTGCTCCAGTGGTCCCACCAGCCGGGCCACGACGTTGCAGCAGACCGCTGCTCGTCTGGAGCGGATGGGCCCCGCTCAGCGCGGCGCATTCGCCGGTCATCGGCGCTCGACCTGCGCCTGCCGTCCACGCTACTTGTCCAATTGGACATTCAGTGGACAAGCATTCGTGGAATTGGACATTTATCCGTGAACCCTACAAGTTCAGAGGCTCCTGGCGGCCATCGGGGCGAACCGTGAGTACTGGCCCTGGAAGGTGACCGTCACGGTGTCGGTCGGCCCGTTGCGGTGCTTGGCCAGGATCAGGTCTGCCTCGCCCTTGCGGGGGGACTCCGGG
>WNFV01003634.1_pt1 | contig 29671 bp, 37 predicted proteins | sample 5400101 | NCBI WGS metagenome assembly WNFV01 (sample SAMN13153361, study PRJNA577476) | soil metagenome | isolation source: 115 cm soil or saprolite under grassland replicate 1 | place: USA:California | collected 2016-06-15
CAATATCCTGGATGATGCCGTAGCCGTGCCGCTCGCCCGCGGTGAGGCTCAGCAGGATGTGGAACTCCACCGGCCGCAGGGCGGGCCGTTCGTCGTTTCGGCGCCGGGCTCGATCCATTCCCAAGGGACCCCCTCTCGGCGAGCGTGATGCCTGCTCCATACATATATGCGTCGCACATGGACGATTGTCAAGGGCCGACTGTAGCCGCCGGCGGTCCCCGACGGGCCCCGTTGCGGGCCTGAGGACGGCGGGGTAGAGGAGGTCGACAACTATCAACTAATCCGATAGACTGGTCGTGTGTTCGAATACCTGGTGACGAGCCGGGCTCGTCGGCAGCTTCTTCGCCGGCTCTGGGCCGACAGGGTCAGGGGGAGTGTCAGCGCACTCGCGCGCGCGAGCGGTGTGAGCTTCGCCGCGGCACACCGCGAACTGGAAGCCATGAAGGCGGCGGGACTGACGGTCGCCGAGCGCGACGGTGTAGCGACGGTTTACCGCGCGAACCTTGCCCATCCGCAGGCAGATGTCCTGACGGCCTTGTTGACGGCGGCACGGCCCGCCCATGGCGCTTCGGATGAGCAAAGGCTGAGGGGGCGGTTGGCGGCCCTCGGCGCTCCGCTCGGCGGACCGGCGCAAGCAAGGGGACATCCGCCGCCGGAGGAGGTTCTTGCCGATGGGCTGGTGCTGGCGCACCACAGCCCGACGGTGGCCCGTGTTCTCCCCGTCGCCTTCTGGCGGCAGCGCGACAAGTTGGAGTATGAGCGCTTGGAGCGAGAGGCCACGCTGCGGGACGAGCGTCAGGCCTTGGGGTTCTACCTCGAGTTGACCGGCCAGCTCGGCGGTGATCGGCGTCTCGTACGGCGCGCAAGCCGTCTTCGAGACCGCCGCAGGACGGCATTGCGGGCCTTCTTCTCCGGCGGGCGTGGGTCGTTTGCACGGGCCGCGGCGCAGGAGAGGTCGCCGGCTCTCGCCCGGCGCTGGGGCTTCCTCATGAACATGGAGCTCGAGAGCTTCGCCACGACCTTCCGGAAGCACGTCCGCGTCGCGGCGTGAGGTACTACGTCCGAGCTGAGATCGAGCGATTCCTGCGGGCCGTCGATCTCGCCCTCAAGCGGCCCGCGACCGTCGTCATCATCGGGGGCGGCGCCGCCGCGCTGAAGTATCGGATCGACGATCCGACCACGGATATCGACACTTTCAACGCTCTTGGCGCCCACCTCAAGCGAGCGATAAGGGCGGCACGAGAGGCGACGGGCCTGGCCATGCCCTTCGAGCAGAGCGGAGTCGCCGATGGACCGTACGAGTTCGAGGATCGGTTGCTGCGCGCGATGCCCCGTCTCGTTCGCCTGACGGTGCTCGTGCCCGAGCGTCACGATCTGGCCCTGATGAAGACGGTGCGTGGCGATCAGGCGGACTTCGCGAAGCTGCAGGCCATCCACGACCGGAAGCCGTTCGACCTCTCGGTGCTGCTCCGGCGTTACGAGGAGGAGATGAGCCACGTGGTGATCGATCCGCGGCGGCTGCGGGGGAACTTCCTGGCCCTCGTCGAGAGCCTGTTCCCGGAGGCCGCGCCTGTGGTCGAGAAGGCGCTCGAGCGACCGGATCAGAGGAGCCAGCTCGATGCTTTCCTGGCGTCGCAGGCAAGCCGCAGGAAGCGCCGCCGCTCACCGCGGCGTCCTTCCAGTTGAGGGCTGAGCGCCGTTTCGGTCAGAGTGGCTCACCTTCGGGGAGTAGTGCCGAAGATCAGCGTGCGGTCGCTCAGGCCGAAGCGCTCAAAGACTCCAGCCGTTCCAAGGTATCGGGGTATTTCCGCACGAGCCAGATCAACGCGGCCGCCTGTTCGTTGGGCTTGCTGCGACCCTGTTCCCAACGTTCCAACGTCCGGGGATTGACGCCGAGCTTGAAGGCGAACACCTGGCGTGACATGTGGAGCGCCTCACGTGTTTCGCGGACCACGTCCGGTTCGAGCGGCGGGAGCGCGATCGGCTCAACGTGATGCGTCCGCAGCGTGAGGCGGCCCGCGCGATGCTCGCGCATCGCCTCCACGCCCGACATGAGCTCGCGGAAGAGAGTCCGCTTCTTCTTCCGCTTGCTGGCCTTCGCCATCGGCTACTTCCTCCTCGAGCCTCTACGCCGGGCCCGCTGCCGCTTCTCTTCGTCGACCGCTGCCTTGAGTAGCCGCTTCTCTTGCGCGCTCAAGTCCGCAGCCTCGTCCTTGCCGTACATCGTGAGAAACCAGATCTGCTGGTCCTGGTCGAAGTAGTAGTAGACAACCCTCAGCCCACCGCGCTTCCCCTGGCCCCTCCTCGGATCCGACCAACGTAACTTCCGGAAGCCACCCGTGCCCTGGATGACGTCCCCTGCCTCAGGGTTATTCGCGAGGTAGAGCTGCAACTCGCTGTAACCGTCATCGGTCAGGTACTTCGAGAGCAGCTGCGTGAAGACCGGCGCCTCGATGAACTCCACGCTCTCAGCTCATCATACGCAACTTGCGTATGCTCGTCAAAGGGCCTGTCCCTGGGCTCCGACCTCGCCATTCAGGATCTTCTCGATCTCCTCGCCCCACTTCTGCAGTGCCTCACGGGCTTCCTTGAGGGGCAGGGTCGGCATGTAGGTGCGGAGCAGCTTCGGGCGGGCATGGCCCAGCACGACGTGGTCGACGATCCAGGGCGGCGTGCCGATCCGATTGAACAGCGCGTCGGCGACCGTCCGGCGGATGTCGTGGATGGTCACGTCGTCGGGAAGCACCGCGACCCGCTTCTTGGCCCGCTTGTCCTGGGACGCGGGCAGGCCGCTCGGTCGGCGGCCGCGGAGGTCGTAGAGGATCGGTTTCAGCGAATCCCAGGGGCGCGCGCCGGTACTGGTGGCGAAGACGAATTCCGAGCTGACGCCTTCCGCGAAAAGGGCAGCGCGCTGCTCGGTCAAGAGGGTGACGGCGACGTGCGGGAGGCCGGCGCGGCGCGGCTCGTCGCGGATCCGGCCCACCTTGTCGGCCTCGGGCGGGATCGTGAGCAGGCCCTTGTCCAGGTCGAGCCAGCTCCACTTCATCCCGAGCACCTCGTCGCGGCGCAGCCCGGTGAGGAACAGCAGGCGCAGGGCGCGGCCGTAGCGGGTCTCGTCGAACTTCCGGATCAGGATGCGGATCTCGTCGTCCGAGAGCACGCGCGTGCGCGGCGTCTCGTGCACCCGCTGGATCCCGGCCGTGGGGAGCTTCTCGATCAGGCCGACGCGGACCGCCCATCCGAAAAAGACCCGCAGGGCGCCGCGGCACCGGTTCTTGGTGGCCGGGGCTACCGCCTGGGAGATGAACCGCTCGAGGTCCTTCGTCGTGATCTCGCTCAAGAGCTTCTTGCCGAGCGTGCGGTCAAGGCGTTTCGTGTGGTGCAGGATCGCTCGGGCCGATCCACCCTCGAGGCCTCCCTTCCAGTGTGCGAGCGGGCCGTGGTGCGTGTCCTTGAGCCAGGAGGCGAGCGCGCCGTGCACGGTCTCCCCAAGGCGCCGCTGGCGCGCCGCCTAGCGTTTGCCGCGTTTCTCCTGCTGGGGGTCCTGGCCACCGTCCGCGCGGCCCCGGATGGTCGACGCCAGCTTCCGCGCGGCAGAGAGGCCGATCTCAGGGGGCGCTCCGATGCGATAGCGCCTCGCAGAGCCGTCGTAGAGGTACCGGACGAACCAGACCAGCCGACGGCGTCGTACGCGCAGCACGAGGCCGCGCTGCTCGGTGTCGATCCATTCCGCGTCATCGTCGGCGCTCAGGCCGGCGATCCAGGCGGGCGACATTCGTACTTTCGGCATCGCGTGCTCTCTCTCGGTGAAAGTAGCACGCACCGGGGACAAACCGGGGACAAATTCTTTGCGAGATGACCTGCAACTCGGTGAAACATCCTGAACCCAAGTGCATCCGCTATCCATGCGGGTCTGAAGGACATAGGTTGTTTCAGCCGGTTCCACTGCGTTTCACAGAGTTCCCCGTTTTCCGCGCTCCGGAGCCGAAGGTTATAGGTTCGAGCCCTATCGGGCGTACCAAGCCAGTCAATAACTTCCTGACACCGCGCAAACGACGAAGAACCAGGTGGTTCCAATTTGGTTCCACCCGTGGTGGGGTTTCCTGAAACGGCCAGGGAACCCAGAGGGCGGGCTTCCAGGAAAGCGCCGGGGAGTGTTCAGCTGCGGAAGTGCTCCTCGATGTCAAACAACGAGGCGGGGAACAACGCGCGCGCGTCCACGTCCGGCCGTACCACGCGGCCGCCCATCGGCGTGACGAGAAGGATCGCGCCCCTGACATTCGGGGTCCGCGCTTCTCAGTAGTCTCGGTCGAACGACCTGAGACTCGGGATCCCATGAATCATCACTCTTGACTTGCGCCCCGCGCCTGCGGAAGATAGACTGCCCGAGCAGCGAGTAAATCCCGAACGGAATCTGGCCCGGAGGTCGGCATGCCAAACCAGCTCCGCCGTCTTGCTCGTCCTGGAGCCCAGACCCTGGCGTCGGGTCTTCTGCTGTCAGCCTGCGCCGCGGTGGCGTCCGCGCAGAACGCCGGCGTTCGGCTGCTGGTGGATCCGAGCCAGCCGCAACCGGCCGCTCCTCTCGTTTCTCAGAGCACCGACTTCACCGTGGCGCCGAGCACGCTCGCCTTCTCGGGCTGTGCCGTGAGCACGAGCCTGGTCAGGCTGCCACTGGTGGCTTTCTGCTTCGACATCTTTACGGGCGCGATCATTCCCAACTGCGACATCCAGATCGCGGTACGGGCCCGGGACGGGACGGGCGGCCACCTGCACACCGATGCCGACCGGCCGGGGGGAGAGTTCGACCCCAGCTCGGGCAACAGCGGACCGAGCGGCCTGCTGCCCACCACCTACACGGCTCCCGAAGTCTCCGGGATCATGGATGTTTCCCTCACCGGCACGGCGCCCGACGGCACACCCGTCCTTCCCGGCAGTGCGACCATTGGAGTGGAATTGGGCGGCCTGGGTGCCATCCCGGCTTCCGGCCCCGGCTATGGAACGACCTCCTCCGTGGGCCATGATCTGAACAACATCTTCGCCAATCCCTCGGCGGCGGCCAATGTCCAGCAATTTCCCGTGGAGTTCGACCTGCTGGTCGATCTCTTCCGCGCCCTGGGGTTTCCGCTCCCACCCACACCCACCCTGGCGTTCACGAGCCTGAGCCTTCCCCAGGGCGGGCTGTTCGACGTGGACGCCAATGGCGACGGCGCGATTGACAACCCCTGGCATCCCCCACACTGCGGCCATCGCCGCGGCCTCGAAGCGGACCTGCGCATCCGGAACGTCCCTCGGGAGCTGCGCCCCTTCCTGGTCATGGCCATCCTCGACAACAACCTGCGAATGCCGGTCAACGCCGAATCGCCGCAGAATCCAGGCGCGACGCATTGGCATCTCCGGTCGCGGCAGAACCGCTCTCGACTCTTCCTCGTCATCCTGGCCCTGGCTCCGTGCATGGGCGCGGGCATCCCGGCGCAGGCCCAAACGAGCCTCCCCTGCCCCGCGCCCCCCAACCTGGTCCAGCCGACCGTCGACGTCGCCGTGACCTTTGAGGCGGCCACGAACCTCTTCCGCTACCGGTACACCCTGTCCAATGGAGCCGCCAGCCAGCAGGCGATCTCCGACTTCGCCCTGGACTTCGCCCCATCGCTCTCCGACGTCGCCAGTCCGCGGGGCTGGCTGAATGCGACGTTCAGCGGGCGCTCCACCGTTCATTGGAAGGCCGTGGAGACCGCCCCTCTTCCGCCCGACCAGCCCGATACCGGCCAGGTCCCCCCCGGCCTGTTTCAGATCAGGCCCGGAGGCTCCCTGGGAGGTTTTTCCTTTGCGAGCCCGCATCCCCCCGGTCCGGTCAACTTCTACGTTCTCGGCTTCGCCGAGCTGCCCAGTGCCGACGAGGAGACGGGCGCCGAAACCCTGGCCGACGACTGCCCGGGGAGCACCGGCGGCTTCTTTGATCTTGCCGTGCGGGGCACGACGCAGGGCCCGGTGACGTTCATCCCCGTGGCGATAGACGTCAAGCCGGGGAGCCGGCCCAACTCCATCAACCCCCGCAACCAAGGCGTCATCCCGGTGGCGATCCTCACCACCACCAGCTTCGACGCGACCACCGTGGACCCGACCAGCGTGCGGTTCGGCCCCGCAGCCGCCCCGGCACAGAATGACACCGGGCACATTGAAGATGTGGACGGCGACGGGCGCAACGACCTGGTCCTGCAATTCGCCACCCAAGCCACCGGTATCGCCTGCGGGGACACCTCTGCCACCCTGACCGGGAACACGACCGCGGGAACGGCGATTCAGGGATCCGACTCCATCATCACCGTGGGGTGCAGGAAATAGGCTTGTACCGCAGCCCCCCCGGCGCTCTTCTTCGGGTCCTTCTTGTCAGCGCCCTGTTCTCCTCGGCTCTTCGAGCACGCCCAGGGAACAGCGGCGGAACCGTACCGGTTCAAGCGGTCGGCCATACCGCGGCAGTCGTCGCCGTGACGTTCAGCCCGGACGGTCGCTGGCTGGCCACGGCGAGCATGGACAAGACCGCCCGGCTCTGGGAAGTGGCCACGGGGCGCGAGCTGCGCACGCTGCGCGGCCATGCGGGCTGGGTCACGTCGGTCGCCTTCAGTCCGGACGGGCGCTGGCTCGTGACCGCGAGCCGCGACCGCACGGCGAGGATCTGGGACGCCGCCACGGGCGCGGAAATCAGGACTCTCCCGCGTCCCGACTGGGTCTCGTCGGTGGCCTTCAGCCCCGACGGGCGCTGGCTGGCCTCCGCCTGCGGTGGAAAGTCCTCCGAGCTCGTCGGCGAGAGCGCCGACAAATCCGTCTGGCTTTCGGACCCCCGTCTGGACCAGCCGGCGCGACGCCTCCTCGGACACGACAAGGGGATCCTCGGCGTGGCCTTCAGCCCCGACGGGCGCTGGCTCGCCTCCGCCGGCGAGGATCGCACGGCGCGGCTGTGGGAGGTGGCGACCGGCCAGGAGCGGCGCACCTTTCGCGGGCATGAGTCGGCCGTGCGTTCCGTGGCCTTCAGCGCCGATGGCCGCTGGCTCGCCTCCGCCGGCAATGACCCCGCGATCCGGATCTGGGAGGTGGCGAGGGGGAGCGAGCTGCGCAGCCTGCCCATCGCGGGCGGCAGCTTCGGCGTCACCTTCGACCCCGACGGAAAGGAGGTCGTCGCCGTAGGCCCCAGCCCGGGCCTCGTCATCTGGGAGCTGGCCACGGGCCGGGTGCTGCGGCAGGTGAGCGGCGGCGGCGACAAGTTCCCGTTCTCCGCCATTGCCTTCAGTACCGACGGGCGCTGGATGGCGCTGGGCAGCGGGGATCACACGGCGAGGCTCTGGGATCCAAGGCCCGGCCGCATCGTGCGTACCTTCGGCCAACCCGCCGCTTACCAGGAGTAGTGCTCGCCACGGGCCCGCACACAGGCCTCGTAGGGGCGAGCCCTGCCCGGCGGCACGCGGCTGTGGGAGGCGCTGCCGCAGGCGAGCGGCGGCACCTGGAAGGGCTGCGTCTACGACGTCGAGCGGATCATCGAGGTCTTGAACACCGGGCTGGCCGTCTTGAAGCGAGCGGAATGAGGTCTTCAGCCGTTCTAGGGCAGTCGCGCGGCGGCGCTCTCCGCCAAGGTCTTGAGCTTCTCCATGGGGCCGCTCGGTTTCGATGACGCCGAGGTCATGACCAGCATCTCCTTGACCACCGTGCCGCAGATCGTCGCAAACTGACCATTCGCATCTCCGGGCGGCGGCGTCAGAAGCGAGCAACTCGCGCTTCCGAAATCCTTCTTCTCGTACTTCCAGCCTTGGCCCTTGAGCGCATCGTACATCCTGTTCATGTAGTCCAGCAGCTCCCGGGTGCTCATCTTCGGGTTCGGTACCTTGCCGACGGATAGATAGAAAATCCCGCCCGTCATGGCCCACGCGCACACTCTCCTGAGCGGGTTCGCGCCGCGTCCTGAGCCAGGCATGTCGCCCTCTTGCGTTGCCCCCACGGTTCCCAGAGCGGCACTCACGGGTCATAGAGAGCCGCGGGCTGAAGACTTGTTCAAGGCCACGGCGGCCCGAATGAGAGCCTTCAGAGCCTCCTCGTCCAGCTTGTCCCCTTCGTGGAAGTCGATGGCGCGCCTGGCGTTGCCTTCGAGACTGGAATTGAAGAGGCCTGAAGGGTCCTTCAGGGAGGCTCCCTTGGCGAAGGTCATCTTCACGACATTCTTGTACGTCTCGCCGGTGCAGATCAGCCCGTCGTGCGACCAGACTGGAGTCCCTCTCCACTTCCACTCCTCGGCCACTTCGGGGTCTGCCTCCTTGATCAGGGCGCGGAGCCGGGAGAGCATCTCGCCCCTCCAGTCGCCCAGATCCTCGATTCTCGCGTCTATTAGCTCAGATGGAGACTCGGCTTTCTTAGACCGGCTCTTCTTCATGTTACCTGCCTCTCCTGGGGTCGCTTTTCTCCCTTGCCTTGCGATATGGTGCTCGGGAATCCCGTTCAGTCGGTGCGTCGCCGGCTGCGCCACTTGGTGGCATACGGCAGCACGAACAAGTACAGACCGGTGAACAGCAGCAAGGCGAGCGGGAGCAGCGGCGAGTAGGTCACCCAGGGCGGAGGCATCCCTCCCCCCTGTGCAATGGCGACGATGTTGGCGATGACGGCCACCGTAAAGGCAATGGACAGCCAGCGGTGGGTCTGCCGAACCCATTCGTTCCAGTTCACTGGGACCTCCTCTGAAGACGAGCCCAAAGCGGATCGGGCACATGTACAAGTCCTACGTAGCCGCCTACGGAGAGAGCGGCTCGCCGAGCGTGACGAAGGGCGGCGGGTAGCCGAGGCGCACGAAGCCGTTGACGTTCGCTTTGCACGTGGAGGACGTGGGCCACGCCGGCGGAGAGCATGGACGACGCGACCAGGCGGGTGGTCACCCAGTAGGCCACGAGTCTCGATCGGCTCATGGGATCCTCGCGAGCAGGTCGACGAGCTTCCCGCCCATCATCTTCCAGCCGTAGCGCGCGCCACCAAAGTTCTGCTTCTGGTCCGGTTTGAAGCCCGACTGCACGAGGGACAGGCGGGTGCCCGACGCCGTGGGCGTGAGCGTGAAAGTCACGACGGTGTCCAGCATGTCGCCGACGACCCACGTGTAGCTGAGCTTCCTATGCGCTTCGATCTCGAGGATCCGGCAGTTCACGATGCCATCCCACCCGGGGTACGGCTGCGTCTTGAACGTGAACGCGGCCCCCGGCTCGAGCTTGAGCTCGACGACGGGCAGGAGCCACTCGGTGAGCAGCACGGGGTCGGTGACCGCGCGCCACACCTTCTCCGGCGAATGATGCAAATCGAATTCGAATGAAATGGATTCGGTTTGCGATGGCGCGGTCTTGTCGATGGAGTTCATTCGTCCATTTTCTCCAGCAGTTCTTCAAGGCGATCGACGTGCTCCGTCCAGAATGCGCGGCAGTGCGCGATCCAGTCGATGAGCGGCTTCATCCCGCGCGGCTCCACCCGGTAGTAGACACAGCGCCCTTCGCGCCGGCCGTTCACCAGGCTGGCGCCTTTCAAAGTGGCGAGGTGCTGGGAGACCGCCGGCTGCGAGATGTCGAAGCGCGCCGTGAGGTCCTTCACCGCCGCTTCGCCGCGCGTGAGCGACTCGAAGATCGCCCGGCGGCTGGGGTCCGCCAGCGCCTGGAAGATCTTGTTTTCGGCCGCGGCCGCGCTCTGCATGAGAAGTAAACATAAGCTCATGCTTATTGATTGTCAAGCGCGCGGATCGCGTCGCCGGTTCAAGTCGACCATCCGAGCCTCCCGGGACGAAGTCCGACAGGAAACCGACCCTGCCCCCTAGTAAGCGCGCCGGCCCGGCGGCTTCCCGCCACAAAGCTGAAGGAGAGGGCAGACGATCAGGAGCCGACGTCGGTCGACGATTTCTGCGAGCGCGCCGACAGGAAGTCCGAGAGCGAGGAAGGGCAGGCTCTCCGCCGTCAGGAGCAGGGACACGATGAGGGGCGACGGAGTGAGCGACGCCATGAGCCAGCCCTGGCCGAAGTCGGTCATGTAGGAGCCGATCTGCGAGGCCACCGAGGCGATCCAGATGGCGGGGAAGTAAGCCAGAGGGCTCCAGGCGGATCGAGGCTGGCTGGTCATTCCAGCTCGCGCGTCATCTCGACCATCGTCCGGCGGAAGCCCGCGCTCGCGAACAGCCTCTGCGCCGCCTCGTTCCGCTCGGCGGTCGACAGCACCACGCGGGGCGCGCCGCGCGACTTCAGGTGCGCCAGGGTCGCGTCCAGCAGCCGCCGACCCACGCCGCGACCGCGATGCCCGGGATCGACGACGATGTCGTGCAGGACGCCCGCCGGCCCGCGGAGCGACATGTAGTCGTAGCCCTCGAGGGCGGCGTACGCGTAGCCGATCATGTCCCCGTTGTGGTCAGCAACGAGGATGACGACGTCCGGGTCTTCGAGCTGCGACCCCAGGAAGGTCGCGTAGTCCGCCGGAGTCCGGTTGCTCGCGGCCAGGAAGCGCCGCGCGTCGAACTCGTGATGCGTCTCGACGAGGATCGCGCCGAGCTCACCGATGCGTGGCAGGTCGGCGCTCGTCGCACGACGTATGCTCGGGCCAGACGGAGCGTCAGCGGACATGGGCGCGCGAGTGCTCAGCGACCGGTCCGCTGCGGTGGTGTGATCTCACGGGGTGTTCGAGGCTCGGGCGCTGGTGTCCCGCGGCATGACCTTCGTCATGCCGGCGGCGACGATCCGCCCCGCCTTCTGCCGGACCGCGGCCTGGTACCAACGAGAGCCCTGCCCGTTGTAGCCGCGCACGTAGAGAGCGTCGCCGACCGTGACGGACCAGATCCACGTCGGGGTCCCGTACGTCACCCCGTCCTCACGGAATGGTGAGATGTGCAGGTCATCTGCTTCAGCGATCCTGCGCAGTTCGTCCTTCGACCATGTGCGCATCGTGGAACCTCCTTGCACTGCCAAGGCACGTTCACGTTCGTCGCCGCGTCTACGACGCGTCAGCGATCGCTCATCCGTTCGATGTGCTCGGGATACCGAGCTCCCTGAATCGTGATCTTGGAGGCGGCGCTTTCGATCTCGCGAAGATCGTTCTTCGTCAGTTCGACGTCGGCCGCTCCGACGTTTTCCAGTAATGCTCCCAAGCAACTCTCCAGTGTTCATTGGGGCTCGACGACTTCACGATCAGCTGTGGGCCGGACAACTCGAACAGGCGCGTCAGGTCCTTGCCTATGAGGCTCCGGACCAGTGCGCCCTCGACGTGATACGTGAAGCGGTGAGCGCGTTCGTCGATCTCGTATCTGCCGAACGAGGCCTCGTATCCGCCTTGCGCATATTGCACCGGCCCAGAGGGCGTTCCTGCCTGCGGGTCTCGATACATGACCTGGACCGACATGCGCCCTTCGCGCGTGAAGACGAGCATCCCGGTACAGTCGGCTCTGTGAACGTGTCCGTCGGCATCTTCCTCTTCGAGCCAGGCCAGCCGCCAGGCTCCGATGAACCCGTTCCGTATGCCCTCGTTGATATCGCGATCCTGGCTGCCGGCCAGGGTTGAGCCCCAGAGTGTCGCCATGGCGAAAAGCAAAGACACCACGCCAGGCGAAAGCAGCTTCTTCATGTTCGGCTCCTCGTCACCGTGTCTCCCTTGCGGGATCAGGTTGTTGCGATCGGTCATTGCCTCACCAGGAAGCGCAAAGCGGTTCACGGGCGCAGCAGGGTCTTGATCGCGCGGCGCTCGTCCATTGCGCGGTAGCCCTTCGCCACTTGCTCGAGGGGCAGGGTCAGGTCGAAGACCTTGCCGGGGTTGATCTTCCCGTTCCACACCAGGTCGATCAGCGCGGGCAGGAAGCGGCGCACAGGGGCGGGCCCGCCGTGGAGGTGGACATGGGCGAAGAACAGCTCGGAGCCGTTGAGCTCGACCCCGTGCGGAACGCCGACATAGCCCACGGACCCGCCCGGGCGGGTGGAACGGATCGCCTGCATCATCGACTCCTGGGTTCCGACGCACTCCAGCACCGCGTCAGCCCCGATTCCCTTGGTCAGCTCCTTGATGCGAGCCACGCCCTCGTCACCGCGCTCGGTCACGATCTCGGTCGCGCCGAACTCGCGGGCGAGCTTCTGCCGCGACTCGTGACGGCTCATCGCGATGATCCGCTCGGCACCCATCTGCTTGGCGGAGAGCACACCGAGGAGGCCGACCGCGCCGTCACCGACGACCGCGACCGTCGTGCCCGGTTTCACGTTGGCCGCGTCGGCGGCGAACCAGCCGGTGCCCATGACGTCGGAGAGCGTCAGCAGGCTCGGGATGAGGTCGTCCGCGGGAACGTCGGGGGGCGCCACCAGGGTACCGTCCGCGAGCGGAACGCGCAGCCGGCTGGCCTGCGCGCCGCCGACGAACTCCTTGTGCTGGCAGGACGACGGGTAGCCGGCCTGGCAGTTGGGACAGGTGTTGTCGGAGGCGAAGAACGAGCCGATCACGAACTGGCCGGGCTTGATGGACGTGACCGCGCGGCCGACCTCCTCGACGATCCCGCAGTACTCGTGCCCTATCGGGGCCGGCTCGGTGACGGGGTTGATGCCGCGGTAGGACCACAGGTCGGACCCGCACACGCAGGTGGCGGACATCCTGATGATGGCGTCCGTCGGCTCGATGATCTTCGGGGCGACGCGCTCCTCGAAACGCACGTCGCCCGGGGCGTGGAGAACCGCTGCTCGCATTGTCTATCTCCTCTTCCTCACCGTAGTCGGCGCTATTCGAGCCGCTCGATGGTCACTCGGAGCGGACCGGGCGCGCTGAAGGCCTCGACACCCGAATCGACCCGGCCCAACACGGTGATGCCGGGGGCGGGAATCTTCTGACCATCGTGACGGTAGAAGACCGCCACGTCGGGACCTGGAGGCCAATAGACCACGTCCGCGACTTCATAGGTGCGCGCCCCTTCTCCCTGCACCGACAGCGCCCTCGGCAGATGGCCGAACTTCTCCCTCTTGAAGAGGTCGTTCATCGTCAGCGTCAAGGGCAAGAGGGACACGAAGTCCCGGGTGGTTCCGCTGTCGGTCAGAGTCGCCGTGACGACCTTGCCGTCGACGCTCAGCTTCAGTTTCATGCTCGACCCTCGTTCTGCGGCCGGCGGCCCGCCGGGCCGCTTCTCCAGCACGCTCTTCACCACCGGAAGCGCCGAAAACACGTTCGGCCAGCCGGCATAGAAGGCCAGCTGAGTGAGCGCTTCCGACGCCTCCGCCTTCGTCAGTCCGTTGTCCATCGCCCTGTTCAGGTGAAACGTGATCTGCGCGCTCTGGCCGGTGGCCACCAGCGCGCTGACGGTCACCAGGCTGCGGTCGCGAGGCGCCAGGGCCGGCCGTAGCCACAGGTCGCGGAACAGGACGTCGGTCGTGAACCGAACGACTCCCGGCGCTACCTGGCCGAAGTCCTCCGCCACTCGCGAAGCCCGCTGTGCCTCGGTTGGCTCGTCGAGAGGAAGCAGCGGCTCCGAGGCCGGAGGCAGCTGGTCCGTTCCGATGTTGCGGCTGGCAAACACGTCCTTCGCGATCGCAGCTGCGGCCATGGCGTTCGCCCAGCCCGAGTAGAAGGCGAGATGAGCGGTGACCTCCGACAGCTCCGCAGGTCTCACGCCGTTATCGAGTGCCTGGTTGAAGTAGAAAGGCATCTCGACCGTCTGCCCGCGCGCGATCAGCGCCGCCAGGGTAACGATGCTGCGGTCTCGCGGCGAAAGGCCGGGGCGGTTCCACAGATCGCCCAGGAGTACGAATTGCGTGTATCGCTCGAGCGCTGGGGAAACCGGCCGAACGTCCCCAAGCCGCTGCGCGGTCGGCACAGCGTTCGATCCCGGCGTGGCGGACGTCTTGCCGTACTGCTCGTCGCTGACCTTCTCCATCCATTCCACGTTCTTGCCGTCGAGCGACTCCTGAATCGCGATGTGCGTCATGCCGTTGGTCGCGGTCGCGCCATGCCAATGCTTCACGCCCGGCGGTGTCCATACCACGTCGCCCGGCCTGATCTCCTGCTTCTCGCCATTCCACTCCTGCACCCAGCCCGTGCCGGCGGTCACGATCAACGTCTGACCGAGCGGATGCGTGTGCCATGCCGCGCGGGCACCAGGCTCGAACGTGACGGAGGCGCCGGACGTGCGCGACGGGTGCTTCGCCTCGAAGAGCCGGTTGATCCGCACGGAGCCGGTGAAGTACTGGACGGACCCTCGGCTCGGGGGTTGCGACCCGCTGCGTGTGATCGTGATCTCGCCTGCCCCGGCCGAGGCCGCGGCGAGCACGAGAACGGGTACGGCCGCGTGAGTGAACAGACTCATTGCAAACCTCGGGGCAGGCGCAACGCGATGAGTGCCGCAGGCAGATTGGAGCCCCCGGTCGCGACGACGATGAATTGCTGGCCGTTCAGCATGTAGGTCATCGGGGCTGCCGTCGCGTTGCGTGGCAGCGCCACTTCCCCGACAACCTTGCCGGTCGCCTTGTCGTAAGCGCAGAGTGTTGGCTCGTGGATCTCGAAGTCCACCACCCACACGGATCCCGGCTCGCCGCCGTCCACGCGCTGGGTGCTGCCCTCTTGCCCGACGATGAGCAACGTCTTCGTCAGGAGCGCGTGGCCGCGCGCGGCTCGCCCGAGGGGAGGGAGGCCAAGCTGCTGTAACCCGGGATTGCTTCTGGCCAGGTCGCCCATCGGTACCATCCACCGGTGGTCCCCCGTGTTCAGATCGATGGCGGTGATGCGGCCGTAGGGCGGTCTCCAGAGGGGTACGCCCTTCATCGTCTCCACCGGAGCGGGCGCCCCGGCGTAGTCGGCATGCGGTACCGGCGACTTCGCCATCGTGACCGCGAACGGGAGCGTGTTCGACGGTACGTACAGGATCCCGGTCTCGGGGTCGCACGCCGCGCCCGCCCAGCTCGCGCCTCCGGCTATGCCGGGCATCAGAATCGTGGGCTTCTGCAGGGAAGGGGGCGTGAACACCGGACCGTAGTTGTACTCTTCCAGAACGGCCAGCGCCTCCCTGCGCAGCTCCGGCGTGAAGTCGATCACGTCGTTCTCCGTCATCCCCTGCCGGTCGAAGGGCGCGGGCCTGGTCGGGAAGGGCTGCGTCGGGGACGGTCTTTCGCCGGGCACCGTTGACTGCGGAACGGGTCTCTCTTCAATGGGCCAGATCGGGGTGCCGGTCACACGGTCGAACACGTAGCAGAAACCCTGCTTGCTCACCTGCGCGACGGCCTTGACGGGCTTTCCGTTCACCCGGATGTCGATCAGGTTGGGCGCCGCAGGGAGGTCATAGTCCCACAGCCCGTGGTGGACCATCTGAAAGTGCCAGATGCGCCTGCCGGTGCGCGCATCCAGGCAGACCAGACTCTCTCCAAAGAGGCCATTGCCGGGCCGCTGGCCACCGTAGTTGTCGTTGGCGGGCGTGCTGAAGGGCAGATAGACGTAGCCCAACCCCTCGTCCGCGCTCATCAGCGTCCAGACGTTGGCGGCGCCCGTCGTTCTCCAGGAACCCTCATCCCAGGTCTCGTTCCCGAACTCTCCCTCTCCGGGGACGGCACGGAAGAGCCACTGCTGCTTGCCCGTCCGGACATCGAAGCCCCGCACGTCGCCGGGCGGCATCTCCTTTACGACGGGGAAATCGTGAACCTTCGACCCCATCACCACGACGTCGCGACAGATGATGGGTGGGGAGGAGACTCCGTACAGACGCCGGTCGACCGCCCGGCCCAACCCCTGCGTCAGGTCGATGCGTCCCTGCTGGCCGAAGGTGGAGATGGGCTTGCCCGTCTGCGCGTTCAGGCAGATCAGGTAGCCGTCGCCGGTGCCGAACAGGATGCGTTGATCGCTTCCATCCGCCCAGTAGGCAACGCCGCGATGCACGAAGCCGTTATTGGACGGTGTTCCGCCCTTCCACGTCTCGGGGTCGTAGACCCACCGGGTCTTGCCGGTTGCCGCGTCGATGGCGGCGACCTGGGAGAGCGAGGTGCTGACATACAGGACGCCGTCGACCATCAGCGGGGTGGCTTCCCAGACCCAGGTTCTCAGATGAGGATTCGCTTTCGCGAGCTCTTCATCGGGGGAGCGCCATGTCCACGCGACCCTCAGGCGATTGAAATTGTCTCTGCCTATCTGGGCGAGCGGCGAATATTTCGAACCGGCCTTGTCGCCGCCGTAGCTCGACCATTCCGTCGCCGTGCCCCGGACCTTCCCCGCCGGAGCGTGCGCGGGACGGCCGACAGGCACCACCGTGTTCGCGACCTGAGCCGCCTGCACGATGGAGGTCACTCTTCCCAGGAAAGGCGCGGCGACCAGGGCCGCCCCGGCTATCAGAGCTTCACGCCGGCTCGGCATGGCATGGACATGCTCTTGATTGGAATCGTTCTTCTCCTCGATGTCGTTGCTCACTTCCCTTCAACCTCTCCGAACACCTTCCTCGCGATCGCGACGGCGGTGTTGGCCGTGGGCCATCCTGCGTAGAACGCGAGGTGGGTGATGACCTCGATCAGCTCGTCCTTCGTGACCCCGTTCTCGATGGCCTTCGCCAGGTGGAAGGGCAGCTCGTTCGTGCGGTAGAGCGAGACGAGGCTCGCCACCGTGACGAGGCTGCGGTCGCGCGGGGACAGTCCCGGACGCTTCCACACGTCGCCGAAGAGCACCTTGTCGGTGTAATCGCCGAGCGCGGGCGCGATGTCCGCGTATGGGCTGCGAGTCTTTTCGTTGTTCATGTCCTCTCCTCCCTCTACTCGGCGCTCTCTCCGGCCACGTACTCCTCGTCTGTGACCCTCTCCATCCAGTCGACGTTCTTGCCGCCGAGGTGCTCCAGGACCGCGATGTGCGTCATCGCGGCAGTGGCCGTTGCGCCGTGCCAGTGCTTCTCTCCCGGCGGGCACCAGACCACGTCCCCCGGGCGGATCTTCCGGATGGGACCGCCCCAGCTCTGGACCAGGCCGCACCCCGCCGTGACGATCAGCGTCTGGCCCAGCGGATGCGTGTGCCAATTGGTCCGGGCGCAGGGCTCGAACGTGACGCTGGCACCTGTCACGCGCGCGGGATCGGGGGCCTGGAACAGCGGGTCCACGCGGACCGTTCCCGTGAAGTACTCGGCGGGGCCCTTCCCCGACGGCTGGGAACCACAGCGCTTGATTTCCATCTGGCCTCCTTCCCTCCTGGCCCTTCCCCAGCGGCCAAGACCAAGATAGCAACGGCTACAGGTGGCGACTAGACGGTAAAATCGGGATGAGGTGGTGAAATGGATTCACCAATAATCCGGGACGAACTCACGGTGCTCGCGGCGTTCGCGGTGGTTGCGGACGAGCGGAGCTTCACGAGGGCTGCCCTCAAGCTCGGCGTCAGCAGGTCCGCGATCAGCCACTCGATACGCACGCTCGAGGAGCGCCTCGGACTGCGGCTCCTGGCGCGGACCACGCGCACGGTTGCGCCCACGGACCCGGGGGAGCGCCTGCTGGCGCAGTTGCGTCCCGCGCTCCACGACATCCAGGCTGCGCTCACCGAGGTCGGTCGATTCCGCGAGAAGCCGGCCGGCGTCGTCCGCCTGATCGCGCCACCGATCGTGCTGGCGACGCTCCTGAGTCCAAGGCTCGAGAAGTTCGCCCGAAACTATCCCGACGTGGTGCTCGACATCACCAGCGAGGACGACGTCCGGCGCGATTTGGTCGCCGGCCGCTTCGACGCCGGCATTCACCTTGGCGAGTTCCTCCAGCGCGACATGGTGGCCGTCAAGGTGACGGGAGAGCAGCGGGCCGCCATCGTGGCCGCGCCCACCTACTTCGACTCACATCCGAAGCCGAAGACGCCCCGCGATCTGACGGCTCACCGCTGTCTGCGGTACCGCATGGGCGCCGATGGGCCCGTCTATCGGTGGGAGTTCGAGAAGCGCAACAAGCCGGTCACCGTGTCCGTCTCGGGGCCTCTTGTCGTCAATGACGTCGAGTTCATGATCCGCGCCGCGATCGACGGCGTTGGACTGGCGTTCGCACTCGAGGAGCACGTGGCCGCACACATCGCGCGCGGCGAGCTCGTTCGCGTGCTCGAGGACTGGTGCCCGCCATTCGAGGGCTATTTCCTGTACTACCCGAGCCGGCGTCACCAGCCACCCGCGCTCCAGGCGCTGGTCGAAGCGCTAAGGTGACGGCCGGCGAGGGCATCATCGGCGAGACGCGCGAGGCGTTGACCCTGGTCGAGCGGAAGGTCGCCGACGAGTAGGCCCAGACCGAGAAGCGGGAGCGCGCGCAGACACGGAAGCGTTTCGAGGCGGTCGAGGCGAAGCGTGCGCGGACCGTCGAGAAGATCGAGGGAGCTGTCTCGGCCCTTGCCGACGTGGTCCGCGAGGCCGAGCGGGCCCACGCGGAAGCGGAGGCGCACGCCAGAGCGGCGGGGATCTCGTGGCGTGCCGTTTCCGTCGAGGCGGTGTTGCTCGCCATCGCCTACAGACACGGCATCATCTCCGCGCAATCTCTCGTCATCCCAACCGACTCCCTCGTGGTGTTCGACCCGGTGACGGCTGCCCGGAAGGCCGAGCGGGAGCAGTTGGAGCGCGCCCAGCAGGAGCGTCAGGGTCGGTTGGACCAAGTGCGCCAGTTGAAGGACGCGTTCAGGTACGCTGAAGGTGGTGCAGTGGACCGCCAACCTGGAGCGCCATACCGACTCGGCCACGCGGAAGCGGCTTGCGGAGTGGGTGGACGAGAGGGACGCGGCCAAGGCTCGATTGCTTGAGCTTGGCGAAGCTGTCGAGGTCGACCCCGAGACCGACGATGAGACGGAGGCTGCGTAGAATCCGGAAGCCAAGCGGGCCACCGAGCATGAGAGACTCGGTATAAGCTGGATGTAGTAGTCGAGCGCTCCCAGCGCTCCAGAGCTGACCCACCGCAGGAAACGTCAGGACAGTTCAGCCGCCAGCGTGACCCCGCTGGCGGCCGTAAGAGGGAATCCGTAAGTCTCAAGCTCGGGCGGGAATCCGTCCGGATTCATGTCCCGGGTATCCCAGGCCAACGAAGCGATGAAACAAAGCGAGGACAGGATGAAGGTCATGGAGCAGCCGCTCAAGCCGCCCAAGCCAGGCGAATGATCCCACCGCGCATCAGAATCCCGCAGTCCGTCGCCGACTCGTTCGACAACCTCCAGGAGAGAATCTGCTCCTCATTGCCGCCGGACGGTCCCGGGGCCGGTCGAATTCGGGAGGAGGTGCGTTCGGCACTCACGGCTGACTTGGGGGCCTCTGGACCCTTTGACTTGGCGACGTCGAGGCGGCTGGCGGCAAAGCCCACAGGGAAGGCCGCGCATACCGAGTGTTACTGGAACGCCGCCCGCGCAATCCTTCTGGAGCCTGAGCTACAGGGAGCAGTTTACGTCGAGGGTCTGGTTTCCCATGTCCATCACTTCGGCCGCTCCGCTCCCGGTCGGTCTTCGCGACCAAGGGTAAACGTCGAGTGGCAAGGTTGGGTAGAGCTGGGCGGTCATGTCATCGATCCAACGGCCCTACTTGGCGTCGCTCGGTTCGGGGCCCGCCAGCCTGAACGCGTTGCCGAGGCCGGGATCTACCTCCCAATGATGTCGGTCCACACGCCGGCCGAGGTGCGGGACAGGTGGAGGGAACTTCCCTTGACACTGACCGATGCGGAAGTGATGGACCGCACCGCCTCCGCGACATCCGTCGTCTTTGCGGCCTACGCCAGGGCCATCGGCCACGCTCGCGAGGAGACGCGGCGAATGTCGACCAACGGCCCCGCCGCCGCCATTCGCATTCGTGAAGCCGGTGGCCTCATGGGTGCGGCGCGTCGGGCGTTGAACGTGTAACGAATTTCTGTGGTCCCTCGGCCTTATTTCCCTCCGGGCCGAGGACACGTCGACGTGACTCGGTCCCGCGTCGACATCCCGTCTCGGCCCCTGATCCGTGACGGGCGGCCTGGTCCCGTGCCGACACCCCGCGAGGGGGACGGGGCACCTTTCAATGGAGACGACATGATTCTTACGAAGACGGTCCCGGTCACGGTGGACGAGCCGGCAGTCACCACCGACACGACGCCAAACAACATCGCCGCGCTCGTGGCGTTCGCCGTGGCGCGGTTCAATGCCGGCAAGGCCGGTAGCGCGTTGGAAGCAGCACAGCAGGCGCTCGCGCAGTATCCGAACGCCGGCATCAAGGTGGACGACTGGCCTTGAAGGTCGTGGAGAGGCTGCGGCGTGGCCAGCCGTTCGTTAGGCCGGAGTAGGCCCCTCCAAGTCGGCTGACTACCACCGTCAGTCGAGGCCGGACCCATGCGACATTCGGGGCCTTCCTGCTGTAGGATTTTCCCTAGGAGACACGATCATGCCGAACAAGGACACGGCGCAGTACTTCGGTGACGTCATCGCCTACCTTCTGCCAGGCTTCCTCGGCCTGTGGGCCGTAGCTGCGTTCGACCCCTTGGCCCGCGCATGGCTTGGAGTGGCAGCCGAGAAGGAGAGCACGGTCGGTGCCTTCCTGTTTGCCCTGCTCGCATCGCTCGCCGTGGGTGTGCTGCTGAACGGCCTGCGCTGGAAGATGCTTGACGACCACGTATTTGAGTGGCCGAAGGTCGGCGTCCCAAAGCGCCCCAAGCTCGATCGGACAAAGCTCGGCGCAAACCTTGAAGCGTATGTGGACCTGCGGGAACAGCAGTTTCGCTTCTTCCAGTTTTATGGCAACACGTTTATGGCTGGGCTGCTGGTGATCCTCGCATTGCTCGTGATGTGGGCGCAGGGACGCATCCACTGGAACTGGATCGATGGCCTGAGCCTGCTTGTTGCGGTCCCGGCGGGCGAGGCGTTACTCTTCGGGTGCGCCCGTAGCTGCCTGACCAAGTATCGCGAAGAGACTCGGTCCCTGCTGGGCCAGCGAGACGCGGCGTAGACCCAGGAGGCGTGTTGCTGCGACACCAGGGCGGGGACGACATCAAGCCGGGCGGTGGCCCTCCGCGACCGCGACCAGGCGTGCCCCCGCCCCCCGAGCCATTCAGGAAGGGTGACATCCCAGCCCCGAGGCCAAGCCCGAAGCCACCTGCACCGAAGCCACCTGCACCGAAGCCAGGAAAGCGTTAGTGCGGCAGCACTGAGGCGAGGGTGAGGTTCTAACGCTTCGGTTCGTCCTTCTTGCCCAGGCCCGCCGGAGGCTCCGGTGGTGGCTCGGCCCCGGCCGGGGGCTTGGTCTCGGCAGCCATCCGCTTGAGGGCGTGCCGTCGTCCAATGGCCTTGAGTTCGTCGTCGGTTAGGCGCATCAAGTCGCCAATCGTTTTCCCGGCGTACGAGGTCTCCCAGTCGAGAGGAAGGCGTTGAGGCTGCACTCTCACATCGTCAAAGGCAAGAACAGCGTCTCGGATGGCCTTTTCCCAGGGGCTCGGGAGTGCCGACCGAATGCCTTCAAGGGTCGCCGAGTGGGCCCGAACCGTTTCGAGAATCTCGGGCAGTAGGTCCTCGGGCTTCCTCCTCGTCTCATCGCGCGGGGTGAGCGGAGCTGGTAGGGCTCTGATCTTGGCGTCAAGGTCCGGCCAGAACTTTTCGAACATGAGCTGAAGCTGGGCATCCGTCAGTTTCGAGTCCCCCAACGCTCCGTTGATCGTTTGCAAGAGCTTGAATGTGTCGCCCTTCTCTGCCCTGGTCCACTGGAACTGGCCGAGCGGGGGCTCAAGGTCCGCGTTCCCCATGCCGATCAGGTAGGTACAGACAAAGGTTGCGGTCCTGGTCTTGGAGAGCGCTCCAGCCTCAAACAGGATCCAGGGTGCTCGCTTCTCCTCCGGCGTGACACAAACGATTCCGATCCGGGTCTCCTCAAGCTCTCCGGCGATCACTTCAAGACTCCGCTGACCCTTCGGAATGTTCGTCGAGACGAAAGGCTTTAGGGCCTGAATCACGCACGGGAGCCATTCGGCTAGGGCTTCCGCCACCAACTTGGCGCGCTCGCCCGACCAGCTCAGGAATACCTTCATGGCCGACACCTTCTCTCGGAGGGAGGCTGAGTCTACACCCGGACCCACGGCGTCCGTGCGTTGGCGTAGGCTGCTTCGAGGAGGTTTGCCGATGCGGAGTCGACAGAAGGCGTTCATCTATCCCGAGGGCGTGGGTTATCGACTGGCCATCGCTACGCGAGAGGAGAGCGAGCGGGAGAACCAGAGTCTCGCTAGTCTGGCCGAGACGGCGGATTGGCTGGTCCGGTGGCTCAAGGCCGATGGGAGCAGGCGAATCCACCCCGGTGCCGAGACACACCTGAGCAGCGATCGTTACGGGGACTTGGTGGACGCCATCCAGAAGAGGGGTGTCCCTCTCCATCCCACAACCAGTGACGATGACGGCCCGCTGTGCCCCCTGTGTGGTGGAACGGGAAAGGTGGAGGGGCAGCCCTGCCCGGAGTGCGCGGCGTAGAAGGGGCCCAACGTCACGGCGTTTCAGAGAATTCACTGAGCGCCCTTGGTTTGGGTGAGCCTCTTCACGGCCTGGTCAAGCTGTCGGACCCTCTCGTCCAGCGTCTGTTCGGTCTGCCTCCCAAGCCTCGCTCCCATGTGACCCACCACCTGTTCCAACCGGTGCACGACGACCGTCAGCCGCGCCTCGGGGGAATCAAGGTACAGTTCAAGGGCACGGCGCAAGGTAGGCGCTCTGTCCTCGTGGAGATCCCTTGCGTGCGCCTCTACGCGCTCCTTGAGCTTCGACTCCGCATTGAAAGTGATGGTCTCTTCCTTCGGGGCCTTGGGCATAAGGAGGTTCCTTTCCACGAGTAGTTGAAGCCGGCGGACCCAATACCTGAGGGCTGTCCAAAATCACTCAACGTGAAATCCCCGAGGCGTGGACGGGTCGACCGGCGAGAGGAGTCTACGCCGAACGCCACCGGCTCGTCACCGCGACTTCCGTGCCCTCTCAGGGCGCTACTCCAGGACGCGCGCGTCTTGGATCGTCCCGTCACCGGTAACAAGGCATTCCCACTTGGCGCGAACCATCGCACCGAAGGAATGCTGGGAGTCGACGTGACCGGCAATCCGCAACTCGGCAACAGCAGCGACACCAGACGAGCGCCGCCACTCCTCTTCCAGACCTAGCGGGATGGCGCCCACGGTCTCGCGGTCGAAGCCAAATCGAGCGGTGGATGGTGATAGGAGGAGGTCGCGCACGCGCTCGTGACAGGCTTCGCGTGTCCAGAGTTCCTGGGCAGGGCCGAGGGTGGGGGCGCCTCAGTGGGGACGAGGACGAGAAGCCCGTAGGCGAACAGCGAGACCATCACGGCGGCCAGAAGCAGACGCCTCATCACGCCTCCCCACAGTTGCAGATCGACCGGCGGGGAGAGGATACGCGATCAGGGCCGGGGCGTCATGGGCCCTGTGCGATGATAGCGAGTAGTGCCCCCTGCCCAATGCCCCCGATGCAGCTACCGCGAAGTGCTGGCGTCCCGTCGCCAGCCCACGCTGTTGCTCCGATTGCTCCGGGTGCGCCGCTACCGCTGCATGGCGTGCAGCGTGGTGATCCTGGTTCCTGAGGGTCAGGCCGCCCGGGAGGATGAGGGCGGGGAGTGAGGTGCGGGGAGTGAGTAGGCGACGTCACCGAGTAGCCGACCCCGTCAGCAGGAATGTCAGTAACGGGTAGGAAGCGCCAGACTCGGCGCAATCAGGCTTCGCCCTAACTGCTTTGTTTGCCGTTCTTCCCTTCCGCCGATTCCGTCCCTTGGATGTTGTCGTCAAGTTCGAGCCCTATCGGGCGTACCAAGCAAGCCAACGAATTAGCGGAACAGGCGGGAAGAGGCCGAAGGGAGTGGTACCACTGTGGTACCACTCCCGGCGGACGCCGGATTGGGCTGTGCCTGCCACCGACGATTTGTGTCCGGTAGTGGCGGGTGCTCAGGCGTATTCGTGGACTACGATTCGCGGAGGACGCGCATCGGATCGAGGCGCGCGGCGCGCAGGGCGGGGGCGAGCGAGGCGAGGGCCGCCACCGCGGCCACCATCGCGACGACTCCGAGGAGCGTCGCCGCGTCCGTAGCCGAGACCCCGTACAACAGGCCGGCCAGCACGCGGCGCAGGGCCAACGCGAGGCCGACGCCGCCCGCGCAGGCGAGGCCCACCACGCGCAGCCCCTGGCCCAGGAACTGCCGCACGATGTCGGCCCGCAGCGCACCCAGCGCCATGCGCAGGCCCACCTCGCGGCGCCGCAGCCCGACCGCGTAGCTGAGCGTCCCGTAGAGGCCGACGGTGGCGAGGGACAGCGCCGAGAGCGAGAACGCGACCAGCAGCAGGGTCAGCAGGCGGCGCAGGGCGTAGGCGCCGTCGATCCGCTCGTCGAGCACGGCGATGTCGTAGACCGACCGCTGCGGCTCGAGCTCCTTCATCCGCGCGCGCACCGCTCCCACCACCGCGAGCGGGTCGCCGCTCGTCCGCACCAGGAAGAAGGGCGTCGGGCCTGGAGCACTCAGGCACGAGTAGACGACCGGCACCGGCACGCGGTCGATGCCCCGCTCGCGCGCGTCTCCCACGACGCCCACGATGCGCCCGGGCTTGCCGGCCCTCTCGAGCGCCCCCTCGCCGAACGCCTGCAGGTGCAGCCCCACGGCCGACGGAAAGCCCGACAGGTGGCGGACCGCGAACGCGCGGTTCACCATCAGGTCAAAGCCCTGGTCGGATGGGGCGCCGGTCGGCCCGACGGAGCGCCGCTCGCACCGTTCGCCCTGGAGCAGCGGGATCCGCATGGTCGCGAAGTACTCCGGCGACACCACGCGCAAGTCGGTGACGATGCGCCGGTCGGCATCGCCGCCGGCTTCCACGACCCCGAAGGTCGACTCCCACTGCGCGGGCGTTCCCGGCAGCGCCCAGCCGGTGGTGGCCGCCCGCTCGACGCCGGGGAGCGCGCGCAGCGTGTCGATCGTGCGCCCATGAGCAGCGTGACCGATAGCGCCACCTGCCCGCCCACCAGCACCCACTGCAGCCGCTGGCCTCCCGATACCTGGGTGCGGCCGGATGCGCCCGAAGCCAGACCGCCGTCCTCCCGCATCGCCCGCACCGCGGGAGCGAGGCCGCTCACGAGCGCCACCCCCAGCGTGCTCAACGAGCAGTAGAGCAGGATCCGGCCGTCCACCACCACCTCGTCCATGCGCGGCAGCTCGGTGCCGAGGGCGCGGAACGTGGCGGTGGAGAAGCCGGCGACCAGCAGCCCGAGGGCCCCGCCCACGAGCGCGAGCAGGAGCGTCTCGGCAAGCACGAGCCCGGCGACCGCGGCGCGGGTCGCGCCGAGCGACAGGCGCAGGGCGATCTCGGGACGGCGGGCCGCCCCGCGCGCCAGAAAGAGCGCCGCGATGTTGGTGCAGGCGATCAGCAGCAGCACCGACACCGCGCCGAAGAGCAGCCAGAGCGCGCGGCCGATGCCGCCCACCAGGTCCTGCTTGAGCGGCCGAAGCTCGACGCCGATCTTCCGGTCGGGGTCGGGGAACTGCTGCGCGAGCCGAGCCTGCACCGCCGAAAGATCCGCCCGCGCCTGCTCCAGGGTCACGCCCGGGCGCAGGCGGCCCACCCCCGTGTACCAGGTGCTGTGACGCGATTGGGCGTAGGGCGCGTCCACCGGCGAAGGGAACCAGACGTCCACCTCCCGATCGGGGAAGCGGAAGGAGGCGGGCATCACTCCCACGATCGGCACCGACGCGTTTCCCATGCGGACGCTGCGCGACGGCACGTCGGGGGTCGATCCCAGCCGGCTCCGCCAGTAGCGTTCGCTGACGAGCGCCGCGGCCGGGCCACCGAAGCGGTGCTCCTCCTCCGAGAAGCCGCGCCCGAGCGCGGGTGCTACTCCCCACACCTCGAGCAGGCGCGGCGTGACGACCGCGCGGCGCACACGCTCCGGAAGGTCTCCGGACGTCTCGGAAGCGTCCTCGACCCCGTAACCGCTGATCGCGCTGAAGGTGGAGTTGAGCCGGTTCCATTCCTCCAGGCGCACCGGGGCGATCATGGTCTCGGAGCTGTTCTGCTGCGTCTGCGAGAGCCGCACCAGCCGGTCCGCGTCCGGGAACGGCAACGGCCGCAGCAGGACGGCGTCGAGCGCGGAGAAGACCGCGGTGTTCGCGCCGATCCCGAGGGCGAGCGTGGCCACGACCGTGAGCGCGAACCCCGGCGCCCGCCCCAGGCTCCGCGCGGCGTGGCGCAGGTTCCGCGCGATGCCGTCCGCCCAGAGCGCGATGTCCATGTCGCGCGTCCTCTCCGCCTGCAGCAATGGGTTCCCGAGCTTCAGGCGCGCGCGCCGCTCGGCCTCCTCGGGGGAGAGCCCGGAGTCGCGCAGCTCGTCCGCGCGCTCCGCCACGTGGAACTCCAGCTCGCGCCGGATCTCCCGCTCGACCCGCCCCGACCGCACCGTGTTCACCAGCCGCTTCAGCCAGGACATGGACCGCTCTCCCTCAGGCGTACCGCAGCACCCGCCCCACGCCTTCCGTCAGGCGGTTCCAGCTCTCCTGCTCCAGGGCGAGCTGCCGGCGTCCCTTCGCGGTCAGCGAGTAGAAGCGGGCCTCCCGGTTCTTTTCGGTCACCCCCCACTCCGAGCGCAAGAGCCCCATCTGCTCCATGCGGTGCAGCGCGGGATAGAGCGACCCCTCCTCCACGCGGAGCAGGTCCTCGGAGACGCGCTGGATGTGCGAGGTGATGGCGTACCCGTGCAGCCGCTTGTTCGAGGCCAGGGTCTTCAGCACCAGGAGCGACAGGGTCCCCTGCAGCACGTCGTTCTTCGGACGCGGCGAGCTCATAGCATAGCTATCTAGGCATAGAAGCCTCGGCCTGTCAACCGTGACCGCGATTCTTCTCAAGCGGGGAGAAGCGGGTTCCTGCTCCGAAGTGCGTTGGCGGGATCGAAGTCAAACAGGGGGCCGATCTCGGGACTGCTTGACCAGCCGGAAGTCAATGCGATGATGGGCGCGTAAGGAAGGCGATCATGGTGCTCACTCCCGAAGAAGTCGCGATCGGCCGCCGCAACTTCATCAAGGCGATGGCGGGGGCGCCTCCCCTCCTGGCCTTCGGGGCCGCCGCCGCCCTGCGCGGCCCCATCCGGGGCGGGCCGGTCAAGGCCGGCTTCATCGGACCCGGCTCGCAGGGCAAGGTCCTCCTCGGACAGTGCAACAAGGACTTCATCGACTTGAAGGCCGTGTGCGACATCAACCCCCAGCGCCTGGACGAGGCCGCCGACAGCCTCGTGAAGGTGGGCTGGGCTCCCCCGCGGAAATACGAGGATTGGCGGGAGATGCTGGCGAAGGAGGACCTCGAGGCCGTCCTCATCGCCACGCCGCTGTGGTGCCACGCCGAGATGACCGTGGGTTGCCTGGAAGCGGGCAAGCACGTGCTGGTCGAAAAAATGATGGCCTACGACATGGAGGGATGCCGTCAGATGGCGGCGGCCGCCCGCAAGCACGGGAAGCTGCTCGAGGTTGGCTACAACCGCTTCTACGACCCGAACTATCAGGCCGCCTACGACCACGTGATCCGCCAGGGCCTCCTGGGCGAGATCCACCACGTCCGGCTCATGTATCACCGGAACCGGTCCTGGCGACGGGACACCAAGCCTCCGTCCGCGGATTACAGCCCCGCCCGCTGGGGCTATCCCACCTGGGACCACCTGGCCAACTGGCGCCTCTACCGCCGGTACTCGCAGGGGCTGGTGGCGGAGCTGGGCGGCCACCAGATCAGCACGGCGAGCTTCTTCCTCGACGCCTCGCCCACCGCGGTCGTGGGCAGCGGCGGCATCTATCGCTTCAAGGACCGCGAGGTCAACGACCACGTCTTCGTGACCCTGGAGTATCCCCAGGGCCGGACGGTCACGTTCTCCTCGATCGAGTCCAACGACTTCGACCGATGGAGGCGTCCGAGAGCCGGGCCGCGGACGCGCTGGGGCGTCCGCGGGGCCAGGCGGCCAGACCGGCCGGGGGCGGGGGGGACCCCTTGCTCCCCTATCGGATGGAGGTCGCGATTTTCTGCGCGGCGATCCGGACCGGCGCCCCACTGCGCTGCGGGGTGGACATGGCCTTCAAGACCACGGCCGCGTGCCTGGCCGCCAACGAGGCCATGGACAAGAAGGTACGCGTCGAGATCTCCACCGCATGACCCGCTGGGATCGTGCCGGCGATCGGCACCCCCAGTGCTCGGAGCCGTGAGGCTCACGGTCGGGGAGAGCTATCGGGAGTCCAGTCTCCGGAGACTGCCCCCGCCGTCGCCGCCTCGAGCGCGTCGATCGCCGCCCCCGGGTCCTTGCCGTCGGTCGCGGCGTTCTTATACGGACTGGCAGGGCCAAGGCGGTAATTGCCGCGGGAGAGGTCCACGAAGCCGACCTCGGCATCGGTCGCCGGAAAGAAGTTTCCCGGATACCCGGAGTAATTGGCGGGCGTGCTTCCGGTCAGGACGTTCCCGGCGAAGACGGGAGCGAGGTAGAACGTGTTGAGCGTCTGGCTGCCGTCCCCCGTGACGGGCGGGGACGGGGCCGGCCAGCTCTTCGTCCCTCCCGCAAATCCGTGGGTGCCCTTCGGAGCAATGTTGTTGCGGAACGTAAAGGAGCGGTGCACCGCGATGGGCTTGTCTCCCGTGTACGCGCTCCAGGCGTTCGAGAACCCCGTGTTGTGCTCGACGGTCAGTTTCAGGATCCCGGTGTCGCGAGAATCGAGGGAGAGGAACTGGAAGAGCCGCCCCGTGCCCCCCCAATTCACGGAGCTGATGTCGTCGAGCAGGTTGTCCTGGATCAGGATGCGCTTGGTCTGCTGGCTGGGGAACGTGTTGTCCGCGGCGAGGATGTTGAACCCGCCCCCGGAGTGACGGAGGACGTTCTTCCTGAACGTCACGTCCTCGACCGTGCACCACGGCGCTCCACCGTCCTGGTTCCGGACGGTGAAGAGGATGGCGAACCCATTCTGGTCGTGCTGCCAGTTGTGTTCGAGGAGATTGCCCTCGGCGAGCACCCGGCGGGCGTTCTTCAGCTCGAAGATATTCTTGACCGACCACGGCGTCCCGGCATAGGTCGGATGCCCGATCTTCCAGGACAGGGGCTTGAAGAGATGGTTGCGGCGGATCTCGATGTCGGAGGGGACGAGATCCGGTATGGATGGGTCGGCTCCCCCGAACATGAGGTTCTCCCCCGCTCCTTCGAGGTAGTTGTTGACGATCTTGAAGGGGCCGGGGCCGTTCCAACTCGAGATCGCCTGCGAGTCCGCTCCCACTTCGTGGAAATCGGAGAGGTAGGAATCCACCACGGCCATCCGGGCGCCGTTCATGGCGATGCCGCGCCGGACGCTTCCGGTGGGGGCGCCATGGATATAGCAGCGGTCGAAGATGATTTCGGTGGGCACCTGACTCGGAGAAGTCTGCCCGCCTTCGGACTCCAGGTAGACGACGTTATTGTCCGAGTAGGGCCCCGTGCTCCGGGTGGCTCCCCTCGCGGTGACTTCGATCCCGACGAACCGGTAGTGGTGGGCGGCGGCGGCGGTCGTGATGGCCGGCGCCCGGTTGGGGGTGTCCATCCTGGGCATGAGGCTCGCATGCGAGGGAAAGACACGAGTGCCCGGGTGGGGCAGAAGGGCATGCGCCGACGAACGGATGTAGATCCAGTCGGTCCCAGGTTTCCTGGGCAGGATGAAGTTGCCGGTGAAGGTGGCCCCGGCCTGGAGCGCGATCACGTCTCCCGGCTGGGAGGCACGGAGGGCGGC
>WNFV01001720.1_pt1 | contig 29665 bp, 29 predicted proteins | sample 5400101 | NCBI WGS metagenome assembly WNFV01 (sample SAMN13153361, study PRJNA577476) | soil metagenome | isolation source: 115 cm soil or saprolite under grassland replicate 1 | place: USA:California | collected 2016-06-15
CGGCACGGCCGGCTTCACGCCAATCTGGAACCCGTAAGAGACGCACATTGAAGGAGAGCGGTGGGCAAAAGCTCACCGCTCTTCGTCGGACGTCTAGGACGTGTGAGGGGGACCCCGCGCAGGATCGGTGAGAATTCCCCGCATCGACGCGCGCGTGATCTACCAGCACCCGTTGGCGTATCTCCTCGGCTTGGAAGGCATAGCCCTGCTGCGGGCGTTCTCCGGCGTGTACGACCGGGACTTCACCAGCGCCCGCCTCCGCGAGATCCGGGCACTCCTGGACTCCGTCGAGGAGTTGGGCGACGGCGTCGAGGCGCGTCCGATGACGACAAGCGAAGGCTATGCGCGTTGGGCGTCGCGCCGAACGCGCGCTTGTAGAACTCGATCGCCGCCTTTCCGTCATCGACGGTGAGATACGGGGTAATGCTCATGTACCCCTCGGGGATGGGCTTCACGGCCATAGATCTCCCTCCGTAGGGTCCGGCTCAATCGATGACGCGTTCTAGTCGCCGGCGGGCCGTTCAGTCCGAGCCGTAGAAGACCCACAGCCTGCCCGTCGCGAACAGCGCCAGGGTGATCGCGAGGATGATCAGGAAGAGAATCCAGGAGAGCGCCGCACCTGTGCCGGGCGCGGCACTGATGAACGTCACGTCGAAGATGTGAGCGGGGAGCAGGTCCGCCCCGGGCGCCGGCGCATTGAAGAACGGCGAGCCGCCGCTGCCGATTGCAGAGCCGAACAAGATTGGCTGGATCATCATCTGCGCCGCGGCGATCAGACCGAGGATGAGCTGAACGAAGATGACCGGCGTCAGCAGGGGAAGCGTGATCGTGCGCAGGATCTGACGGCGGGTGGCGCCGTCGAGCGAGGCGGCCTCGCGCAGCTGCCGTGAGACGTTCTGCAGTCCCGCGAGGAAGACCAGCATCCCGAGCCCCGCAGTCGACCAGACCATGAAGAGGATCAGGATCAGTCGCCCCTGCTCGTCGAGCCAGTAGACGTTCGCGTGCGGTGCAAAGAGGTGGTACACGCGGTCGAAGACTCCGTCCGGCCCGGCGATTCCGATCCTCCAGATCAGCAGGATGCTGACCACCGTCGGGATCACGGCCGGCAGATAGAAGAAGGCGGAGAACACTCTCCGCAGGCGGGTCCCGCTGTTGACGAGCAGGGCCAGACCGATCTGAACGACGAGGCCGAGTGGCACGAAGATCGCCGTGAAGATGCCGGTGTCGCGGAGGGCCTCGCGCGTGACGGGATCCTCGAGCGCGAGCCGGTAGTGGGCGAGTCCGACCCAGTGGAAGTTCCCCAGCCCGTACAGGTCGAACGTCGCCATCGACATGAGGAGGCTGACGAGCAGCGGCAGCGCGGCGAAGAGGACGAAACCGATGAACCAGGGAGAGATGAAGCCGCAGAATGCGGCCACCTCCTTTCGGTTGCGAGAGACCCGGCCGAACACCACTAGCCTCTTATTCCGGTCCTCACCACGCTCTGCGTGATGTACCGCTGCGCGAACACGAAGAAGATGATCGGCGGAAGCGCGTAGAGGGCGAGCGGCACGCTCGGCAACGTCCCTGTCCCCGCGGGGAGCAAGTCCGTGATCCGCGTCAGCAGCGTTCCGTTCGGGTCAAGCAGGAAGAAGAGGTCCTGGGTCAGGTAGTCGCCCCAGACGAGGATGAACGCCCACACGGCGGCAACGGCGATGACGGGCTTCGAGTTCGGAACGAAGATGTCCCAGAAGATGCGCAGACGTCCGCTGCCGTCGATCGCGGCGGCGTCCTCGAGCTCGCGCGGGAAGGTCGCGTAGAACTGGCGGAAGATGAAGATCTGCAGGGGCGTGCCCTGTATCCCCCAGAGCACCCATGGCCAGGGCGTGTTGATCAGATGCAGCCGGTAGAAGATGACGAACTGCGGAATCATCGTGACGATCCACGGAACCATCAGCGTCGAGAGCACGAACAGGAAGACGACGTTCTTCCACCAGACGCGGTGGCGGGCAAACGCGAAACCGGCCAGCGCGGCCGAGGCCGTGCTCAGCGCCGTAAACGAGAGCGCGATCGTGAGCGAGTTGAGGAGCGCCATCCCCCAAGCGGCGTGCGCGAGGTGGCCGAGACCCAGGACGATGGGTCCGACGAAGACGGCCGCGCCGACCAACAGGATCAGCGTGCGGGCGATCCTCGGCACCGGTGTCAGACGGCCTCTTCGAGGCGGGGAACCTCGGAGTCGGGCGCGAGCAGATTCTCGCCGTTGTACGGGCTGAAGAAATGGAAGCGTGCGGGGTTGACGGTGAGGCGGCAGATCTCTCCCGACCGCGCGCCGGTCGCCGCGTCGATTGTGGCCGAGAAGAGCGCTCGCCGGTCGTCGGCCATCAGCGCCTGCTGGTCCGAGCGGTCCGCAGCCGCCACCCCGAAGATCTCGGGCTCGACTCGTTCGGCGTCGAGTGCGAAGAAGGCGAGCGCCTCGGGACCGAGGTCCTCCACCAGCGCGATCTGCACGTCGATCGTCGGCAGGCCGGGGGGAGAGAAGCGCACGTCTTCGAAGTCCTCGGGCCGGATGCCGAGGATCACCTGCCCGGCGCTTCCGGCCGGTGGCCGACGCGTCAGGTCGAGCGGCACGCGATAGCCGGCGAAGCGGACCGCCTCGTCTTCGAGCTCGGCGCGCACGAGGTTCATCGACGGCGACCCGATGAAAGAGGCGACGAAGAGGTTGGCGGAATCGCGGTAGAGCGTCTGCGGCCGGCCGACCTGTTGAATCCGTCCCTCGCGCATCACCGCCGAGCGCTCCCCGAGCTGCATCGCCTCGACCTGGTCGTGCGTCACGTAGACCGTCGTCACGCCGAGCTGTGCGTGCAGGCGTGCGAGGTCGGCTCGGACGCGCACGCGCAGCTTGGCATCGAGGTTCGAGAGCGGCTCGTCCATCAGGTAGACCTGCGGCCGGCGAGCGATCGCGCGGCCCATCGCAACCCGCTGCCGCTGGCCGCCCGAGAGCGCCGCGGGGAGGCGGTCGAGCAGGTCGTGGAGCCCGAGCAGGTCGGCCACCTCGTCGACGCGGCGCTCGATCTCGCGCTTCGGCGTCTTGCGCACGCGAAGGCCGTAGCTGAGGTTGTCGCGCACGTTCATGTGCGGGTAGAGGGCGTAGTCCTGGAACACCATCGCGATGTCCCGGTCGCGCGGCTCGAGGCGGGTGATGTCTCGGTCGCCGAGTCGGATCGAGCCGTCGTCCACCGTCTCGAGGCCCGCGATCATCCGCAACAACGTCGTCTTGCCGCAGCCTGAGGGACCGACGAGCACCATGAACTCACCGTCCTCGATTGTCAGGCTGATGCCGTCCACGGCCTTGACCCCGCCGGGGAACATCTTGCTGACACCGCTCAGGACGATCTCGCTCACGCGCGTCAGTCGCCGAGCGTCGCCGTCAGGTGCAGATCGCGCGAGGAGCTGCCGACGGCGATCCTGTGCGCGCCGGGAACGATCGCCCAGCCGCCGAGCTCGGAATCCCACTGGGAGAAGGCGCGCGCGGGAAGCGTGAAGCACACGTCCTCCTCCGCACCCGACTCGAGTACGACGCTGCGGAAATCCTTCAGCTCCCATTGCGGGCGCTCGGCGCCCTTGGAGCCGACATAGAGCTGGACGACCGCCTTGCCGCGGCGGCTACCGGTGTTCCGGACTCGCACCGCGGCCTCGACCTCTCTTTCCTGCTCGACCCGAAGGTCGTCGAACTCGAATGTCGTGTAGCCGAGGCCGTGGCCGAAGCAGTAGGCCGGCGTGAGCCGGTGGCGGTTGTAGTGGCGGTAGCCGACGAAGAGGCCGTCCCGGTAGTGCCACTCGTTCGCCTCGGCATCGTCCGGCCCCGGCTCCAGCACCGGAACGTCCTCCACGCGGGCGGGGAAGGTCATCGGCAGTCGACCGCCGGGTTCCGCTCGTCCGAACAGAACCTTCGCCAGCGCATCGCCGAGCTCCTGTCCTGGATACCAGACCAGCAGCACGGCGGGCACCTGTTCGGCCCAGTCCATCAGCACCTGGGCTCCCGCGCTCACGACGACGACGGTGGCCGGATTCGCGGCGGTGACAGCCGAGATCAGCTTCAGCTGCTCGACGGGAAGCTCCAGCGACGACCGATCGAATCCTTCGCTCTCGAACTCCTCGCCGAGACCCGCGATCACGACGGCGACGTCCGCGCCGGCGGCGGCCTGAACGGCGCGCTCGTGCAGGTCCTCCGGAGCCGGCGGGAACACACGGAGCGTGATGAGACCGATCTCCCCGGCCGGACCGGGATGCATTCGAAAATCCAGCTCGAAGCGGACGGGCCGCCCGGCCTCGAGCGTCGCTCGGCCGATTCCTCTCGGCTCTCCTCGGAACAGCGCGGACCAGTGCCGGTCGTGCTCGGGCGCGACGACGAGGAGCTGCTCTCCGTCGATGCGAACCGTTCCCGCTCCGGAACAGTCGACGCCGAAGACGTACTCGCCGTCGACGGGAGGGGTGAGCGTGGCGCTCAGCCGAACGAGCAGGTCGCGTAGCGCCCGGCCGTCGACCGAGTCGTCCAGGATGAAGTAGTTCGTCCGCTGCGTCTCGGATCGGATCGGCCCACGCGACGGATCGCCTGCGTCGAAGAACTCGACGGTGAAGCCTTCGGCGCCGTCGCGCGCGGTCGCCCAGCTCAGATCGAGCCGGGGCATGACCGCCGGGACGTAACCCGGCTCGTGCACGACCTCCGCGGCGTCGCCGACGAGCCGACGGATCCCCTCGAGGGCCGACGTACTGTGCAACGGCCCGACGTTCGAGCTTCCGCCGCCCTGCAGGGGCGGACGCCCGGCCAGCTCGCCCAGGACTGCGATGCGCGAAGGCGAGGCGAGCGGCAAGGTCTCGTTCTCGTTCTTGAGCAGCACGAACGATTCGACCGCCGCCTTGCGCACAAGCGAGGAGACCTCGGAGGCGTCTCGCGTGGAAGCGGAATCGGGGGAGGAGTTGCCGAGCGCGCCGGTCCTTCGTGCCAGGCGCAGGATGCGCAGGACTTTCTCGTCGATCCGCGCTTCCGGCACCTCTCCCGAGCGGACGGCGGCGGCGAGCTTTCCTCCCCAGAACTCCGGCGGCCCGGGCATCTCGACGTCGAGACCGTTGAGGCCGGACCCGACCGTGTCGTGAACGGCGCCCCAGTCGGAGACGACCACGCCGTCGAAGCCCCACTCCGAGCGCAGAACGTCGTTCAGAATCGGGTGCGCGGACATGTGGGTGCCGCGCAGCTTGTTGTACGAGCACATGACCGCCCAGGCCTCCTCCTCCCGGACCGCCAGCTCGAAGGGCAGCAGGTAGATCTCGCGCAGCGTCTGCTCGTCGACGACGACGTTGCCGTCGAATCGGTGCGTCTCGGTGTCGTTGCAGACGAAGTGCTTGACCGTTGCCGCCACGCGCTCGCTCTGCACGCCGCGCACGTAGGCGCAGGTGATCTTGCCGGCGAGGACCGGATCCTCGGAGTAGTACTCGAAGTTCCGCCCGCCCAGCGGCGAGCGGATGATGTTGGTGGCCGGCGCCAGCAGCACGTGCACGCCGTTCGCGCGCGCCGTCTCGCCGAGCAGCGAGCCGATCGCCTCGACGAGATCGGTGTTCCACGACGCGGCCAGCGCCGTGCCGCAGGGAATCATCGGGCTTCTGATCGGGACCGACCCGTCGCACTTGACGCCCGTCGGGCCGTCGGACATGACGATCGACTCGAGCCCGATTGCGGGAAGCGCCGGCAGCGACCACTTGTCCCGGCCGCTCAGGAGCGCGACCTTCTCTTCGAGACTCAGACGCTCGAGGAGCGCCTGAGGAGACTCCGCACGCGTCGCCGCTCGCACTATGCGGCGGGCACCCGCGGCGCCGGAACGGCAAGGCCTTCGGCGCCGAGCTCGGACCGACTGGCGTCGTATCCCGAGCGTTCGAGCAGCTCGAGGCCCAGGCGCGCCCGCCGCACGCGCTCGCGCGACAGCGCGACCGCGGTCGGCTCGAGGTGTGTCCCCGACGGATAGACGTCGGGCGCGTTTCGCAATCCGAACTTGACGTAGACAGGGGCTGCGATCCGGATCAGCTCCGGGATCTCGTGCAGCCGTACGAAGCCCCCGAGCGTGTCCGGAGCCTCGACGTAGAAGTCGATCGGCAGGTCGACCGCCGCGCGAACGGCCGCGATCTGCGCGAGCGAGAGGTCGGGCGGCAGGTTCAGCGTCGAGGCGCCGAGATTGCCGAGGACCTTCGCGGTCGCCGCGTTCCCGATCGGAAGCATGACCGACACCTTCGCCTGCATGTCAGAGGGCACAACGCCCGCCGCGCGCAGGCGCGCGAAGGCATAGAGGGCGCCGATGTCTGCGAGCAGAACGCTCCGCACGCCGTGGTCGGCTGCGCGAACGACGTCCTCGAGCACCGCGACGAGCTGGTCCTGCCCGCGCGCCGACGCGGCGAGTGCCCCGCCCGCCGGCGCGCGGCTCGTCGCCGAGGTATCCCAGCCGGCGTTCGGCCGGGCGAAGAGGCTGAGCTCGACGTTGGCCGCGGCGGCCAGCGCGACGAACTCGTCGAGTTCGGCGTCCGTGAGCATGAAGACTCCGCTGCCCTGCGAGACGCGGTGCACCGGCACCTCGAGTCGGTCCGCCTCCTCGAGGAGAGCCTCGAGGCAGCGCGGGCCCTCGGTGCTCGGGATCTCGACTCGGTATTGCGCGCCGTCGGGGAAGCGCTTCTCCGAGGTCGGCAGCTCGTGCAGGTCCGCCGGCGGTAGACCGAGGTGCCCGAGCTCGTTGCGGATGCTCATTCGGTCGGAGGAGCGTCGAGGTACACGGTCTTCCACTGCGTGAAGAAGTCGCGGGCCACCTTGCCCTGCTCGCGGGAGCCGCTCGAGCTCTGGCGCATGCCGCCGAACGGCACCTGGAACTCGAGCCCGGCACTTTCCTGGTTGACCTTGACGACACCGGCGCGGATGTCGCGTGAGAAGCGAAGCGCCTTGCCGAGATCGCGGGTGAACAGGGCGGCGGTCAAACCGAACGGGGTGTCGTTCGCAAGCGCGACCGCCTCCTCGTACGAGCTTGCCGGGAGGAGCGCGGCTACCGGGCCGAAGATCTCCTCACGAACGACGCGGCTGCTCGCCGGCAGGTCGGCGAGCACCGTCGGCTCGACGAAGTAGCCGCCGCCGCCGGGGCGCCCACCGCCGACGAGCACGCGCGCCGCCTCGCTCTCCGCGACGTCGAGGTAGCCGGACACCGTGTCGAGCTGGCTCTTCGAGGCGAGAGGTCCGACCTTCGTCGCCTCGTCGAGCGGGTCACCGACCGGCCACGAGCGTGCGAGCGCCGCGACTCGATCGCCGAGTTCCTCCAGCACCCGCCGTTCGACGATGACGCGGCTCGTCGCCGTGCACTTCTGTCCCGCCGAGAGGAACGCGCCCCGTGCGACCTGCTCGGCCGCGAGCTCCAGATCGGCATCGGCCAGGACGACGGCGGGGTTCTTGCCGCCGAGCTCGAGCTGCACCTTCTTCCCTGCCTCGATTGCCTTCCGCTCGATCGCGCGTCCGACCGGGTTCGAGCCGGTGAAGGTGACTGCCTCGACGCGATCGTGCGTGACGAGCGTGCCACCGACGACCGAGCCGCGCCCGAGTACGAGGTTGAGGACGCCGGCCGGCAGCCCCGCATCGAGGAGCGCGGTAGCGAGATGCGTCGCGGTGAGCGGGACGATCTCCGCCGGCTTCCAGACGACGGTGTTGCCGAACGCGATCGCCGGCGCGATCTTCCACGCAGGGATGGCGATCGGAAAGTTCCACGGCGTGATCGCCGTCACGACGCCGAGCGGCTCGCGCCGCGCGTACAGGAACGTCAGCGCCGAGTGGCTCGGGTAGGTCTCGCCGTCGGGCTCCAGCGTCTGGCCCGCGTAGTAGCGAAGGATCGCGGCTGCGCGGCGCGTCTCGCCCGCAGCCTCGGCGAGGGTCTTCCCTTCCTCGCGCGCAAGGTCACGACCGATCGCGTCCGCACGTTCGTCGACGAGGTCGGCCGCCCGCCGCAGCACGTCGCCACGCGCAGGCGGAGGCGTGTCGCGCCAGCCCGCGAACGCGTTCGCGGCCGCCTCGACCGCTTCCGCAGCGATCTCGGGCCCGGCGAGCGCCACGGTCGCGACGTGCTCGCCCGGGGCCGCCGGGTTGATGTCCGGCACCACCTCGTCGCCTTCCAGACGGCGACCGCCGACGAGCGACGCAAGCGCGGGTCCGCTCATCACCGCGGCGTCAGCTGCACCTTGAGCGCGTCGCCGCTGCGGTCGGTGAGCGTCCTGAAGGCTGCGTCGTGCTGCTCGAGTGGGAAGGAATGCGTGACGAGCGGCTTCGTGTCGAGCAGCCCGTCCGCGAAGAGCGCGATGACCCAGCGCCAGGCGTTGCGCGAGGCACCGAAGACACCCTGCACCCGCAGGTGTCCGAGCACGACCGCGTCGGCGTCGATCCCGTTCGTTTGCCCCGAGATTCCCTCGAGGACGACCGTGCCGCCGCGCCGCGCGAGCTTCACCGCGGTCCGGCTTCCGTCCGCCGTGCCCGCTGCCTCGAACACGAGATCGAACCCAGGCTCGGGCTCTTGATCACGGCGCACGTTCCAGGTCTCGGTCGCTCCGAGCTCGAGGCCAAGCGCCAGGCGAGGTGCGCGCGTGCCCACGAGCGCGAGGCGCGCCGGGCTCACGCGGCTGAGGAGCGCGACCGCGAGCAGCCCGAGCGTCCCCGAGCCGATCACGGCCACCGTCATGCCGGGCCGCAGGTCGACCTCCAGGAGCCCTTGCGCGACGCAGGCGGCCGGCTCGAGCAGCGCGGCGGCGGCGAGATCGCTTCCCGGCGGAAGCTCGTGCACGAGGTGCGCGGGGACCGAGAGGAAGTCCGCGAAGGCGCCCGCGTGCGTGAAACCGGTCTCCGCGTACTCCGCGGCGCAGAGGTTCGTCCGGCCCTCGCGGCACCGAGCGCAGTCGCCGCAGGCGCGAAAGCCCTCCGCGACGACCGTGGCTCCTTCGCGGGTGTTCTCGACGCCCGGACCGACCGCTTCGACCGTGCCTGCCCACTCGTGCCCGGGAATGATCGGGTAGCGGACGTAGGCGGCCGGCCGCCTGCCCTCGAGCACCTCGACGTCCGAGCCGCAGATGCCCGCGGCCCCGACGCGGACGAGCACTTCACCGCGACCGGGCTCGGGCCGCGGTACGCGCCGTAACCCCGCGGCGCCCGGCCGCTCGACCACGACCGCGCGCATCTCGCTCACGCCGGTCCGGGCGAGGCGGGCCCGTCGAACCCCGCGACCGCCGGCGCCGCCTGATCCTCCCTCCGTTCCCATCCTGGGCTGAAGAGGAAGATGCCGGCGTGCGTGCGCGGGTGCTCGGCGCAGGCGTCGTGGTCGAGGCGGACGCCGAGTCCGGCTCCCGTCGGCACCGCGAAGCAACCGTCGAGCGGGTCGACCGTCGGTGCCGCGTCGACGAGCTCGCTCACCCACGCGTCCGCGAAGTCGTTGAAGTGCTCGAGGACCAGATAGTTGGGTGTGGCGACAGCGAAGTGGATGTTCGCCGCCGTTCCCACAGGACCGCAGACGTTGTGCGGTGCGAGCGGCAGCTCGTACGCCTCCGCCCAGCCGGCGAGGCGTCGCAGGCCCGTGAAGCCGCCGAAATGCATCAAGTCGGCTTGGACGATGTCGACGAGGCCCTGCTCGATGAGCGCGCGGAAGTCTGAGAGCAGGTGGATGCGCTCACCCGTCGCAATCGGCCGCCGCGTCGCGTTGCGGACGCGTGCCAGGCCGGCGGGGACGTCGAACGGAACGGGCTCCTCGAGCCAGGCGGGCGCAAGCGGCTCGAGGTCGGCCGCGATCTCCGCGGCGGCGGCGGCCGAAAAGCGACCGTGCATCTCGATCATGATCTCGACGTCGGGACCGACCGCATCGCGTACCGCTGCCACGAGCTCGATCGACCGTCGCCGCTCGACAGGCGGGAGCCCCATCCAAGCGCTTCCGAATGGATCGAGCTTGAGCGCCGTGTAGCCGCGCGCGACGACCTCGCGTGCGCGTTCCGCGACCGCCGCCGGATCGCGGTCGGTCCGGTACCAGCCGTTCGCGTAGGCCCGAACTCGGTCGCGGTACCTCCCGCCGAGAAGCTTCCAGACGGGGAGGTCGAGCTCCTGCCCGATCAGGTCCCAGCAGGCGATGTCGAATGCCGCGAGCGCGGACTGCGTGACCTCGCCCGGCCGGCCGTACTCCGCGCGCTGGATGTTGAACGCCAGCGTCTCCCGGTCGAATGGATCCGAGCCGACGACGTATCGATCGGCGAGCTCGCCGATGCACGCGACCAGCGTGTCGGTCTTGTTGACCATCCGCACCTCGCCAACGCCGCGGCGGCCGTCCTCCACGACGAGCTCGACGAACGTGAGCTCCCGCCAGGGCGCACCGACGACCGTCGTGACGACCTCGACGATCCTCACGTTTCGTCGTCCTTCGGCTCCGGCTTCGGCACGCCCTGCAGCACCGTGCGCAGGTCGTTCTCGGTCTGGAGAAGGTGGTCGCGCATCGCCTCGGCTGCCGCCTTCGGGCTGCGGTCTTTGACGGCGTCGAGGATCGCCTGGTGCTGCTGGATCACGTCCTCGATTCCACCGCCTCGCGCCTGGTGACCCGCAAAGCTCCGCAGGCGGCTCTCGCGGAGCGGATCGGCAAACGCCTCGATCAGGAAGACCAGCATGCGGTTGCCCGAGGCAGCCGCGAGGTTCTCGTGGAACCGCACGTCCGCAGCATGGAAGGCCTCGGAGTCGTTCTCGGATGCCCTCATGACGTTGATCGACATCTCCATGTCGGCGATGTCCCCTTTCGTCGCCCGGCTGGCCGCGAGCACGGCAATGTGGACCTCGAGAGCTCTCCGCACGTCGAGCAGGTCGAGCAGAGCACGCGGGTCGCGGCGCACGGCGAGCTTGAAGAAGTCGCCGACCAGAGCTCCGTTGGGCGCGGCGACCCTGGGCCGCCGGCCCTGCCGGATCTCCAGCAGTCCGCGCGCCTCGAGCGTGCGCGTGGCCTCGCGGACCGTGAGCCGGCTGACGCCGAGCGCCTCCGCGAGCTTTCCCTCCGACGGCAGCGCCTCGCCGGGCTCGAGGCCGCCGAAGATCAGGCCCTCGAGCTGCTGGATCACCGAGTCCAGAATGGACGTGCGGTCGACCGGCTCGAGTTCCTCCAGTGTCAGAGACTTGTCAGTCATGCTGGCAGAGCCTGTTTGATCTCCTCACGCATATAAGTCCCAATCGTATGGATCTGCCGCCTTCTAGGATCTTGACACGGGCGAACATATCAGACAAGCTAGCGGCTGCAAAAGCGGCACGCCGCTCTCTTGGGCGTCGCCGGATCGTGTGTGAGGGTGGGCGACGGAAAGGACGTAAACCATGTCGAGACCCATCGAAGACGGTCGTATTACACGTCGCGACCTCCTGAAGGGCGCCGCGGGGGTTGCCGGCTCCGTGGCCGTCGGCTCGCTCGCCGGACCCGACCTTGCGAAAGCGATTCCGCGGCGCCGTCTGGCGCCGACCAAGGTCGTCGTCATGAGCCAGGAGCTGACCAACGGGGCGGGAAACGCGGGAACGCCATCGGTCAAGGACTTCGAGGACAGTCACCCGAACATCAAGATCGAGCTCCTCGACGTCGACCCGGCGAAGTTCCAGGCCATGATGGCCGCCGGCCAGCCGCCCGACATCTGGAGGACGCAGGCGCCGCTCGTTCCGCAGTGGGCCAAGCGCGGCCAGCTGCTCAACCTCGACAAGTACTTCAGCGCCAGCGACCTCATCCGTCCGGCCCAGCTCACGCCGGCCAACGACTATTACCGGTACAAGAACGGCAAGACCGGAGTCGGCCCGCGCTACGGCATGGTCAAGGACTGGTCACCCGACGAGACGGTCTGGATCAGAACCGACCTCTTCAAGCGGAGCGGCATCCACCTACCGGGGCCGACCGACAAGTGGACGTACAACGACCTCTGGGAGATCGCCTTGAAGCTCAAGAGGAAGAACAAGAGCCTCAAGTGGATCCTCGACATCGCCAACGGCTACGCCTGGATCGACCGGCACGTCATGGTGCAGCTCGCCTCGATCGGGAAGAGCCTCTACCCGAAGGACTTCTCCCGGATCAACCTCACCAACAATCCTGCTGCGATGGAGGCGTTCCACTACTCCTTCCGCTACTCGCAGCACAAGTTCGACCTCGGACCCGAGAACCCGAACCCGGACGGCTGGTCGGGACCGGGCTTCGTCTCCGGGAAGATCGCGATGACGCAGTACGGCTACTGGTTCCTCGGAATGGTCTCGGACTCGGGTGGAGATGTGGTGAAGAACTCGCGGCTGCTTGCCGCGCCCAGGTGGAAGGGCGGCAGGCACCTCGATCCGACCATCACGGCGACCGGGTGGGTTATCTCCTCGCGGACGAAGAATCCCGACGCGGCCTGGGAGGTGTTCGAGTGGTACATGGGCGGTAAGCCCGCCCGTGACCGCGCCGGCATCGGCTGGGGCGTCCCCGCGCAGAAGTCCCTCTTCGACCGGCTCCCGACGAAGACCGCCGTTCAGCGGAACGCGAAGAAGACCCTGCTCCACGAGCTGAAGGCGTCGAAGTTCACGCTCCAGTACAACCCGTATCTCGTCGGACTGGCCGACAACACCGCGGTCGCGACGGCGTACCAGAAGTACCTGGCCGACGCGGCTAAGGGGAAGATGTCCTTCAAGAGCTTCATGAAGAAGGTCGAATCCGATACGAACCGCGCGATCAAGGTCGGCAAGCAGGGGTAGGACGAAGTCCCAGTGGTGAAATAGTCACGCCGTGGCAACGGCCGGAACCCCCCTCGTTGCGACCGCCGCCAAACCGAGAAGGCGGGCGTCTCGCCGGAAGCGGGAGACACTCGCCTTCTACGGCTTCCTCTCGCCGTGGCTGCTCGGCTTCATCGCGCTGAGCTCGATTCCGCTCGTCCTCGCATTCGCGATGTCCCTGTCGAACCTGACCACGGTGAACCTGCACACCAACCTGCAGTACGTAGGCGCCGACAACTACGTCCGCGCCTACCACGACCACGAGATGTGGTACTCGCTGGAGAGGACCGGCATCTTGATGGCGACGATCGTCCCGCTCTGGATCGTGACCCAGCTCGGGCTGGCGATGATCCTGAACGCGAGCATCAAGTTTCTCGGGCTCTGGCGCACGCTCTTCTTCATCGCGGTCGTCGTCCCCCTCGTCGCAAAGACCTTCGTCTGGAAGGCGATGGCCGCTCAGGACGGTGGGCTCATCAACCGCGTGCTCGGCGCGCTCGGCGGGAGCAAGAACGTCGACTGGCTGCTCGACCATCCGACGGCGACGCTGCTCATGGTCCTGGTCTGGGGATATGCGGGAACGGGGATGCTGATCTTCCTCGCAGGACTCAAGAGCATTCCCGAGGAGCTCTACGAGGTGGCGCGCGTCGACGGCGCGAGCGCCGTCGGGCGCTTCGTCTCGATCACGCTGCCGCTTCTGACACCGGTGATCATGTTCCAGCTCGTCTGGGGCATCTTCCTGACCGCGAACGAGGCGTTCGTCTACCCGATCCTCCTCTCGCCGGGGCTGCAGCAGGGCCTCGGGTCGACCGTGCCCACAGACAACGTCTTCACGAACCTCTACGCCCTCCAACGGATCTTCGGTGACGGCGACTTCGGCTACGGCGCCGCGGTCGCCTGGATCTTCGTCTTCTTCCTGCTCGTCGTGACCGCGCTGATCTTCGTGAGCGGGCGCTTCTGGGTCTTTTCCGGTAAGGAGCAGTACGGCAAATGACGCAAGGCGCGGTCGCTGCCCCAGCCGTCCCGGTTCGCCGACGCCGGCGCAAACGCTGGACGCCGAAGAGGCTCGCGGCACGAACCCTCCTCTACGCGCTCGTCATCGCGCTCGCGGCCATCTTCGTTGCCCCGCTGATCTGGGGCGTCTTCAATTCGCTGCGCGAGCAGCACCAGGGTGTCAGCGGGCCCGCCTTCCCGAGCCCGGCTCACGAGCAGAACTACCACTTCGCGTGGTCGGGGCTGTTCCCGTTCTCGCACTACCTGTGGAACACGGTCGTCCTCACCGTGATCGCGACCGTGCCCGCGGTGATCACGAGCGCCCTCGCCGGTTACGCGTTCGCGCGCCTGCGCGCCTGGGGCCGGAACACGTTTTTCATCTTCGTGCTCGCGACGACGTTCATTCCGTTCTCGATCATCTTCATTCCCTTCTTCTACGTCGTCGCCCAACTCGGGATGTACGGGACGCGCTGGCCGTGGCTGATCTGGGGCATCGCCGGCAATGCGTTCCTGATCTTCCTTTTCCGCCAGTTCTACTCGACCTTCCCTACCGAACTCGATGACGCTGCCTCGATGGACGGCGCGGGCCACTTACGGATCTTCCTGCAGATCTATCTCCCGAACTCGGCCGCTGCGCTCGCAGTCGGCTTCATCTGGCTCGGCACCGGCTGGTGGGGGGAGTACATCTATGCCTCGCTGCTCCTCCCCGACCAGCTTCTTCCGCTCGGCGTGAAGGTGGCGACGGGGTACAACGACCCGACGGCGCAGATCGTGCTGATACCCATCACGCTTGCGGGCGCCCTGCTCTTTACTCTCCCGCCGCTCTTGGCCTTCTTCGTCTTGCAGAAGAAGCTCGCGCGCGGCATCGTGACCACCGGGTTGAAGGGCTGAGCGGGCGACCATGGCGGCCATCGAGCTACAGACGGTGCTGAAGACCTTCCCGAACGGCGTGCGTGCCGTCGACGGGGTCGATCTGACGATCCAGGACGGCGAGTTCATGGTGCTCGTCGGCCCGTCCGGCTGCGGGAAGACGACGCTCCTGCGCTGCATCGCGGGGCTGGAGGAAGTCACCGACGGGGCCATCTTCATCGGCGACCGCGACGTGACGGACGTCCCTCCGAAGAGCCGCGACATCGCGATGGTCTTCCAGAACTACGCCCTCTATCCGCACATGAGCGTGCGCAAGAATCTCGCTTACGGCCTGAAGGTTCGGCGGACGCCGCGCCGCGAGATCGCCGCGCGCATCGCAGAGACGGCGCGCCTGCTCGGGCTCGAGGAGCTGATGGACCGCCGCCCGCTCGCGCTCTCCGGCGGCCAGCGCCAGCGCGTCGCCATGGGCCGCGCGATCGTCCGGCGCCCGATCGTCTTCCTCATGGACGAGCCGCTCTCGAACCTCGACGCGAAGCTCCGCGTACGTGTCCGCGCCGACCTCGCGCGGCTGCACGGGCAGCTCGGAGTGACCACCGTCTACGTCACGCACGACCAGGTCGAGGCGATGACGCTCGGACAGCGCGCGGCCGTCATGAACGAGGGCAAGATCCAGCAGGTCGACACGCCGCAAGGCCTCTACTGGTCGCCCGTGAACCTCTTCGTCGCCGCTTTCATCGGCTCGCCTTCGATGAACCTGGTCGAAGCTCACGTCGCCGACGACTCCCTTAGCTTCGCCGGCTTCTCCCTGCCCCTCGCCGAGCTGGGCCCAGACGCCGCGAAGCTTCCACCGCGCGTCATCCTCGGCATCCGTCCGGAGCACTTCGCAGAGGTCGAGGAGGGCCAGTCGCCGGCCTGGTCGATCGGGGGCGAGGTGACCGTCGAGGAGAACCTCGGCGCGGAAGTGCTCGTCTTCTTCCCCATCGACGCCACGCCGGTCGAGACGGACGAGATCGTCAGCATCCGTGCGGGCGAGGAGGAGGAGGCGCTGCTCGCTCAGGAAGCTCGCGCGCTCTTCACGGCCAGGCTCCCCTCGGGGACGCGCCGGCTCATCGGGAAGAAGATCCGGCTCGCGCTCGACCCGGAGCGCTGCCACTTCTTCGACCCCGTGACTCGCGAGTCATTGCTTACGCGCACGCCTGTGGACGAGCCGATTCCAGCGCTGGCGTAGGTGTCGTGCAAGCCCAGGGGTGGGATTGGTCGCGAACGTTGGTCGACCATCTCGACCTCCACGCGAGCGACTTCTCGGAGAGCGTTCGGCTCTACGAGACGATCCTCGCGCCGCTCGCCATTCCGACGCTGTACGAGCGCGACGGCGCGGCCTGCTTTACGCACGTCAACGTCGTCGCTCAAACCCCTGGCTTCATGGCCGTCGACGTGGACAACCGCGGCGGGGGATTCGAGGCCACGTCCCAGCTCGTGGCGCACGGCCACCGGAGGATCGCGACCATCACAGGGCCGTCCGAGTGGCCCTCCGCCCGCGAGCGTCTGGACGGTTACCGCCGGGCGCTGCTCGCGGAGGACGCTTACGACGAGAGGCTGGTCGAGGCGGCCTCAGACTGGGGCCCCGAGAGCGGGCAGGCGGCGCTCGCGCGGCTGCTCTCCCGCGCGGCCGGGTTCACCGCCGTCTTCGCCCACAGCGACCTCCTTGGCCCTGGGAGCGATCCGCGAGCTGCGCTCGCGCAGCCTCTCCGTTCCGGACGACATGTCGGTGGTCGGCTACGACGACATCCCCGTGGCAAGCTTCGTCGATCCGCCGCTGACCACCGTGCGCCAGCCGATGCGAGAGGTCGGCGCGCTCGCCGCGAAGCTCCTCCTCGACCGCATTGCCGGAGACGGGGCCGCGCCGGTGGGAGGGCGCATCTACCTGCCCACGAACGTCGTCGAGCGCGGCAGCGTCGGTCCGCCGCGGCACACCGCTAGCGCTTGACGCCGCCGCGATCTCGTCCGGTCCGCCTCGGCGTCGCCTACTACCCGGAGCAATGGCCGGAGGAGCGCTGGGCGGTCGACGCGCGGATGATGGCGGAGGCCCGGATCAAGGTCGCTCGCATGGCCGAGTTCTCGTGGTCGACGCTCGAGCCGCAGCGGGGCGCGCTCGCCTTTGGTTGGCTCGACCGGGCGGTGTCGCTCATGGCCGAGCACGGCATCGAGGTCGTCCTCGGGACGCCGACCGCCGCGCCGCCCGGCTGGCTGATCGCCGAGCATCCGGACATCCTGCCGGTCGATCGCGAGGGCCGGGTCTTCCCCTTCGGACACCGTCGCCACTACTGCGCGAACAACGCGACCTACCGGGAAGAGACACGTCGCATCGTCGGCGCCCTCGCCGAACGCTACGGAGCGGACGAGCGCATCGTCGCCTGGCAGATCGACAACGAGTTCGGCGAGTGCTGCTATTGCCCGCGCTGCGAAGCGGCGTTCCGAGAGTGGCTCGAGGAGCGCTATGGATCGCTCGAGCAGCTGAACGCAAGCTGGGGCACGTCGTTCTGGAGCCAGACCTATCGCTCGTGGGATCACATCCCGCTCCCCGCCGTGGGCGACGTGCCGCTCCCGGAAGGTTTCATGCGCGCCTCGCCCTCACCCGGTCATGCGCTGGACTACCGCCGCTTCGCCTCGGACAGCTTCGTCCACTATCAGCGGCTCCAGATCGACGAGATCCGGCGCCACTCGAAGCTCCCGATCACGCACAACATGAGGAGCTTCAGGTTCAAGGAGCTCGATTACCAGAAGCTGGCGCAGGATCTCGACTTCCTCGCTTGGGACAACTATCCACTCCTGAACGCGAGCGACGGCTGGCTCGAGCCCGCGCTCAACTGCGACGCGGTCCGGGGCATGAAGGACGTGCCGTTCTGGGTGATGGAGCAGCAGGTCGGACCGCTGGGCTGGGAGACGATCCGAACGCCGCAGCGCGGGCAGATGCGCCTGCACACGTACCAGATGGTCGCCCACGGGGCCGAGGTGGTCTGCTACTTCCGCTGGCGGTCCGCCCGCTTCGGGACCGAGCAGCACTGGTACGGCGTGCTCGACCACGACGGCCGGCCGAACCGACGCTTGCAGGAACTCGGTGAGCTCGCACGGGAGCTCGAGCGGATCGATGGTCTGCTCGCCGGGACCGAGCCCGCCGCGCAGGCGGCCGTCGTCTACGACTACGACGCGCGCTTCGCGCTCGAGATCCAGCCGACGAACCCGGCGCTCGCGCATGTCGACGCGCTTCGTGCTCACTACGGCGCGCTGAAGCGACAGGGAGTGGGCGTCGACCTGCTCGCGCCGACCTCCGACCTCTCCTCGTACCGGCTCGTGGTCGCACCGAGCCTTTATGTGATCGACGAGGCCGTCGCGGCGGGCCTGCGCTCCTATGTCGAGGGTGGCGGCCTGCTCGTCCTCGGGCCGAGATCGGCGTTCAAGGACCGCACGAACGCGGTGCCGGAGCGTCCGTTGCCGGCCTGGCTCGACGAGCTGGCGGGGCTCGAAGTGTCCGACATCGCCAGCTTCCTCGACGGCCGCGCGGTCCAGCTCGAGCACGTCGACGGCGGCGCCGACGCAGCGTTCGGCGGCTGGTTCGAAGAGCTCGCGCTGAAAGGCGCGCGCCCGGTCTATCGTTATCGAGACCATGACTTCGCCGGCTCGGCCGCGATCGCCGTCAACGCGGTCGGCGCGGGCCGGGTCGTCTACATCGGCGGCGTCGCGACCGAGGAGACGCTTACCGATCTGTACGCGTGGCTCGTGCGCGAAGCCGAGCTCGACCTCTTCGCCGCTCCTGTGGATGTGGAGGTGGTGCGGCTACGCCGGTCGGAATCCGGCGAGGAGTTGCTGTTCCTGCTGAATTACGCCGGCGAGGCGCGCACGATCTCGATCCCGGTCGAGCTCGCGAGCCACCTCGACGGCGCGCTCGAGACCGGATCGCTCGTCCTTGAGCGGTACGGCGTCGCCCTGCTCGAGTTACCCGCCTGATCCTGTCTTCCCCTCCAGCGCGCGCAGCCGCTCTTCCCAGGCACGCGTGCGCTCCTCGCGGTCGGCGCGGAGAGCTTCACGCCCACCCGGAAGCTCGACACGCGCACGGACGATATCCGCGACGAGGTGCAGATCCTCGGCGGCCTCGGCGGCGTCCGTCGGCGGTGGGATCTCCCCGCGGCAGACGCGCAGGAAGTTCGCCGCCTGCGCCTGCTGCGGATCGACCCACGGAAGTTCCGGCGCAACACGCTCCGGCAGCACACCGCCTCCGGAGTCGCGGTAGACCTCGAGCCGCCCCGCGCGATTGATCGCCAGCGACGGCGCAGGGCACAGCCGCACGTACCCGCGCTCGAACGCGACGAGGACCTCCTCGTCGAACCCGACGCTCAGCCGGTACGGCGTCACCTCGATCGTGATCGGGACGCCCGACTCGCTCTCGAACGCGTAGAGCCGTCCCGAGACGTGGGCGAAGACGAGCCGGTAGCGCTCGCCGAGGAAGTGTCGGAGCAGGTTGAGCGGGTGGACGAGCTCGTCAACGCCGGTCGAGAGGGCCCAGAGCGCCTCCTCGTCGGCCGCGAGCTCGGGGGGAGGCTCCTCGGCGGGGAACGGCGGCGGTTCCTCGCCTGCGTCGATCAACCCGGCGTGCGCATTCCCGGTCCAGTCGCCGTCCGAGTAGCAGATGCGCAGATAACGGAGGCCTCCCATGTCGCCGCTCGCCTTCCAGTCGTCGACCGTTCGCTTCGCTTCGACAGTCGCCGGATCGGAGCGACGCTGGTAGCCGAGCATGTGGACGCAGCCGCTTTCGCCCGCGAGGCGCGCGAGCCGGTCGCCCGACGCCGCCCCGAGCGCGAGCGGCTTCTCGGTGAAGAGATGACGCACGTGCGGATAGAGCTCGGGGAGCAGCGCTGCGTGATACGTGAACCTCTGCGCGGCGACGATCCCGTCGAGCTGCTCGGACTCGAGCAGCTCGCGGTGATCGCGGTAGACGCGTCCGATCCCGTAGCGCGCCGCGACCAGCTCGGCCGTGCGCTCCCGCGGCTCGGCGAGCCCGACGAGCTCGCACTCGTCGCGGAGCAACGCGTAGCTCCGGATGTGCGCGAGCTGGCCCATGAAGCCGGCACCGACGAACCCGATCCGCAGCTTCGCGGCCATGTGCTACCAGTCGGCGATCGCGCCGCTCGGATGCTGGAGGATCGGCAACTTGGACGGCTTGTACGGGTGGCCGCGGCAGAGCTCGACGTCGAGCTCGACGCCCCAGCCGGGCTTGTCCGAGAGCTCGAGATAGCCGTCCGAGAACACGAGCGGCTCCGTCAGGAGCTCGCGCGTCCAGTCCGGCGCGTAGAGGCAGATCTCGAGCGCGACGAAGTTGGGAGAGGCCATCGCGACATGAGCCGAGACGATGGTGTTGACCGGGCCGAGCGGGTTGTGCGGCGCGAAGCCGCAGAAGTAGACCTCGGCCATCGACGCGATCGCCCGCGCTTCGAGAACTCCGCCGCAATGGGAGAGGTCCGGCTGCAGAAGGGCGGCGCCGCCGAGCTCGAGGACTTCGCGGAAGGCCCATTTCGTGAACAGGCGCTCGCCCGTCGCCACCGGAATGGACGTTGCCCGCGCGACCTGCGCCAGCCCTTTCGCGTTCTCCGGTAGCGCCGGCTCCTCGAGGAACCAGATGTTGTAGGGCTCGAGAGCCCGAGCGAGCTTGATCGACATCGCAGGCGTGAACCGGCCGTGCGCGTCCCAGGCGATCTCGACGTCCTCTCCGACGGCGTGCCGCAGCGCCTCGACGCTCGCGGCTGCGCGGCGGAAGATGCCGTCGCCCTGGACCGGCAGCACCGGCGTCGTGACGCCGGTCTTCAGCGCCTTGAATCCGCTCTCGACGAGCGCCTGGGCATCCTCGGTGAGCTCCTCGAGGGTCTCCCCGGCCGGGCCGTTCGCGTACAGCTTGAGCCGGTCGTGGCAGCGGCCGCCGAGCAGCTCGTAGACCGGCAGACCTGCAACCTTCCCCTTGATGTCCCACAGCGCCTGCTCGATGGCGCTCATCGCCGAGAGCGGGACGGCGCCGCCGCGGAAGAACGGCTGCCGGTACATCAGCTGCCAAAGATGCTGGATCCGCGCGGGGTCCTCGCCGACGACGTACTCCCGGTACTCCTCCACGGCCGCGGCGACTGCACGCGGATGGGCCGGGAGGCTTCCCTCGCCGACACCGCTCACACCTTCGTCCGTCTCGACGACGACGAAGAGCCAGTTCCGCGACCCGACGTCGACGACGAGCGGCTCAACCGACCTGATCTTCATCTGACGAAGGACCTTACGCCGGTTCCCTCCACCATGATCACGCCGCCCGTGTCCGGGTAGCGGGCGAGCGTCTCGTCGTCCACCTCGACCCGAGCGCTGGTCACGTAGAGGAGATCCAAGTGTTTGCCGCCGAAGGCCGCTTTGGTGACGTTCCAGGCCGGCAGCGGCACTGACACGATGTGCGCACCCTCGGAGCTGAAACAGCGGAGGACGTTGCCGCGGAACTCGCCGAGCCAGAGGTTTCCGTCGCCGTCGGTGACGACGCCGTCAGGGGCGGAATCGTAGGCGTCCCAGGCGATCAACAGCCTCTGCTCTCCAAGCCCGCCAGCCGGCGTGATCCGCGACACGTAGACCCCTTTCCGCCTGCCGGGATGACCGCTCGTCTCGACCGTGTAGAGCAGGCTGCGGTCCGGGCTGAGCGCGGGCCCGTTTGCGACGAGATAGCCCTCGTCGACGGTGCGGCGGCTCAGATCGCGGTCGTAGCAGTAGTAGGTTCCGAGCGGTTCCTCGGGCGTTCCGCCGAGCGTGCAGGCCCAGATCCGTCCCTCGGCGTCGGCGGTCGCATCGTTGAAGCGGACGTCGTCCCGGTTGCCGTCGACCCGGTCGATCCGCGACGATGTCACGGTCCCGTCGTCGTTGAGCGTCACATGATGAAGCCCTGACTTGAAGCCGGCGACAAGCGCTCCGTCGGGCCTCACGACGACGAACCCAACGTGCTCCGGCGTGGCCCAGGAGTGTGTGCTCCCGTCCGCGGGGTCATGGCGGTAGATGCGGTTGTCGAGGATGTCCACCCAGTAGAGGCGCTGCGAGTCGGGATCCCAGAGCGGCCCCTCCCCGAGCGTGCAGCCCGGATTGACCACGCAGGCAGTGCTGATCTCTCGGCTCGTCCGCACCACCGGCATCGTCGTCTACCAGTCGATCTCGCGACGCTCGTAGAAGAAGCACCCGGAAGGACCGTCGTCGGGGAGCGTGGCGAGATAGACGGCGGTGTCGGCTCCCTCCTCGGGAGAGAGAGGCGCTTCGGGCCCTCCCATGTCGGTCCGGACCCACCCGGGATGCATCGCGTTGACGAGGATCCCGTCGCTTCGCAGCGCCGAGGCGGCGACGGCGCTGACGGCGTTCAGCGCCGCCTTCGAGACGCGGTAGCTCAAACCGTCGGCGGGCATCCCTCCCGCGAACTGCCCCGCCTGCGAGGAGAGGAGAACGACCCGTGCGCCCTTCGCGGCTCGGAGCGGTCCGAGCAGCGCCCGCGTGAGGAAGAGCGGAGCCTCGACGTTCACACGCACGACCTCGCGGAAGATGTCCGGCTCGACTTCGTCGAACGGCTCGTGCGGACGGGGATTGATCGCAGCGTTGTGCACGAGGACGTGCAGCACGGGCGCTGCGGCCAGCGACTGCTCTGCCACGGCGGCGATGCCCTCCTCGGCCGCCAGATCGCCGGCGATCGCCACGCCGCCGAGCTCGTCCGCGAGCGCCTGTGCATCGGCGTGGCTGCGGGCATGGCAGAGGACCCGCGCCCCTTCTGCGGCCAGGGCTCTCGCGATCGCGGGCCCGATTCCGCGCGAGGTCCCGGTGACGAGCGCAGTTTTTCCGCGCAGCCTCACGCCAGGTCGAGCGCGGCCGTAATCGGGAGCACGCGGACGTCGTGCGCGGCAAGATGTCCCAGCAAGCGGTCGAGCGTATCGCTCCCGATCGGTCCCCAGCCTTCGTCGTCGAGCCCATGGAGGTTGTAACAGAGCCAGCCGGACTCGCCTGCGAGAAAGGACTCGATCGTCCCGGAAAGGTCATCGTCACAGCGCTCGGGGCCGAAGGCGGCGCACGTCACCCGTTGCTGGCCGGGCTGAGGAAGCGGCATCACGGGCTCGCCGCCCGTTCGGAAGGCGCGAACGCGACCGCCCAGCCAGGCCTCGATCTCGGGACTCGACTGGTTGTACGGAAACGCAAAGCTTGCCTCCGACGCCTCGAACCCTGCGAGCTCGGCACGAAACACGTCGAGGCAGGCCTCGATCAGCCGCTTGGTCTCGGCGAGCGGGACCTCCGCCTTGTTCACGTGGCCGTACCCGTGTGGCATCACGTGGTGGCCGCGCGCCTTGAGCTCGTTCCAGAGGCCGAAGTCGCCCTTGGGCCACCTGTTGTGCCACTTCTCGTCAGGCTCGCCCCGATGGCCGGCCGCGAGGACGTTCAGCTCGGCGACCAGCCCGTGGCGCTCGAAGATCTCGGCCGTCCGGATCGACGAGCGCTCGAAGCCGTCGTCGAAGCTCAAGGTGACGACGTGCACGCCGGGAACTACTCGGTCGTGCGCGGATCGACGGCGACACCGGTCAGCTCGATCGCCGGCCGGCCGTCGCGCTCGACCCACTCGCCGCACGGGCCGCCGCCGGGGCCCTTCTTCAGCTCGACCTCGCTGCCGTCCATTCGAAGCACGGGGTGATACCAGTACGCCACTTCGCGGGCGTCGCCCTGGATGTAGTGGCCGATCAGGGCGCGGCGAAAGCGATCGCTTCTGTTCGGCTTGCTGCCGTGGACGAGCGAGCCGTTGAAGAAGAGCACGTCGCCCGGCTCCATAAGCGCGGGGACGAGCTCAGCGTCGTCGGGAAGCGGCACGGTGACGTCCGTGAAGCTCTGGCTCGTGTCGGTGCCGATCGTGCAGAGAATCGGCCACTCGTGGCTGCCGGGAACGACCTCGAGGCAGCCGTTCTCCTCGTCGCAGGAATCGAGCGCCATCCAGGCGGCGATGCACGTGCCGGGCTCGGCACGCAGGTAGTACTGATCCTGGTGGACGGCCTGGCCTCGGGCACCCGGCGGCTTGAAGTAGAGCATCGTCTGCACGGCGAGCGGCTCCACGCCGCCGAGGAGATTCGTCAGCGATCGCGCCAGCCGGGGCTCGATCAGCCAGTCGAGCGCCACCCCGTCCCAACGGTGCATGTGAATCATCCGCGGGTACTTCTTCAGCGGATCGTCCGAGCTCGGCTCGACGCCGACGACGTCGCCCGGATACGCGCCCGCCTCCCGAAGCTCCATGAAGTGATCACGCAAGAAGGCGGTCTCGTCGGCGTCGAAGAGACTGCGCACGACGACATAGCCTTGCTCCTCGAGGCTGCGCCTGGCACGGTCGTCGATCATCTTGCGAGTCGTAGAGTAGTGATCGATGCCGGGTGACCCGCTCCGGATCGGGGTGGTCGGCGTCGGCGCAGTGACCCTGCGCGGCATCCTGCCCCACCTGTCCCAGGACGACGTCGAGGACCGGGTCAGAGTCGAGGCGCTGTGTGATCCCGCGCTCGAACGAGCCAAAGCGGCGGCGCACCGCTACCACGTCCGGCACGTCTTCGCGAGCGTCGACCAGATGCTCGCCGAGGCGGAACTCGATGCCGTCACCGTCGCCTCGCCTATCGGCTTCCACTATCAGCAGTGCCGCGCCGCACTCGAGGCGGGCAAACACGTGCATGCGAACAAGACGATGACGACCACCGTCCGCGAGGCGGACGAGCTCATAGCGCTCGCCGAGGCGCGCGACCTGTGCATCGTCGCCTCTCCGGGCGAGATCCTCCGGCCGCACGTAACTCGCACTCGCGAGCTGATCGAGGCGGGCGCGATCGGGGAGCTGTCCTGGGCGCTCTGTGGCGGTGCGTTCGGCACGTACCACGAGGACGAGTCCGAGCGACTCGACGCGCTTGGAGGAGCTCCGATCAGCCCGGCCTGGTACTTCCGCAAGCCCGGCGGCGGCCCGATGTACGACATCGCCGTCTACGCCCTGCACCAGCTGACGAGCATTCTCGGCCCCGCGAAGGCGGTCACAGCCATGTCGGGTATCCGCGTCACGGAGCGGGAGTTCCTGGCCGGTCCGATTCCCACGGAAACCGACGACAACACGATCCTCCTGCTCGACTTCGGTGACGGCCTCTTCGCGGTGGCGTACGGGACGGCGGCGGGCAGCCATTCCGACCAGTTCGCGACGGGCCTCTACTTCGGCACGCGCGGGACGATCGACGGGATCCTCCTGAACGGCGAACCCTTCGATTTCTCAGGCCGCGAGCAAACGGTGGAGGCGCCTGCGAGCGATCGAGACATTCAGGCGCGTGCCCTCCCGCACGTCGTCGGGGTGCACCGCACCATCGGCGAGCCACACGTCTTCGAAGACATCATGCAGCTCGTCGACCGCCTGCTCGACGGCACGCCAACACCGGTGACGCCCGAGCACGCACGCCACGTGATCGACATCATCGAAAGCGGGTATCTCTCGGCCCACACGGGCACGCGCCGGCAGCTCACGACCTCCTTCGACCTTCCTCCACTCGAATCAGCGCGGCTTGACGCGGGGGGCGGAGCAGACGTACAAGCAAGCTGACATGAGCGAGACACCCGCTCTCCGCGCCTCGGACGCCGACCGCGAGCAGACGGTCGAGCTGCTCCGCGAGCACGCCGTGGATGGGCGCCTGACACTCGAGGAGTTCACCGATCGGATGTCCGTCGCGTACCAGGCGCGGACGAACGACGAGCTCGAGAAACTCGTCCGCGACCTTCCGTCCACTCGTTCTCCGGGCTCTCGCCGGAGCCCGACGCGCTTCGTGCTCTCGCTCTTCGGCTCGACCGCGCGCGACGGACGTATTCGTGTGCGACGGCGTGTGGGCTGCCTGATGGGGTTCGGCAACATCGATCTCGACCTCCGGCAGGCGACGCTCGAAGGCGACGTGATCACCGTGGTCGCGCTCGGGATCTTTGGCGCGATCGACGTCTACGTTCCGGAGGGCGTCGAGGTCGACCTGCACGGCTTTGCGCTCGGCGGACACAAGCGGGCGCGTGGGAACGATCCGGCGCCGCATCCGAGAACGCCGCTCGTGCGCGTCTTTGCAGTCTCGATCTTCGCCGGCATCGACGTCTGGCGCGTGCCGATCGCGTGGTCGCAGAAGACCTGGACCGAGGTGATCCGCGGCATCCGTTCCGGCGCCCACAAGGAACTCGAGGCCTGAGTCGGCTCGAAACACGGCGTACGCCGCCTGTATGAGCAATCTGAATGATTCCCTCGAAGCGACGGCCGACGGCGTGCGCGCCGTCAGAATCGCCGAGCGTGCCGGCGCCGAGCACCTCGGTGCGAGCGTGTACGAGCTTCAGCCGGGCGACGAGATGGTCTTCCACAACCACGTCCAACGCGAGGAGTTGCTGATCGTCCTCGAGGGTCGGCTCGCCCTCCGCAGCGCGGTCGGCTGGGAGCAGCTTCCCGGAGGCGAGGTCGTCGCCTTCCCTCGTGGCGAGGGGGGGTGCGCACGGTTACCGAAACGACGGCGATACGGCGGTGCGGGTTCTGGTGATCAGCGCGATGGACGGTCCGAACATCAGCGTCTATCCCGACACCAATCAGATCGGCGTCTTCGACGCCGGACGGCGGGCCGAGCGGCGGTTCGGCGCCCTCTTCAACGTCGCCGATGCGGTGGCCGACTACGGCGGCCTCGGCAAGGCGGAGATCGTGCCGCCGGCGCCGGGCCCGCGGCAGGCAAACGGCGAGTAGCGGAAGAGGCGTTCTCTCTACCAGACCCGGCGCGCGCGCACGAGCTCCGAGGCGTAGCCCGAGACCGAGATCGGCGACATCACCAGCTGGTAGACGAGCACGTACAGCGCGAAGCCCAGGAGGTTCCGGCGAATCCTGAGCCCGAGACTGCGGAACACAACCCGCTGCCGGACGTACATGGTCAGCGCGATCGTCAAGCTGATCGGCAGGACGGCCGCCGTCATGGGACCGACGATCAGGAAGTTGCCCGTGAAAGCAAGGACGACTCCGACCGGGATTGCGAGCGTATAGACCGTGTCCAGATACGGAAAGAGGCAGTTCGCGGCGACGGCGTGAACGTGGAGTCGTCGGCCTCGGAGGAGCTTCGTGCCGTGCTCTCGTAGCCCCTCGATCATCCCGCGCGCCCAGCGCCGCCGTTGACGGACGAACTGGCGAAAGTGCACGGGCGCGTCCGTGAACGCGATCGCCGTCGGCTCGAAGATCGTCCGGCCGCCGTTCCGGATCAACGCCCACGTGAGCACGATGTCCTCGCCGATCTTGTTCGGCCAGCCCTCGGCCTCGCGCACGGCGCCGGTGCGATAGACGCTGAAGGCGCCCTGGGCGACGAGCGTCCCCTGGAACAGCGCCTGCTGCCGCTTCACCGAGGAGATGGCGAGGAAGTAGTCCCATTCCTGTACACGCGCGAGAGCGCCCGCGCGCGAGTTGCGAACGAGCACAGAGCCGGCGACCGCGACCGTGTCCGGCGGCGAGGTGAGCATCCGGGCGACCGCGCGGCGGAGCGCGTAGGGCATGAGCAGCGTGTCGGCGTCGATCGTCGCCACGAGCGGCGTCCGAACCGCCGCGAGTGCCGCGTTGAGCGCTTCGGACTTGCCGCCGTGCTCGGTCGTGACGACTCGGACTCGGGAATCGTCGTCGGCGATCGACGCAGCTATGAGCCGCGTCGAGTCGGTTGAGCCGTCGTCGGCGACCACGATGTCGAGCTTCCCCGGGTAGTCCTGCCGCAGCGCGTACTCGAGCGTCTCGCGGATCCCGACCTCCTCGTTGTATGCGGCGATGAGCAGGGTGACGCCGGGGTAGTCCTGCGCGAAGTCGATCGGGCGCGGGCGGTCGAAGAGCAAGGACGAAGCAAGCTGGACGTTCAGGTAGCCGGGGATGATCGCGATGCCCGCGATCACCGCGATCGCGAGGGGAAGCGTGATCACGTGCCCGAGCTCTCCGATCCAGCCCAGCGCGATCCAGGTCGACAGCGCCGCCCACGCAAGGCCGGCGAGCACCGTCAGAGTGAACCGCGTTCGCACGCGAAGGTAGAACCGGAAGCTCCCGAGCTTCCACGGAGGCGACACCGGCGGTGCCGGTGCGAGGCCGAGCTCCGCGCTTGGAGCGCTCGGCTCGAGGACGGTTGCTTCTTGCCGCAGTTCCATCGTGTGATCGCGCGCCGACGCGCGCGGGCCGCAGACGCCTGGTCGCACCGTAGGCGCCCACGCCGCAACCGCCTCCCCCGCCGGGGGGGTCGTCTAGCAGCCGCGGATCAGCCGGCTTTGCGAATCGCCCTGATCAGGTCCCACTTGCCCATGCTCGAGCGGCCCGGGATGCCCTGCTTCTTGGCGATCTCGTAAAGCTGCTGCCGGTTGCGGTCCTCCAGGGCGTGGCCGGCCTTGCCTCCGCGCGCGGCGCCCTTGCGCGCCTCCGCCTGGAGGCCTCGGCGCGTGCTCTTCGGGAGGTGCGCGATCGTGCGCTTACGCTTGGCGGCCTGCTGTGCCTTCTGGATGTTCCGCTTTGCGGCCTGGGTTTGCTTCCGTGTGGCCATGCCGTTGGCTTACCCCGCTGCTGGCCGGGTTGAACACACGCTCCGCGTCAGCTCCCCGAAGCGCCGACGACGAGCCTAGGTCGTAGCGACGCGTTCAGGTCAACGACCCGTGCTTTGCGCGCCAGCACTTCCGGCGCCGAGATGAGCGCGTCCACACCGCGCGAGAAGTGCAGCAGCGGAGGATCTGTGAAACGGATCCCAGGCGGCTGCATGGTGTTGAGCTCGATCCGGGCGTCCGCCGTCTGCAGCAGCCACGGGGCGTGCGCGACCTCAGCAGTCACCAACCGCCGGCCGCGCAACGCGAAGAGACGGTAGCGCTCCACCAGCCAGCGCTCGAGCGAGTCGCGCGGCGGAGCTGTCGCAGGACCGATCGGCTCGTAGCTCGCGAGGAAGGACGCCGGGCCGCACGCGCTCACGTAGTGGATGCGGGCTCCGTGCCTGGTCACGATCATGCGCGCCCGGCGATATCCCAGTCCGTACAACCCGCGGCCGATCGTCACGAACAGTGGACTCGACGTGTCGAGGGTGAGGAACCACACGCCGGAGCGCCCACCCACGCGCACGTACGTCCGGACATTCAACTCGGGAATCGAGCCAAGCCCGTGCGGCGGCCCGAGCCCGGCGGCACGCGTCTCGGTCATCCGGAAGGCGACGATTCCCAGCCAGCAACGCCCGTCGCGGACATCGGGCTCGACGCCGGCCGGAAGCAGCGGACCCAGCGCTTCGGGCTTGACGGGCCAGTGCGCGAAGAGCATGTCGTCCCAGCGTTGTGACAGCAGCCAGCGCTTCATTTCTTAATCACTTGATTAAAGCATATGATTAAGGACGATGCAAGCGCCTGAAGGGACCCGGCTGCAGATCCTCCAGGCGGCCTTCGAGACGCTGAAGGAAGAGGGGTTCACCGGCGCGACCTCGCGGGCGGTCGCGCGCCGGGGCGGGTTCAACCAGGCGCTGATCTTCTACTACTTCGGCAGCATGGAGGCGCTCCTGCTCGCCGCGCTGGACTGGACGAGCGAGCGGCGACTCGACGCATATCGCGAGGCGCTCTCGGGCGCGGCGACCCTCGAGGAGGTCATCGCCGCGAGCGCCCGCCTGTATCAGGAAGACCGTGACAGCGGCCACATCGCGGTCGTCTCCCAGCTGATCGCCGGCAGCATCGCGCGACCGGAGCTCGCCCCCGAGATGATCGTGCGTATGCAGCCCTGGATCGACCTCTGCGAAGAGGTCCTCGAGAAGGTCATGGCCGGCTCGCCCCTTGCGACCGCCGTCCCGACCCGCGAGCTCGCGTACGCAGTCGTGACCTTCTACCTCGGAGCCAACCTGCTCACGCACCTCGACCCGGACCGCTCACGGACCGACGCGCTCTTCGCCCGGCTCGAGGAGCTCCAGCCTCTGCTATCCGGAGTAGTCGGCCGCTAGG
>WNFV01005591.1_pt1 | contig 29650 bp, 30 predicted proteins | sample 5400101 | NCBI WGS metagenome assembly WNFV01 (sample SAMN13153361, study PRJNA577476) | soil metagenome | isolation source: 115 cm soil or saprolite under grassland replicate 1 | place: USA:California | collected 2016-06-15
TAATCTCCGCTCCAAAAATTTCTTGAGGATTAAAACAGCTTTCCGCCAGCGCGACGCCGAGTCCCCCTTCAGAGCAATCATGTGCGCTTTTTACGAGACCTTTGCGAATTAAATCGCGCACAGCATCTTGAACTTTGATCTCTAGCTCAAGATCGACGCGTGGTGGAGGACCTTCTTCGCATCCGTGGCAAATTCTTAAAAACCGCGAGCCGCCAAGCTCGTTTCCTATCTCGCCAACCAGAATGATCATGTCGCCTTCGTTTTTGAACCGTTGCGTGGTGATGTGCTTTTCGTCATCAATCAGTCCGACCATCGCGATCGTCGGCGTGGGATCGACTACTCCAGCCGGGCTCTCGTTATACAACGAGACATTCCCGCCGGTGACAGGCGTTCGAAATGCGCGGCATGCTTCTGCTATTCCTTCAATTGCTTCACGCAACTGCCAGAAGTTTTCCGGCTTGTATGGATTGCCAAAATTCAGGCAATCCGTCAGGGCGAGCGGCTTTGCGCCGGAACAGGTAAGGTTGCGCGCGGCTTCGGCGACAGCCATCTTGCCGCCCTCGCGCGGATCGAGTGCGCAATAGGTCGAATTGCAGTCGCTAGTCGCAGCCAGAATTTTATTGGCATAGCGAACGAAGAAAACCGCGGCATCAGATCCCGGCTTTACGATCGTGCCCGTGCGAACCGTGTGATCATATTGCCGATAGACCCAGTTCTTGGACGCGATTGTCGGATCGCGCAGCAGTTGGCGAAGCGCTTTGTGATTATCAGTCTTCTGTAGCCACCGCCCTGTGGGCGGCGACGCGTCCCGGGACCCGCGGACAGGAACTTTGGCTTCTCTGGAATAAAGCGGCGCTTCTTCAGCCAACGCTTTTGCTGGAATTTCTGCAGCGACTTCCCCGTTATTTCGGACGCGCATCATGCCGTCGTTGGTGACGCGACCAATTTCTTCGCACGGCACGTCCCATTTCTGGAATACTTCACGCACAACGTCTTCTTTTCCGTGGCGGCCAATGATTAGCATTCGCTCCTGTGATTCACTTAGCAGGATCTCGTACGGCGTCATGCCGGGCTCGCGCTTGGGTACTTTGGCGAGATCGATTTCGATACCGCTGCCGGCGCGGCTCGCCGTTTCGCACGTCGAGCAGGTCAGACCGGCCGCTCCCATATCCTGAATTCCCGCAACCGCGCCGCGAGCGAGCAGTTCGAGACATGCTTCGAGGAGTAACTTCTCCTTGAACGGATCGCCGACCTGCACGGCGGGACGATCCTCGCGCGATTGTTCGGTCAATTCGCGCGATGCAAACGCGGCGCCGGCGAGACCGTCACGACCTGTTTCAGCGCCGACATAAAAAACAGGATTGCCAGTGCCTTCTGCTGTGCCGCGCGCGAGTTGTTCGTGGCGCAACACGCCAAGGCAAAAGACATTTACCAGAGGATTGTCTTCGAAGCTCTCGTCGAAAGAAATCTCACCGCCTATCGTCGGGATACCTACGCAGTTTCCGTAATGTGCGATGCCAGAAACGACGCCTGTGAACAGCCGCCTGTTGGCTGCGATTTTGGATTTGGGCTTTCCGACTTGCGAATTTCCATTCGTGATTGGTCCAAAGCGCAGCGAGTTCAGGCAAAATTCCGGCCGCGCACCCATAGTGAAAATGTCGCGGATGATACCGCCCACACCAGTCGCTGCTCCTTGGAACGGCTCGATCGCGCTCGGATGATTGTGGCTCTCCATTTTGAACGCAATTGCCCAACCGTCACCAATATCGACGACACCTGCATTTTCTTCGCCGGCTTTGACCAGAATGCGCGCACCGGTAGTCGGAAATTTCTTCAGTTCTTTCTTCGAATTCTTATACGAGCAATGCTCACTCCACATTACGGAGAAAATTCCGAGCTCGGTGAAATTTGGCTCACGACCAAGGATCTTCTTAATGCGCTCGAATTCCTCCGGGGTGAGGCCGTGTTGCTTGACGAGTTCTGGGGTGACTGCTGGCTCGGCAGTCGGCATCTGGCTGATCATCGGCAGATTCACGTTACCGAATCCGCAAGGCCGCTCAATCTCTCAAATAAGAATTTTCATCAAATCGTAACATCTGGGAAGCGTCCAACAGGTCTGCGAACTGCGAACCTTGGGTATCAGTACCAACAAGACGGAGGCATCATGGCCAAGAAAGCAATTATCGCTCTCGCTTGCATGCTCATTGCATCGCCGGCGTTTGCGCAGACTACTACCACCACCACGACCACCACGACGGAACGAGTAACCGTTACAGGTACGCTCACGGGAGTAGAGGAGGGCACCGCTGCTAATTATCAGCCTGCCAGAACCCTCGTTGTTCGAACAGACAAAGCTAATCAGGAACGCTTTGAGCTCTACGGAAACGGTCTCGTTTACGATAAATTAGGTCGTGTTGTGACTGGTCCGATTAAACCGGGCACTCGCCTGCGTATTTTTTACACAGACACGGGCTCGATGCGGACAGTAGATCGCGTGGAGCTACAGGAGTAAGAGCGGACCAGCCTTGAGTTCGAGTTGAGAGCCGGTTCGGCGCTCGAGCAAGGATTTTCTTGATGCGCTCAAATTCGTCCGGAGTAAGCCATGTCGCTTGACGAGTCCTCGCGTGACTGCTGGCTCAGCTGTCGGCGTTTTGCGGCTCATCTCTGTGCCACATTAATGAATTCGCCAGGGTCGCTCAATCACGCGAATAGCAAAATCCTTCGAATACCGCCGTGGCGGAGGCAGTCAAATCATCTGATGGGCGCGGAGCGTCCGTCCGACCCGTGAGTCACGAACTTGTGGGTAAAATTAACCATAAAGAGGAGGAAATAGAGTGAAGAAGACAATCATTGGTTTGATCTGCGCGCTGGTAACGCCGTTAGCTTTTGCGCAAACGAGCACGACAACGACTGAGCAAACCACAACCACAGAACCAGCAACGACAACGCAGACAACAACCACAACCTATGCTTCCGGTACGGTAACTACCTATGAGCCTGGCAAGACAATTGTGGTCAGGAGCGATCAAGGACCTGTTAGCTTCGCGCTGGGCACAACTGCGCGAATCGTCGACGGGGTGGGCAAAGTCGTAACCGCCCCGCTGCGCGCCGGTCAAAAGGTGCGCGTTTATTACACCGGACCTGAGGAGCGTCGTGTAGTCGAGCGCGTAATAGTCGAAGAATAGCCGAAGGCAGATTCGCAAACGCAATGTCGCAGGGTTCGATTGAATCCTGCGACATTTTTTTATTGCTCCGCAAGTTTCGGCTTCGTTCTGTCCAACGAGATTGTGATAAGATTGCGGATGGACCTTTCGACTCTGGCAAATGTGGCCACGGCATTAGCGGTTTTGACTGCTGTCGCATTCGGTTTGCTGGAAGCGCGTCGCGCACGGAAGGAGCGCGCGGAACGCGCGGCGTTTGCCGCCGTTCAAGCAATTCTCACTCCAGAATGGATGAAGTCGATGATCGTCGTGCAGAGTATTCCCGATGGATCGACCGCATCGGAGATCGAGGGAGACGCCCGTGTGTTCGCTGCGGTGCAGGCGGTGGGCTGCATTCTCGAAGGCCTGGGCTATTCTGTGTATGCGCGGATCGTTCCCTTGCGCGTAGTCGGCGACCTACTGGGTGGCACCGTTCGTTTGGCCTGGCGTAAAGTCCAGTCCTATGTTGAACAAGAACGCCGCCACAGTGGGTCACAGAAGACTTTTGAATGGTTCCAATGGCTTGCTACGCAGCTGGAACGATATTCACCGGGAAAAACCAACCTGACGAGAGGCGCCCATCAAGCTTATCAGGATTGGAGGCCGTAGCAGTTGCGTTCCCAGCGACTTCGCAGAACGTTGCCCAATGGCTTTTGATCTGAAGGAAATCGTAGCGGCGCGGCTGGGTGAAAACTATCAGCTGCACGAGCGCCACGTGAACCCAACCCTGGTGGCTGCTCAGCGGGTCATCGGGTTCGACAAGGTATATGCGCGAGCGGAGGGCGCATACCTCTACGACATGGATAATCAGGCGTATCTGGATTTCCTGAGTGGTTACAGCGTATTCAACATCGGTCGCAATCACCCGATGGTGCAACAAGCGATCCGCGACGTTCTCGACCTGGATCTCCCAAACATGGTGCAGATGGATTGCTCGCTTCTGAGCGGATTGCTGGCTGAAGCACTTGTGAAACGGACACCGTCCCATCTGAACGCCGTTTTCTTCTGTAACTCCGGCACTGAAGCGATGGAAGGCGCGTTAAAATTCACGCGCGCTGCGACTGGCAGGAAGCGCGCGGTCTCGCTGGCGAGCGCGTTTCACGGCCTCAGCCTCGGTTCACTCTCGCTCATGGGTTGTGAAAGTTTCACCGACGGATTCGGCCCATTGATGGAAGGCTTCGACGCACGGGTAGCGCTCGACGACATCGACGAGTTAGATCGACAACTGCGATCGCGCGATGTCGCAGCGTTTGTGATTGAGACCGTTCAGGGAAAAGGCTGTCAAACTTCCAAGACTGATTTCTTTGTTCGCGCGCAAGAACTTTGTCGCAAGTACGGCACGCTCCTGATTTCAGATGAAGTGCAGACCGGGCTCGGTCGCACAGGAAAAATGTTCGGATTCCAGCATTGGAATTTAGAGCCGGACATCATTACGCTCGCAAAAACGTTGAGCGGCGGATACGTGCCCTGCGGCGCCATTGTGACCAGACGCGAGATTTACCAAAGAACGTTTTCGCGAATGGATCGCTGCGTGGTTCATTCGACAACTTTCGGGCGCAACAACCTCGCCATGGCCTGCGGTTTGGCCGCGCTTGAAGTGATCGACAACGAGAAGTTAATCGAGAACTCGGCGAAGATGGGCGCGCTGCTGATGGAAAGGATCGGTGCGCTGCGCGCGAAACATTCCTTTATCAAAGAAGTTCGCGGGAAGGGCTTGATGATCGGAATCGAATTTCACGAGCCGAGCGAACTCAAGCTGAAGATGGCCTGGAAACTTCTGCACAAAATCGACAAGGTGCTGTTCGCGCAAATGGTGGTAACCCAAATGCTGAGCAAACATCGCATTCTTACCCAGGTAGCCGGGCACGCCATGGACGTGATGAAAATTTTGCCGCCACTCATCATCGGCGAAAAGGAAGTGGACATGTTTGTGAACGCTCTCGACCACGTTCTCACGGAATGCCGCAAATTCCCCGGCCCGATGTGGGAGCTCGGGAACAATTTCGTCAAAGCAGCGATCGGTTCGAGGAGGGCTGTTCAATCCCAGTCGACAGTTTCTGCCAAACTGTAGGGACGCTCTACGAGCGCCGACATCTGAGCATGTACGCGGCGGTCATCGACCGTCCATTACAGATTTTTGATTGTCGATATTTATTCGAGGCGTACGTTTTACGGCTAACCCCAATGGAGGATTCATTATGAGCACTGCTATCGCCGAAGAAAAGAAAACGAAACTGAATCAACTCGAGCAACTGAAGAAGTTCACGAAAGTCGTGGCCGACACCGCCGACTTTGAATCGATCAAGGACTTCAAGCCGCAGGACGCAACAACGAACCCAAGTCTCGTGTATGCCGCCACGCAAAAACCAGAGTACGCGCATTTGGTCGAGGAGGTGGTGGCCGATCGAAAGAAATCAGGTCTGAGCGGACACGAGCAGATTGAAGACATTTGCGATCATCTGCTGGTCCAGTTTGGCTGCGACATTTTGGAAATCGTGCCGGGGCGCGTCTCCACCGAAACCGACGCGCGTTTGTCGTATGATGTGGAAGGCTCGATCAAGAAAGCGCGGCGGCTGATTCAACTTTACGAGGAGCGCAAAATTCCACGGGAACGCGTGTTGATTAAGATCGCATCGACTTGGGAGGGATTGAACGCGGCCGAGCAACTACAAAGGGAAGGCATCCGCTGCAATCTGACGCTGATGTTTTCGCTGCCACAGGCGGTGCGCGCAGCGGAAGCAAAAGTGCAGCTCATCTCGCCGTTCGTCGGCAGGATTTACGATTGGTACAAGAAAGAATACAAGCGCGATTACAGCGGTCCGGAAGATCCGGGGGTGCTGTCAGTTACTGAGATTTATACGTATTATAAGAAGTTCGATATCCCGACCGAGGTCATGGGCGCAAGCTTCCGCAACGCTGGTCAAATCCGCGAGCTGGCGGGGTGCGATTGCCTGACGATCAGCCCCGAACTAATGAAAGAACTTTCCGAATCGACCGACCCGCTCGAACGCAAACTTGATCCCGAAAAAGCGAAATCGGCGAAGATCGACAAGCTCGAGTTGGACGAAAAGAAATTCCGGTGGTTGCTAAACGAGGACACGATGGCGTACGAAAAAACGGGTGAGGGAATTCGCAAGTTCGCCGCTGACGTGGTGAAGTTGGAAAAATTCGTCGCGAGCAAACTCTAAATCTCTAAGGAAAGCACGAACGCAGGAAATTAATTTCTGGTTTGTCTTTTCCTGCTTTCCTGGGTTCCTGAGAGATTTGTGTTTAACGTTGTTTTGGTCGAACCAGAGATTCCGCCGAACACGGGCAACATCGGCCGGCTTTGTCTTGCAACGCGATCAACGCTGCATCTCGTCAAACCGCTTGGCTTTTCGCTCGACAATCGAGAATTGCGCCGGGCCGGCCTTGATTACTGGAACGAAGTGCGACTGCAATTGTGGGATTCCTTCGACGCGTTGCGCTGCGCGCAGCCAGCGGCGGCGCGTTATTTTTTTCTGACGACAAAGAGCAAACGCTCTTACTACGACGTAAAGTTTCAGAAAGATGATTTCCTCGTGTTTGGCCGCGAAACGAAGGGGCTCCCCGATGATTTGCTGGCTGCCAACATTGATAACTGCATCACTATCCCGATGCACGGGACGCGAAGTCTGAACCTGGCTACAGCGGTTGCAATTGTGCTGTTCGAGGCCGTGCGGCAACAACGCTGAGGCGTCGCATGGTGAGCACAATGGCCAAGGTTTTTGGGGCGGCGAAGGCATCCGCAAGAGATCGCTCTAACGTTGAATAAATGAGAGCCTCGAAAGGTCAAAGAACTCAAAAGGAGAACTTATGAGAATATTTATTGTTCTGGTTTGCAGCCTTGCGCTTGTGAGTGTCGCGTACAGTGCTCAGCAAGAAGAAAACAAACAAAAGAAAAAGCAGCCGCAAACGGTGCAGCACGCGCCGCCGTCCGCGACGGGACGTCCGACAAGCGTTGGAGCGGGCTCCAAGAAAACATCAATGGGAGCCTATCAGGGCAAAAAGGGCCAAACCTCGATGGGAGCTTATGAGGGTGGCCCCGGTCCGGGGGCTCATGAGGGGCAAAAAGGTAAAAAGGGCCAAACCTCAGTCGAAGCGGGCAAGCACCCGGGTGGAGTCAATAAGGCCGACAAACAGAAGAAGGCGGGCTATGTCGAAGCGGGCAAACACCCCGGTGGGGTCAACAAGCCCGGCCAACAGGAGAAGGCGGGCTACGTCGAAGCGGGCAAACATCCGGGTGGAGTCAATAAGCCCGGCCAACAGAAGAAGGCAGGCTACGTGGAAGCGGGCAAACACCCGGCGGAAGTTGGCCCGGGAATACTCACTCACCCTAAAGGTAAGCCACCAAAACTATTCTCTCCTGACACGGGCCAAAAGCCGACAGGCGTCGGCAAGACAGCTGTGGCGGGTGGTGCTGGCAAACCATTTAAGCCCCAGCACTTCAATGTTCCAAAACAGCCAAACACCGCAAAGGCCCCTCCTGTGAAGTTCCAGCAAGGCAAACACATCGAAGGAAGCCAAAACTGGCAGGGCCAAAATTATACCGTTTTCCGCAACTACAAATCCGAGTGGCACGATCAGAACTGGTGGCACAGCCATCACAATAGGATCGTGTTCGTGTTCGGTTCCCCGTATTACTGGAACGCGGGGTATTGGTTCCCAGCCTGGGGCTACAATCCTAACGCGTACTACGCGTGGGATGGTCCCATCTACGGCTACAATCATTTGCCGCCCGACCAAGTAATTGCCAATGCGCAGGCGGCGCTGCAACAGCAAGGTTATTATCAAGGCGAAGTGGATGGTCTTCTCGGGCCGCTTACGCGTGATGCAATCGCGAATTATCAACGCGACCACGGGCTTTACACAACGTCCACGATCGATCAGCCGACGCTGCGATCTTTGGGAATGGCTTAATAAGGTCTATTACAAAGAGCCGCCGCGAACTATTTTCGACGGCGGCTTTCTGCGTATCGAAGAGATCTCGGTGCGCGCATCGTTTTCAATGATTGAATTTGTTTGTCACTTGAGTTTCGCGTCATGCTACATGCAACTAAAGCCGCGTTTCGACGTTGAATCAGCGTGGCCACGGACTTTACGAAACGGCAGCGATTGATCGACCAACTCTGGAATCATTGGGAATGGCCTAACCATTTGGCAACAAGCGCGGTCCGAAGAATGGTAGGGACGCCGCGCTGCGGCTTCCGAACAGTGCGGCGTGCCCGTCCCTACCAATTGCGATGATTGTTGTGCGATGTCGATCCTAGTGAGAGATAGTTGCCGTGCAGCCACCGCAGTTGATAGCTCGTGATATTTATCAGTCGTTTCGAATGGGCGCGCGCCGGATCGAAGTCTTGCGCGGCATCTCCATGGAAGTCGAGCGTAATGAAGCAGTGTTTCTTTCCGGCGCTTCCGGCGCGGGTAAAACGACACTTCTTTACACTTTAGCCGGTCTGGAGCGTCCCGAATCAGGCACGGTCGAATTCGAAGGCCGGCGACTGTATTGTGGCGGCTCCTCCGCAGAGGCGCGCTTGCGGAATAAAAAAATGGGTTTCGTTTTCCAAGGTTACTTTCTATTACCGGAACTTACCGCATTGGAAAACGTCCTGCTGCCAGGAATGATTGGCCATCGGGCAACAAGACAACAGGCTGAGGAGAGCCTGGCCGCGGTCGGTCTCTCTGATCGCATGCATCATTTACCAGCAGAGCTTTCAGGCGGGGAACAGCAGCGCGTCGCCATCGCGCGGGCGTTAACGAACGATCCCGACATCATTTTTGCCGACGAACCGACTGGGAATCTCGATTCGAAAACGGGCGATGCGATAATGGATCTGCTGTTGGATCTGACGCGTGCGCGAAATAAGACGTTGCTCGTAGTGACACACGATGCTCGGCTGGCGGCGCGCGGCGATCGGCAATTGCACATCAAGGATGGAATGTTGCAGTGAGCGGAGACGTGAGTCGTAAATCCTTACATCGCGAATCCATTGGCGGCTTACGCTTCAACGATTCAATGGTTTAACGATGTAACGTCTTATTTTTGCTGCTTGAATTACGCGATTAAACATCGAAGATTTTTTTGCGACTATGAAAACCACGGATGCAGCGGTATTAGACGAACCCAAAATTCACGAGCCTACCGCAGAAGCGGCAGTTGAACCGGCAATTGAAGGTCGTCCACGCCCGACCGCAGTGGGCGTCAAGGACGCGAGGATTTACATTGACGGAAAATTTTACTCCGAAGCGGACGCGAAAATTTCCGTGTTCGACCACGGCCTCCTGTACGGCGACGGAATTTTCGAGGGGATTCGTTTTTATAATGGGCGTGTTTTTCGGCTTGGCGAACATCTGGATCGTTTGTGGGATTCGGCTCGCTCGATCTGCCTTGAAATTCCAATGACCAAGGAGGAGATGACGGAAGCTCTCCTCGAAACAATCCGGCAAAATCATTTACGGGACGGTTACGTCCGGCTGCTGGTCACGCGCGGGATTGGCAATCTGGGTTTAAATCCGATGCAATGTAAATCGCCGAGCGTGATTATTATTGTGGCAGCGATCACCCTTTATCACGAGAACCTTTATCGAAAAGGTCTAACGATCGTCACATGCGCAACCCGCCGCTGCAATCCGGGCGCACTAAATCCGGCAGTGAAGTCCCTCAATTACTTGAACAACGTGATGGCGCGGCTGGAGGCGAATCTGGCCGACGCGGATGAAGCGCTGATGTTGAATGACGAGGGCAACGTTGCCGAATGCACGGCGGACAACATTTTCGTTGTCAAGCGCGGTCAAATTGTTACTCCGCCTGTTACTGCGGGCGCGCTTCGCGGCATCACGCGGTCTGTAGCGTTTGAAATCGCCGCGGAACTCGGTTTCAAAACGTTGAAGGCCGACATTACACGCCACGACGTTTACGCTGCCGACGAATGTTTCCTCACGGGGACGGCTGCGGAGATCGTTCCGGTGGTCAAAGCCGATGGACGCGTCATCGGTAACGGCAAACCCGGCCCCATTACTACCCGTATAATTGCGCGCTTCCGGGAAATGACGCGCGAAACGGGCACACCGATTTTCACCTAGCGTTGACCAAAGTCACTTCTGACGCAGAGGATGTCGGGGAAATATTCGGGGTTGAATGTTTCCAAAATATCAGGGTCTAATTAAGCGAGATGTTGTGCGACGTTTGCAAATGCAATGATGCTACGGTGTTCCTGACACAGATTCTTGAAGGCAAGATGCACAAGGTGAATCTGTGCGAAGCCTGCTCGAAAGAAAAAGGTGTACAGGACCCCACGAGCTTCGCTCTTGCCGATCTGCTGCTTGGCATTGGAGCAGCGGAAGAGATCGAAAAGGGAGCGCCCACGCAAAAATGCCCGGTATGTGGTTTTAGCCAGGCTGATTTCAAAAAAACTGGACGCCTGGGATGCAGCGAATGCTACGTCACGTTTGCAGAGGGACTGAACTCGCTTTTGAAAGCAATGCACAAAGGTACCGAACACGTGGGGAAATTGCCGGAACGCGCGCAGCGCGCCGTGGCGCTCAGCCACCAGATGCGCGCGCTGACGGAAAATCTGCAAAAAGCCGTGGCCGACGAGAACTACGAGACGGCCGCGTCGTTGCGCGATCAGATTAAACAGCTTGAAAGCGAACTCTCCAACTCCCCATGAAATTCTCGAATATGCTGGCTACTGCTGGAGAATGGCTGCGCGGTGAAGGGCCACATCACCAAGTTGTAATCAGCAGCCGGGTGCGCCTCGCACGCAATCTCCGGAACCGACCTTTTCCAGGCTGGGCGAAGAAAGCGGAACGGAATTCAATCCTGGAACTGATTAGGTCACAGGTGGAAGCGCTTCCGGAGATGCAGGAGTCATTCTCGGAAAGCTTGCAGGATCTTTCGGCCTTGGACAGGCAGGTGTTGGTAGAGCGTCATCTGATCAGTCGCGAGCATGCGGCCAAAGGTGGGGGCAGCGCTGTAGTGGTGAATCGACGGCAAACCGTTAGCATCATGATCAACGAAGAAGATCATCTGCGGATGCAATCGATTCGCTCGGGGCTGCAGTTGAAACAGGCATTCAAGCTGGTGGACAAAATCGACAGCGCACTCGAAAGCAAACTGGACTTCGCTTTTGATTCTCGGCTCGGATATCTGACTGCGTGCCCGACGAACGTTGGCACCGGGATGCGCGCCTCCGCGATGCTCCACTTGCCAGGCCTTGTTCTGAGCGAGCTGATTAATCAAGTGATTCAAGCCGTAGGTAAAATCGGCCTCGCAGTGCGTGGACTTTACGGCGAGGGAACTGAAGCGATGGGCAACCTCTTTCAGATCTCAAATCAGACCACCCTTGGCGAGAAAGAGGACGAGATCATCAATCGTCTGAGCAAAGTGATTGAAACAATCATCGAAAAGGAACATGACGCGCGTCAAATTTTACTCCAGAAAAAGCCGAACACGCTTTGCGACCAGATCGGTCGCGCCTATGGGGTTTTGACATACGCGCACGCCATGGCGTCGAAGGAAGCGCTCAACCTGCTGTCGATCATTAAGCTCGGCATGGATTTGGGCGCGTTTCCAGAAGACCAGCGCCTTCAGATCGATGAATTGTTTATCGAGACGCAGCCGGCGCATTTGCAAAAAAGCTCCCAACAGAAACTGAATGCCGAAGAACGCGACCATCTGCGCGCCCAGATTATCCGCGAGCGTTTGAAACTCTTTCCCAAACCTGATATTAGTGAGATGGTAAGGGAGTCGGGCAATGGCTCGACTAACGCGCCATCGAACAATGAATAATTTTACACCGCGGGCTCAACAGGTTTTGGCGCTTGCTCGCAAGGAAGCCGACCGGTTTAACCACAACTACGTCGGCACCGAGCATCTGCTTTTGGGACTCATCAAACTGGGCCAGGGAGTAGCGGTGAACGTCTTGCAGAAGATGGGTCTGGATCTCGAGACAGTCCGCATGGAGGTGGAGAAGCAGGTCGGCTCGGGACCGGAAACCAAGATCGTTGGTAACGTTCCGTACACGCCCCGGGTCAAGAAAGTGTTGGCGCTAGCAGGCAAGGAAGCCAAGGCGCTCAATCATTCTTACGTCGGCACGGAACACATTTTGCTTGGACTCTTGCGAGAAGGAGAAGGCGTCGCTGCGAGGGTGCTCAAAAGTCTCGAACTCGACATCGAACGCACGCGCAACGAGATTCTTAAAGAGCTCGATCCAAACTTCACGCCGTCTGAATCGGAGCAGGAAGGTGGCGAACCGGCGAAGAAAGATATTAAAACTCCAGCGCTTCGCGCATTCGGCCGTGACCTGACTGAATTGGCGAGGAAGGGAGAACTCGATCCCGTAATTGGCCGGCGCAATGAAATCGAGCGCGTAATTCAAGTGCTTTGCCGGAGGACCAAGAACAATCCAGTCCTGATCGGCGAAGCAGGCGTCGGCAAGACGGCCATTGCCGAAGGATTGGCTCAGGAGATTGCAAACGGCGACGTGCCCGAATTGTTGCGCGACAGACGCGTGATCACACTCGATCTGGCGTTGATGGTCGCCGGAACAAAATACCGCGGCCAGTTCGAAGAGCGCATCAAAGCCGTGATGGACGAAATCCGCCGTTCCAAAATCGTGATTCTTTTTATCGACGAATTGCACACCATTGTCGGCGCGGGTTCGGCCGAAGGCGCGATGGACGCATCGAACATCATCAAGCCCGCGCTGAGTCGTGGCGAATTGCAATGTGTCGGCGCGACCACGATGAACGAATACCGCAAGTACATCGAGAAAGACGCAGCGCTGGAACGCCGTTTCCAGACGATAAAGGTGGATGCGCCGACCGTTGACGAAGCCATTCAGATCTTGAAAGGTCTCCGACCGAAGTACGAGGCGCACCATAAAGCAAAACTCACCGACGAGGCGCTGGAGACTGCCGTCAGATTTTCCGATCGCTATATCACGGGACGATTTCTCCCCGACAAGGCGATCGATGTAATGGATGAGGCCGGCGCGCGTGCTCGTATTAACTCCATGACGCGGCCGCCAGACGTGAAGGGCATCGAAAAGGAAATAGAAGAGATCCGGGTGGAAAAGGAAGGAGCGATCAAGGCGCAGGATTTCGAAAAAGCTGCAGCCCTCCGTGACAAGGAGAAGCAAACGAAGGAAAAGCTCGATGCCATTCTCAACAAATGGCGTGAAGAGCGTGAAGAAAAAGAAGTGGTGGTGACGGCCGACGACATGATGCACATCATCTCGAAAGTCACCGGCGTTCCTCTCCAGCGGATCGAGCAGGAGGAAACGCAAAAGCTCCTCATGATGGAATCCGAGATGAAGCAGCGTGTCATCGGCCAGGACGAAGCGGTCACTGCCATCAGCAAAGCTTTGCGACGCTCGCGCGCGGATCTGAAAGATCCAAAGCGACCGATCGGTTCGTTCGTCTTTCTCGGTCCTACCGGCGTCGGCAAAACATATCTCGCGCGCACTCTCGCTGAATTCATGTTCGGGGACCCGGATGCGTTGATTCAAATCGACATGTCGGAGTACATGGAGAAATTCACCGCGTCGCGCTTGATAGGTTCGCCGCCGGGTTACGTCGGCTATGAAGAGGGCGGACAACTTTCTGAAGCCGTGCGACGCCGGCCGTATTCGGTTGTGCTTTTTGATGAGATTGAAAAGGCCCACCCCGATGTGATGCATCTGCTCCTGCAGATACTCGAAGACGGCAAAATCACGGACTCGTTAGGGCGCAAGATCGATTTCCGGAACACGATCATCATCATGACTTCCAACGTCGGGGCCGAGTTGTTGAAAAAGCAGATGGTGATGGGCTTCGGCGCGCCCATGGAGGGACATGATTACGATTCGATGCGCGACAAAATTCTCGACGAGACCAAGCGCGTCTTTAAACCCGAGTTTCTCAATCGGCTGGACGAAATCATCGTGTTTCATTCGCTCGGCAAGCCGGAGCTGTTACGCATCGTCGATCTGGAAGTGGACAAAGTGCTCAGGCGCATCAAAGCCAAGGAAGTCCACATTGACCTGAAACAAAGCGCGAAGGAATTCCTCATCGAGAAAGGATACGAGCCGCAGTACGGAGCGCGGCCAATGCGCCGTGCAGTGGAGCGTTTTCTCGAAGACCCGCTCGCGGAAGAATTGCTTCGCGGCGGCGTCAAAGCAGGTGACAACGTCGAAGTTGTGGCAGTCGATGGGAAGCTGTCGTTCCAGGTGCCCGAATCGCAACCACAGAGTAGCGCGCCCGCGCCGGCGAGTTAGGCTGGCTACAAATCACGCTCGCGGGTGGGCATCCGCGTAGGCTTTCTTCAGCCGTTCGACGGTTACGTGCGTGTAGATTTGTGTTGTGGAAAGGCTGGCATGTCCAAGTAGCGCCTGAACACTGCGCAGATCGGCGCCGCGGTCGAGCATATGCGTCGCTGGAATGGATGTGTGGCGCACATAACGTTTCAACACCAGCCAGATGGAGCGCACGGACATTCGCCTTCGGCCCTTATTTATGAATAGCGGTCCCGCATGTACATTGGCTGCGGCGCGATAGCGCGAGATCGCTTCAAGCGCAGGCAAGCCCACTGGGCAGACGCGCTCTTTGCGGCCTTTGCCGAATACGCGCACCGACTCGGTGTAAGGATCGACATCGGCCACATCGAGCCCAGCCAGTTCACTCAGTCGCAAACCGCTGCTGTAGAATAATTCCATAATCGCGACATCACGCAGCGGCATCCAAACGGGTGCGGCGCGGTTCTTCATCTCACGCATTGGCGCCGTAAGGAGATCCTCAACCTGCTGCCGTGTGAGGACCAGCGGCAGCTTTTTTTCCATCTTTGGCAATTGCACTTCGCGCACGGGATTTTGTCGCAGCCGTTTTCGAGCTGCGAGAAATTGATAGAAGGTGCGCAACGCGGAGAATTGCAGTCGCACATACGAACGCGCCTGCCCGCGTTTCATCACCGCAAAGAGGTGATCGCGAAAATCCTCGGCTGTGCATTTCTTCCACGGCGTTTTGTTCTCTGCGCTAAAAGCGGTCAACGCCTGCCGATACACCTTGAGCGTGCGCGGTGAAGCATTCCGCTCGTTCGCGAGGTAACGCAAGAATTCTTCGACCAGAGGGTCTTTTTTATCCGAAGCGCGCGGGAGTTTTATCATGTCGAGCGAAGTCGAGATATCTCTCGTCCTTTAAATCGCATCGATCGCGGAAGCAATATTGAGATTCCTCAACTTCACTCGGAATGACAACCACAAGGGTATCATTCCGGCTTTTCCACCACGTAACGAAGGTCGGCTGCGCTGGCGTTGCCGCGGAACTGACTTCTGAAAATTGGCGGAGGGTTGGCGGAAATTAATTCGTAGCCATTCAAAACGAACTCCGGATAAATGCCATTGCTCGCAGGCTCGTACACTTTGTCGCCGCTGAAGTAACCGTAGAGCTTGTATTCATAATTGTTGTCGCTCCCGAATTCGAGGCGTTCGCGGTCTGGCGCAAGTTTCTGTTTTTCATTTAACATCACCATCTCCGCTGTGCTCCATGGTTGACCTGGACGCCGAATGTAGCCCCAGAATTTGTAATCTGGTTTATAGTAACGTCGTCCGATGAAATAATCCCCAGCCGGTTCAGCTGCGATGCGCTGTGCCATCTCAATTCTTGCTTGCTGAATTCCTTGCGGCATGGTTTGACAGCCACTAAAGAACACTGCGCTCAGCAACAGATTCCCTGCCAGCAACAACTGAGTGGCGCGTCTCATTCCTTCGATGGACACCTTTTATCGCAGCTTTCCGCGAGGCGCAATTGGAAGCTCTGCCGCAGCCAGTCTTCGTCATTCGACATTCGTGCTTCGTCATTTACCATTCACCGGTCAGTCGTTCACTGATCACCTGAGTTGATAATGGTTCGATTCTTCAACGCCCTTGGCACGCCGCTGCTCTCGTTTTTTCAATACTTGGGCGAGGTTGTGCTGCTCGCGGCCGACACGTTTCGTTGTATTTTTACGCACAAGCTCCGCTGGAAATTATTTCTCAACCAAATCGTCGAGATTGGATTGCTTTCACAACTTGTTGTCGTGATCACGGGTGCGTTTACCGGCGCGGTCTTCTCGGCCCAAACGTTCTTTCAATTTAACAAGATCGGAATGGGATCGGCCACCGGCGCGGTGGTATCGGTCTCGATCTGTCGCGAGCTTGGCCCGGTGCTCACAGCATTGATGGTGGCGGGTCGCGTCGGCGCAGCCATGTCGGCGGAAATCGGCACAATGAAAGTGACCGAGCAGATCGATGCGTTAAGAGCGCTCGCAGTGTATCCGACCGATTATCTGGTCGTGCCGCGTGCGCTCGCCATGATGATATCTATGCCGCTCCTGGTAGCCGAATGTATCGCTGTCGGCATCGCTGCCGGCTATTTCATCGCGATTTTCCTGCTCGAGATCAATGGCACGTATTACATGGCGAACATGGTGCGCTGGACGCGTAATCGCGACATTATCATGGGCCTGTCGAAAGCATTTTGTTTTGGGATTCTGATTGTATTCATCAGTTGCCAAAAAGGACTAAGCGCGCGCGAAGGCGCCGTCGGTGTCGGCCGCGCGACGACTGAAGCGGTAGTGAATTCGTCGCTTGCAGTTCTGATTTGCAATTTCTTCCTCACGATGCTGCTCAACATCATTTATCCGGCGGGATACCAGTAACGCTATGCGGCAGTTGAGAGTTGAGGGTTGAGAGGTAAGAGTTTGAGCCTTGCGATGATCGAAGCGCCGCCATCTTCGAAGCCGTCCACTGAACTTCATCTTGTTTCCGGCAACTCGTCGCCGATGATCGCAGTCCGATTGCTGGCCAAAAAGATTGGGCAGCAGGAAATCTTGCGCGGCGTCGATCTTGAGGTCGCAACTGGCGAGACACTCGCGATCATTGGACGGAGCGGCGGCGGCAAAAGCGTTTTGCTTAAACATCTCGTGGGATTGATGGCGCCGGACGCGGGAGAAATTTGGATCGATGGTCAAAACATCATCGGAATGAACGAGCGTCAGCTCGGCACAATCCGCAAAAAGGTTGGCATTCTCTTTCAAGGCGGCGCGCTTTTTGATTCAATGACCGTGGAGGAGAACATCGCTTTCCCTTTACGCGAGGCCGGCGAGCGCGATCCAGAGGTTCTGCACGCTAAAGTCAAGGAGATGCTCGAGGTGATGGAAATGGAGGGCGAGGAGGAGAAGATGCCGGAGAGTTTGAGCGGTGGAATGAAGAAACGCGTTGGCCTTGCACGCTCCATCGTTCGGCGACCCTCGTGTGTATTGTATGACGAGCCGACATCGGGGCTTGATCCCGTGGTCGCGGACAGTATCAATCGATTGATCCGCCGCCTGCAACATCGCTTTGGAATGACCAGCGTGGTGGTCACCCACGACATGAAGAGCGCATTCGATGTTGCAGACCGAATTGCGTATTTGCACGAAGGCCGGATTTATTTTCACGGAATAGCGAGTGAACTCCAGGAATCGACCGATCCGCTCATACAAGACTTCCTGTTCGGCCGATCCGAAGGTAGGCGCGATTGACTCCCAAAGTTTTCGCGAGTTGACCTCAATCGCCCGGAGTCCCGTATTTCACGTTTGCGAATGGCTCGGTTTGGCTGAACTGCGTCTACCTTGCGAAAATCAGCGGTAAGATCGACAATTAGCGTTCAATGAATCGGCACGAGCGAGGCTTGGAATTTAAAGTTGGCGCGTTTGTTTTCGTCGGGTTGGCGATGTTAGGCGCGCTGGTCGTGCAATTCGGCCGACTGGGAGAAGGCCTCAAAACGTATTACCCTCTCACCGTTCGCTTCACTGACGCGAGTGGCCTGTTAAAAGGTTCCGATGTTTTGCTTGCGGGGGCCAAAATTGGAAAAGTCTCGGGTGGTCCGCGAATGGTTCGCGAAGGCCAGGGTGTGGATGTACCGCTGAAGATTTATGAGCACATTAAGATTCCTGAAGGTAGCAAATTCATCGTCGGAAGTTCCGGGTTGCTCGGCGATCGCTTCGTAAACGTGGTCATGCCGCCGGGGCAGCCGAAGGCTTTTCTGGCGCCAAACACCCACATCAGCGGCGTGCGAGAGACCGGCATTGACGATCTCACGCGCGAAGGCGGCGCGCTTGTGACCGATCTCCGTGGGACCGTGCAAAAGATCGACACGACGGTGAACCGTTTGAATCAAGACACACTCTCCTCTGCGAACATGGAGAATCTGAAGTCGAGCATGGAGCATTTAAACCAGGCTACTGGTGCACTGGCGGAATCCTCAAAAAAATTGGATGGGGTGATCGAGCAGGCGGATTCAACAATGGCTTCCACGAAAAAAGCAGCCGACAATTTGCAGAACGCGATTGGTGACGCGCGCACAGCGCTGCGCAGCGCAACCCAGGGGAAAGGTTTGGTAGCCGCGCTCTTAAACGATCAGCAGTTAGCAAATGATCTCCACGCGCTGATCACTAATTTGCGGGCGCACGGCGTATTGTTTTATCGCGATACGGCCGCAGCCACTCAATCAAAAGTCCCGGAGCAAACTAAACCAGCTCGCCAAAGCCGCAGCCGCTGACATTGGCCGAAATGGGTTGCTCGGTGCAGCCCGTTTCTGGTTAGATCGGATCGCATGATACGGCGATCGTTCCTGAAGCATCTTGCAGCGCTTCCGCTTGTCGCTACTGCGGCACCTGCGACTGCTCGCGCAAGCGGAACGAAACTAAAAATTCTCTTGAAGGGCGCCTGGGGATCGGACGACCCGACAAAAGCCGCATTTCCATTTCTTCATGGCGATGCGCTTTCTGGTGCCGGCCACGAAGTTCAAATCTTCCTTCTCGGCGAAGCGGTATCTCTGATGCGAAAATCAGTAGCTAATTCAATCGTTCCTGTCGGGTGGCCGCCGCTGTCGGAAGTTCTAAGCAAAATCGTGACAAAGAAGATACAAATCTACGCATGCGGTGCATGCTCCCGTGCAAGAAGCGTAACCGACGCTGACTTGACTGAATACAGTGCTAAGTTTGGTAATCCCAAGATTTTCGTGTCGCTCGTGGAATGGGCTGACAAGATCATTACGGAATAGCGCTCAATTCGTTTCAATTCTCGAGTAGACGGGGACGCACGTCTTCTTGGCTTAAGCCATCTACCCGAATCAGTTTGTCGCGCGATTTGTGACCCCGTTGCAGCACGATAGCATGCCGAGGGAGTTTCATTTGCTCGGCGAGAAAGCGCACCAGCGCGGCATTGGCCTGCCCTTCTACCGCCGGTGCGCGCAGTTTAATCTTAACTGCGCCGCCGTGTTCGCCCACGACACTATCGGTCTTGGCATTCGGAACGACGTGAACGCGCAGAATTGCCATTCGGCAGATCATATCAGAGCAGAGGTGAACTCGCTCGACGGATTTTGGCACCGCATGCGATGATATGCATCCATGAAAGCGCGACACTTCTACTTGGTTTGCTGTGTGCTCGGAATGGTCCTCCCTTACTCGCAATTTGTGCCGTGGCTATTGGAGCACGGCTTAAATGTTACGTTGTTCTTTCGTGAACTGTTCGCCAACCGGATCAGCGCGTTTTTTGTGTTGGATGTGATCATTTCTGCAATCGTGCTGGTCTGGTTTATTCAAAGCGAAGGCAAACGTTTGCGAGTCCGGCTTCTGTGGTTGCCAACCATTGGAACATTGATCGTCGGTGTATCATTTGGATTCCCGCTTTTTCTTTTTCTAAGGCAGGTGAGGTTGGACCGAACAACTGCTCGAGCTTGAGAGATTTCATCACCGATGACGACGAATGATTTTCGCGAACTGGCGCTGAGTTTTCTGGAAGCGGTTGAATCGGCGCACATGCGTCATCCTGATTTCCGTGTGGGCGCGAAAATTTTCGCGACGCTTGGATACCCTGGTAAAGAATGGGCGGTCGTAAAACTGACGCCAGACGAGCAAAAGCGTTTTATGCAACGTGATCCGAGAATCTTCCAACCCGTGAAGGGCGCTTGGGGTCGAAGCGGAAACACAAACGTCTATTTGCCTGCGGCGAAGATTGACATCGTGCGGGAGGCTCTCGCGGCGGCGTGGCGGAACACCGCACCGAAACGACTGGCTCAGACTCTTCAGCGCAAGCCAACGGCCGCGCGAACGCGCTCCATTACTTGATTGGCAATCTCGTTCGCGCGCTTTGCGCCCCGCGCGAGGACGGTATCGATGTACGATTTGTCATTTAGAATCTCTTCCCGGCGTTTGCGCATCGGAGCGAAATATTCCCAAAGTTTCTCGAACAGTTGCTTCTTGAAATCGCCGTAGCCGGTTCCACCTTTTAGAAATCGTTCGCGCATGTCGGCGATTTCTTCTTTAGACGCGACCAGCGAGTAGAGCTTGAAAATTGTCGAGTTCGCCGGGTCCTTCGCTGCGTCCACCGGCGTGGAATCGGTGACGATGCTCATCACGCGCTTTCGCATCTCCTTTTCGTCGCTAAAAATGTCGATGTTGTTCCCGTAGCTCTTGCTCATTTTCTGACCATCGATTCCGGGCACTGTTTCTGTCGCGGCCTGAATACGAGGTTCCGGCAACTTAAAAATCCGTCCGTCCGGCTCGGACTGGCCGAACGTTTCGTTCATCTTCACGGCAAGATCGCGGGTCATTTCGATGTGCTGTTTTTGGTCTTTGCCGACCGGCACGATGTCACTGTCGTAAATCAAAATGTCGGCGGCCATCAGGATTGGGTAACTAAACAATCCAACTGTAGCGGCCATACCGCGGGCGAGTTTGTCTTTGTATGAGTGAGCGCGCTCGAAAAGCCCCATCGGCGCCACCGTCGATAAAATCCAGGCGAGCTCGGTCACTTGCGGCACATCTGAATGCCGAAAAAGCGTAGCGCGCTCCGGATCAAGGCCGCACGCCAAAAAGTCAAGCGCCACGCGCCGGCTGTTTTCGCGGAGCGCTTGCGGATCCCGCACTGTGGTGAGCGCGTGATAGTCGGCGATAAAATAAAGCGCATCTCCCTCGGCTTGCAGCGCAACAGCAGGCCTCATCATGCCGAAATAATTACCGATGTGCAGCGCGCCGCTGGGCTGAATACCGGAAAGGATGCGCATGAGATTATCTGTCATCCTGAGCGAAGTCGAAGGATCTCATTTTGTACTCACCAATGCTGCGCAGCATACTTTCGAGAGATTCCTCGACTCCGCTCGGAATGACAAACGTTTCTTGCTCGCCAATTTCTGGTTAATCGCTACATACAGCAACCATGGCTGCGCGTTCGCTTCCTGCTTCCGTTGTGACCGGCGGTGCGGGTTTTCTCGGCTCGCATCTGGTAGATCGGCTTTTGACCGAAGGCCATCGCGTGATCGCCATCGACAATTTGATCACCGGTAACACCGCAAACATTGGGCATCTGGCCGGCAACGAGAATTTCCGGTTCATCAAACATAATGTTTCCAATTTCATTTTTCTGCCGGAAGAAAAAGTCGATTACGTGTTTCACTTCGCGTCACCAGCAAGTCCGATCGATTATCTGGAGTTGCCGATTCCCACGCTCAAAGTAGGTGCACTCGGTACGCATAACACTCTCGGCCTGGCGAAGGACAAAAAGGCCTCGTTCATTCTTGCGTCAACATCCGAAGTGTACGGTGATCCGCTCGTGCATCCGCAGAAAGAAGATTACTGGGGTAATGTCAACCCGATCGGGCCGCGCGGTGTTTACGACGAGGCGAAGCGGTTCGCGGAAGCAATCACGATGGCGTATCACCGTTATCACAGAGTGGATACAAAAATCGTCCGTATCTTTAACACATACGGTCCGCGAATGCGGCTGCGCGACGGGCGCGTAGTTCCGGCGTTTATCGGTCAGGCCTTGAGTGGACAGCCACTGACCGTTTTCGGCGACGGCTCGCAGACCCGCTCATTCTGTTACGTGTCCGATTTGATTGATGGAATTTTCAAACTGGCCATGAGCAGTTTTCACGAACCGGTCAACCTTGGCAATCCGCGCGAGATGACGATCAAACAATTTGCCGAAGAAATCATTCGCATCACTGGAACAAAATCCGCCATCGAATACAAACCGTTGCCCGTGGATGACCCCAAGGTGCGACAACCGGATATCTCGCGTGCAAAAGAAGTCCTCGGTTGGGAGCCCCGCGTGGACTTCGAACAGGGAATCAAAAAGACGATCGAGTATTTTAGAGAATCCGTGAAAATTAGAACGTAGTCCTGCCAAAAACCCTCAGCGTGATCCGAAATCGGCGCCTGCATTATTTTACTTTCGCGAAGAAACATTTTGCTGTCTGGGTCACGCTTGGCCTTTGCCTGCTCATTGGCGAAGGGATACTCGATGAGCCGTGCCGGCTTGCGGCTGCGACGGACGAGCCGGAAGAATTCCACGGGCCACCGCCACATCCTGGTTATCCTGATCCGTACGAAATTGGGTATATCCTCTTCGACACATTTTCGCCTAACAAACAGTTTGGAATCATCTATCCCAATCGCCTATTAGAGGAGAGCCCGGACTTTATCGTCGATCTGAAGCACTCGCGCATTCTCGCGGTTGTTGAAACCGGTGAACCCTATTTCGAAGGAAAAAACCACGGGGGTCTGACTGCGCATTGGGCTCCGAACAGTTCGGCAGCGGTTATTGAGAATGGCGGGAAATGGGAACCCATTGGACTGCTGCTGGTCGAATTGAAAGACGGAAAGGTGATCCGGCAAACAGATTTACTCGACTCGCTCAACAAGATTTTTTCACCTGCAATCGCAAAGGCCCAGCATAGCCGGGTCGCGGACAGCGCAGTCGGGGAACTCGACATCACAGGCGTCAAATGGAAAACCGGGAAAAGTCTTCAAGTCGAGATCAAGTGCGAAGGATCGACCAATCCGAAGGGCTTTGAAGAGGAGAGTTCGTGGTACGGTGAGCTCACGGCAGTTTGGGATGTCGCGCAGCGGAAACTCGTTCGACATCAGTTGGCACGCGTCTCGTTTCACCCGGCCGGAAGGAAAGAACAATGAGATTGCTACTGGCGCTCTTGATCATTTCGCTGGGGTGCCTCAGCCATGCAGCAGAGGAAAAAGAGGGGCCGATTCGATTAGCCACTGCCCAAAGCGGTGAGTACGCAGTTGACTGGGCCGCGCCCGACGGTCCGCTCCGTGTCGTTTCGAACTCTGACGGCGCGGTAATTGCCGAACTGAAAATTCCAGAGTCGGAGCAAAGCTCCGGTGACCATTCCATAGCGACTCCGCTTCCTTTTATCTCACCCGACAGCAACTGGGTGTTTGTTATGAATGTGGATAATGACGCGCCTCCGCCTGAGTCATTCAGCCGTCCATCGGCTCTTTTTCGAAGAACGCGTTCGTCGGATGGGACGATCCATTTTGAAGCCGCGACTCCGGATCGTTTCGACAAAGCGGCATGGGAATTTCTCGATAAGGAATTAAAGTTGGGCCGTCCTGATCTTCCGCCGGACGCCAAGCGAGTTTACTCCGCGTCTTTTATTGACTGGAGCCGGGATTCTGCGCGGTTGTTGCTCAGCGTGGGAGGTGGGGCATGGTCGCCGTCGAAAAGCGAATGGGTCGAGGCCGCGGCTTACACCTGGTATTGCTATTTCAACACGCGCTCGGGCAAATTCGAGCTCACTGATCGGTTGCGCACAGCGGATACACGGCCGGAACGCAAATCAAACACCAGCGATGATGCGGCCGCGCTCCTGGCTGTTGTAACGAATGCCGAGTCAATCGGTGAAGAAGGGCCGCAATCCTCACCGAAAGAACGTTTCGACGTCGCCGATAAACGATTGAACGATGTTTACGAAAAACTCATTGCAAAAATCGACCCGGCAAAGCGGGAATCGATTCGCAACGAACAACGCGTGTGGCTCATATCACGCGATACCGAAGCGGAAATCGCCGCGCTTCAGATGTGGAGCTCGGGGAGGGAAGCGACGGCGCGAATTTTGGAGAGCAAAGCCATCTCGACCGAAACGCGAGTGGCCGAACTTGAGAAGCTTTTGTCGGGATCACAAGTTAAACAATAGGTGAGCTCTCAAAATTTTACTGGCGCTTGCACCCATTTGGTTATGAATTGCTGCATGCTCACGCGTGCTCTCGCCGTCGCGACGGGTTTAGTCGCTGTTTACTTTCCGGTTGCGGGGCAGCAAGCGAATCAGCCGGAACCAACAAAAGATCGAGCGGCCGCATTCGAACAATCGCACGCCGCCGGCGCGTTGGACCGGGCTTTTGCGCTGAGCCTTTATCAGTCAAAAATTTTGAGCGCGAAGAATAGTTCCCTTTTATTTAATAAAGGTCGGGTGCTGGCGTGGTCGGACGGTGGCCGGCTGGCGAGTGAGAACGCATTGGCCAGCGTCGGCATGGCGTCGCTCAACTTATTTTCGGACGCGTATTTCGTGCCGGATACTTTCGGCCCAGCGGCGGCGCGGAAAGGAAGCGCTCCTTCCGGCTCGCGCTCCGAAAATTTTGGAAGCGATGCCAAGGATTTACCTGGCGAGCTCATGGCGCCGCCGTCGGATCTGATCTATTACGGTGGAGAAATAGGGATCTTATACGGCCATTCGATCGGCAAAGGCAGCGGCGACATGCTGGAGACTTATATTCAGGGCGCCGTGGGCAATGAGCATTTCCAGATCACAGCTGGCGCCGCGTATGAGCAGTCGAGTGGAAGCGGCGTGAAATTCCGCTCGTCCAACCCTTCAAGATAGTTCCCCAGCTGGAATCCTAACGCGAAGGTGGAACGTGTTGTCCTCAACACGTTGTAAATTGGGCGCAGCTCTCAGCGACCTGCCTAGCGAACAAAACCGACGTAAAGCCACAGGGCCGCCATGGCAAGCATTGCTGCGCAATTGGACCAGCCGCCCAACTGAGCTAAAAACGCGGGTACCGCCGGCTTGATGGAAGGCCGTGTGCCAGGATGCGATTGAGTCAGGAGGTCCTCGATGTGCCCCTGGTCCTGCGCCACATGTACTGTGTAGAGTGCGATTGCCGCACTTGTTATCGCGGTTAGCAGTGTCTGGATCACAAAGACAATCGCAATAACCTGCTTCGCGCGCGGAAGCATTTGAATGTCGCCAGGACGCGTCAGCACCCAGCCGAGTCCGATGACGCTGAAAGTCAGGAACACGGTGTAGAACTTTATGTAGAGATCCCAGCACATCCGTACCGTCACACCTAAATCCTCATGCCGACGCTTGAGAATCCATTCTTGAGGAGACTCGCTCATTGAAGCTCCGTGCTTGTAGCTCAATACATTACTTCAGCGGCGCAATAAAGAATATTTGCTTCGATCTTTCCGATTGAAATTCCCGAGCGATCCTTCCTACTATGGCCCGCTGGCCGAAGTCGCTTCAACGCATTGATATCAATGTCGGCTCGAAACTTAGTCGCGGATAAATTGCTGTGGGAAAAGCTGGGACGCTGGAAACGTTCAAGCCCTGAATTGGATCGCATTCAATTCCTGAAGACCGTGCCGTTCTTTGACCAACTCTCGAATCGGCAGCTCAAAAGTGTCTCTGATATCACGTTTGAACGCACCTATGAGACCAATGAATCAATTTTTGAGGAGGGACAACCTGGGGCGGCTCTCTTTTTGATTTTGGATGGCAAAATTGCGATAGAAATTTGCCGCGAGACCAGCACGACGCGTCTGGCTGTCTTGGACAGAGGTGCCTTTTTCGGTGAGATGGCGTTGCTCGATGAAACGCCCCGCTCAGCCACGGCGAGGGCCTTGGAACGGACCCGGACGCTGGCGCTTTATCGGAACGACCTTAACGGGTTGGTTCATCGAGACGCAAAGACTGCCTGCCAGATTTACCGCTCCCTTGCGGGGATGATCGGCGATCGCCTTCGTTTGACCAATGAATTGGTGCAGATGAAAGCGCCTGCCGACAAGGTCGGATTAGGATGAGCAACGGTCGGGACTTCGAAGCAACAGAGCGAGACCGCAAAGGTCGGCGCAAAGTCTTTTATCTCACATTTGCCGCGCTCGCATTGATCGTGGGAGCGTTCCTGATTTGGAAGTTAAGGGGTCTCATTCTGCCGATCATAGTGGGCGCCTTACTGGCCTTTTTGTTCCGTCCGGTGAAAGACGCTTTAAGATCCGCTGGTTGCCTCACGAGATTCAGGTCCTGTGTTCGTTCGCAGTCATTGGTGTTGCTCTATTCTTCGCCTTCAATACTCTTCGCAAACACATTCCCGACGAAGAGCAGAAGCTCGAATTTAAGGTCCGCCTAAAATACAAACTGAATGAAAAATACAGGCAGTTAGTGGCGAAACCGGCCGAGGGAAAATCAAACGCAGTGATGCCGTTAATTGAAAAAGAGCTTGGCCCGGTCATGGATAAGATCAATCAGGCACTCGAACTTAACACGGAGGAACGCAATCTGTTCCTGAAATATGCCGCGGGATACAACGGCAAACCTCCTGTTCAAAGTAAATTCGTTGGCTACTTTTGGAAGAGCCAAAATACCGGGGAATATGTGATTCCCGAAAAGCCTCCCGCTGGCGCCGTGCCGCCCACGGCTCCGGTTGCATCCGCTTCGGCTCAACCTTCGGCTGCTGAGGAAGGTTCGAGCTTCGAGAATAAATTATCTGCATGGATTTTGGCACCGTTGATTTTTGTCTTTCTCGGTTTCGATAATGGGCAAATCCGCCGTTTTTTCATTAGTTTCGTCCCCAATCGCTACTTTGAGTTGTCACTTACCGTCCTTGACAGACTCGATGACGCCATCGGCAATTATTTACGCGGGACGTTAACGGAGTGTTTTTTAGTCGGCCTGACTCTTATACTGGGTTTGACCCTCCTCGGAATTCCTGTGGGGATCGCCGTGGCTATTGGTGTGGTCTCCGGACTTCTCAACGCCATTCCTTTTTTGGGCACGGCCATCGCTCTGGTGATTGGTCTTGGCTACGCATTGATTGCGGAAAACATAAGACCGCTGATTCCCGGGCTGAATCCGAATGATCTGGCGCTGTATGTGGTGATTCTGATCATAATCACGCACGTGCTGGACGATCTTGTATTTCAACCCTTTGTCCTTGGCAGCGCGGTGAACGTTCATCCTCTCGTAGTTGTCATCGCGATCATCGGCGGCTCCCTCATCATGGGTCTGTGGGGCATGTTATTCGCTATTCCCACCGTGGTAGTAGTCAAGACTGCGGTCGCGACCTTCTTCAGGGAACTGAAGGATTATCGCATCATTTGATGGGGCTTCCCGATTTCGAGAGGTCAGGTTATCTCACCTTCGACGCAGGCCAAGTGTCGATGAGATTCGTCTGGTTCCGTCTGTTTGAGATTTGCGTGTTGAAATTTGGCTCCGGATTTGGGAATTAGGAGTTAGAGGTTTAGCCCATGGCCGCACCGGCGCGTCTCATTAGTCTCAATCTGGGGTCCCAAACCATCGGTCTGGCGGAATTTCGGGTAATCAACGGGCGTTTGGTTTTGCTGAGTTATCGGTTCCGCGAAACGCCGCTTGATCCTGCAAGCGGGCAACGTCTTGACGCCCAGGTTGCGCTGCAGGAAACAGCTGTCGCGTTGCGCGAAATGATGCAAGAAATGCACATTCATCGGGGCCCAGTAAACTATGCGGTGCCCGCGCAATCGGTTTTTGCGCGTTTTGTCAAATTGCCCGCGCTTGATGCGGAAAAGATAGACAAAATGATCTCGTTCGAGGCCCAACAAAATGTTCCATTCCCCCTCGACCAGGTGGTCTGGGATTACCAGCTCGTGGGAGGCGGAATGGGCGAACAAATCGAGGTCGTCATTGTCGCGATCAAGCGCGATCTGCTCGACGAAATTAATAATACCGTGGAAGAAACCGGGCTGCGGACCCGGATCGTCGGTGTGGCGTCGATGGGTCTATACAATGCATTTTGTTACAACTACACCAACCTGAGCGGCTGCTCGTTGCTGGTGGATATTGGCGCGCGCACGACCAACGTTCTCTTCATCGAATCCGGAAGAATTTTCTCGCGCAGTCTTCCGATCGGTAGCAGTGCGATCACCGCCGCGATTTCCAAGGAATTTGGTGAATCCTTTGCCGCAGCTGAAACTCGAAAGAACCGCGATGCGTTTGTCGCTCTAGGGGGCGCCGCCGAACCTGCCGACCCGAACATTGGCCGCGTCTCGAAAATAGCGCGCAGCACCATGACACGGCTGCACGCGGAATTGATGCGTTCAATCACTCATTACCGTGCGCAAGAGCAGGGAAGTCGGCCTGCTCGCATCTTTCTTTGTGGCGGAGGCGCAGGCATGCCGAACATGCGCGAGTTCTTTCATGAGAAGTTCCAGGTGCCGATCGAATTTTTTAATCCGCTTCAAAATGTAAGCGTGTCGGAGTCGGCGGCGGAGGGGGGGCATTTCGCGCATCTTTTTGGGGAATTGGTCGGCCTGGCATTGCGTAGCGTGACTGTCTGTCCAATGGAGTTAAATCTGCTTCCGGGAAGCGTTGTTCGCAGGCAGGAATTGGAAAAGCGGCGGCCATTCTTCATTGCTGCAGCGGCATGCATCTTACTCGCCCTGCTTGGTTGGTCGGCTTACTACACGCGTGCGGCGCATGTTGCCGAGCTAACTGCGCAGGCAATGCGCCAGAAGAACGACAGCATGCACGTAGCAGAGGCGCAGCTCGACAAGCTTAAGAAGCAAATCACCGCATTAGATAACACCGCCACTCCGCTGATTACGGCAGTAAACGATCGTAACTTCTGGCCGCAGATTCTCGAAGACTTGAACACGCGTCTGCCGGAAGCAGACATCTGGATCACGGAGCTTGCCGCAACTTCCGGTGGAAAACTGCTCGGGGCGCCTGAAAAACGCGCCGGAGAAACTACGCCGAGTCCGTCGCCAACTGCTCCTCCATCGAGGGGCAGAACCGCGGTCGTCGCTGAAAAGTCGATCGATGGGATCTGGGTACGGGGGCTTTACCTGTATAATCCCAAACAGCAGGAAATCGTCGTCGACTACCTTCGCAATTTGGCGAAGTCGCCATTTTTCAATGTTGATCCAAGAACTCCGGAGCGGGTCATTAAATCCAACTCCGTCCCGAACGACACGGAATGGGCGTTCCCGTATGAGCTTCAGCTCACGCTGCGCAAGCCGGTCAAACTGCCATGAAGTGGTTTCAGCAAAACCACGAATGAACACGAATGAACACCAATAGCGAAAAGCTGTTGCTGAAGGACGAAGTCTTTCAAGTTGTCGGCTGTGCCATCGAAGTTCTCAACATGCTGGGTCACGGTCTCGTAGAGAAGCCATACGAAAATGCGTTGGTCATCGAGTTTTTGCTCCGGAAAATTCCTTTCCAGCAACAAGCTTCATTTGATGTGCTCTACAAAGGCCACAAGATTGGCCTCTTCGTTCCTGACATAATCGCGTTCAATTGTCTCGTCGTAGACACAAAGGTGATTGACAAGATCAGCGACCATGAACGTGGACTGATGCTGAATTATCTGAAGATCA
>WNFV01005567.1_pt1 | contig 29644 bp, 35 predicted proteins | sample 5400101 | NCBI WGS metagenome assembly WNFV01 (sample SAMN13153361, study PRJNA577476) | soil metagenome | isolation source: 115 cm soil or saprolite under grassland replicate 1 | place: USA:California | collected 2016-06-15
TTGGGGGTGAGGTCAAACCTGGGGTGGAACCGTAACTTCGCGCTGCCTGCACCAGGTGCAGGCACAGGTGAGCGGAGTGAGCCGATAGGCGACCGCAGTCGAAGCGCTTCCCTATAAGTGTCCATCGACTGCGGTCTCGATACGGACTTCGTCCTGCTCGACCTCCGCTCAGGACGAAGCTTACTCTTTTTTCAAGACATCCAGCATCTGTTGGTGTATCCCCGGCGTACAAGTGATAATCGATTGTGGTGAGGAAAGGTAATCGGGTTCACCTTTTACATTTGTGACGCGCGCGCCAGCTTCCTCAGCAATGAGTCCACCTGCAGCTACGTCCCATGGATTGAGGGAGATTTCCCAGAATCCATCAAAGCGACCCGCTCCCACATAACAACAGTCCAATGCAGCAGAGCCTAGGCGACGAACGCCTTGAGTCATTTTGGCAAATTTGACGAAATTACCAAAGTTATCGTTTGGCGTATCCCACGCGTCATAAGGAAAACCTGTGACCAGCAGGCTTTTTTGTAGTTCGGTCACAGCCGACACGCTTATGGATTTCCCATTTAAAGATGCGCCTTTGCCGCGCTCGGCCAGAAACATTTCGTCACGAAGAGGATCGTAAACGGCGGCCAGCTCGAGGGTCCCGCGTGAGGCGTATGCGATCGAAACTGAAAAGATCGGTACGCGATGTGCATAATTAACTGTCCCATCCAAAGGATCGATGTACCAGACATGGTCTTTGTCACCAGTTGTTTCCCCGCTTTCCTCAGCAAGAATATAATGCCCGCTGAATTGACTTTGGATTTCTCCAATAAGATACGCTTCGGATTGGTGATCTACTTCCGTGACGAGATCAATCACACCTTTGAACTTCACCTGATGTTCACGCTGGTAACCGGCATACAAAATCTCACCCGCACCGCGAGCGAGATGTTCCATAAATTTTAAATTTGGCGACATATTTATTTTTGGTATTCTTCAAGGATGCGATAGACTTCTTTGAGTTCTTTTTCGATTTCTCTACGGTCCTGCATAGCTTGCCGGAGCAGGGCATCGTATGCGGCCTTTTGTTCCTTGGACACAGTTTCCACCAAGCGCTCTGCGCGAGCGATCTGTGTGCCTTTGTAGCGGAGCTTACTCTCCAGCCGTGAACGATAACCCTCATAGAATTTTTGTTTATCCAGTGGATGCGGCGAGGTGGGCGTACCTCGCGTAAGTAATTAGGCAATGGTCAGAAGAAATTCTTCATTATCGATAGGCTTCTCGATAAAATTCGCCGCGCCAAGGCTCATGGCGAAAGCTTTGTCTTCCGGAGAAATATAAGTAGCCGAAAGAAAAATCACCGGAATATGCCTTGTATTCGGGTTAGTCCGAATATTTTGGACAAGGGCATACCCGTCCATCTTGGGCATCAGAATATCGGTGATAATCAGTGCTGGCTGCTCCTGGTCGATCTTTTCGAGCGCTTCCTGCCCGTTGGTCGCGGTCATTACCTCATACCCCTTGAACCTGAGTGTAATCGCAAGTAAGTCAAGGATATTCGGAATATCTTCCACAATCAGCAGTTTACCTTCTCTACGAAGGTTCATCGTATCATTGACCATAATTCCATTTTACTCCTTTCCAAATATGAAACAATATCGCTCCTTTTTTTTGTCATAAAATTGTTATCCATTCCAAATACGGCGGCCAAGAGCGCTAAGAGCAAAATCCACGGCCAATGCAGCAGTTTGGTTTTGAACATCGAGGATTGGGTTGACTTCCACGAGGTCCATCCCGACGAGTTTCCCGGTTTCAGCGATAAGTTCGCATGCGAGGTACACTTCGCGTTGCGTGAGGCCAGCGGGTACGGGGGTACCGACACCGGGCGCATGGCGCGGATCAAGTGCATCAAGATCCAGAGAAAGATAGATACCATCCACATCACGGCTGACAAGTTCAATCGCTTTTTCGACAACGGTGACCATGCCATAGCGGTCAATTTGCTCCATGCCCATGACCATTGTACCTGCTTCCTTTAAATTAGTCTTTTCGCCGGGATCGAGATCTCGCACGCCGATGACGGCGATCCGCTGCGGATCTATGACTGGAACCTGCTCCTCCCACAATTGAACTAGACATTGCTCCCCAAGACCTGCCAGAATAGCTAGCGACATCCCATGGATATTCCCCGAAGGTGTAGTTTCGGCAGTATTGAAATCCCCGTGCGCATCGATCCAGATCAGGCCGAGTTTTTTGTGTCGCGCTGCTCCGCGAATGGAGCCAATCGAGAGGCTGTGGTCACCGCCCAAGACAAGAGGGAAGCGATTACCTTGAATAGAGACGGCTACTGAGCCTGCTACACGTCGCGACATAGGGATGATGCAATCTAGATATTTGAGTTTGGGGTTGGTAATCTGGCACATCTCAGCAATCGGCACTTCTATATTGCCTTCGTCTTGGACTTCATGGCCAAGAGTTTCAAGCTTTTGATTTAAGTGTGCATACCGGATGGCGCTAGGACCCATATCCACGCCACGACGGTCTGCCCCAAGATCTATGGGTACACCGATAACGTCGATTTGCATGATTCTCTTCTCCGCAATAATATTATTAGAAGCGCTGTCTCTTTTTGGATTTATAAACTGTCACACGATTGCGGCCATTGGTTTTGGATAGATAAAGCGCACGGTCTGCAGATTGTAAAACTTCGTCGCCTGTTACCCCATGCACAGGATAGCCTGCTACACCTACCGAAAATGTAATAGATAAGCTTTGGCCTTCGTATTCGACGATGTATGATTCAAACTTTGAGCGCCACATTTCGGCGCGCTCATATGCGGAGGCAAGAGATGCATCCGGCATCAATATGACAAACTCTTCACCACCGTAGCGGCAAATAATATCCCCGCGGCGGGTATTGTCCTTTAGAAAATTGGCAAGAGATTGCAAGACTATATCGCCGCATTTATGTCCGAAAGTATCATTAAATTGCTTGAAATGATCCACATCCATAATTACTACGGAAAAAGGTACTCCATCACGAATAGAGCGTGCCACTTCTTTATCCAGCGACTCTGCAAAAAACCGGCGATTAAATGCACCGGTCAACGGATCACGGATGGCTTGCTCCTGGAGTTTAGCGCGCAGGGATTCGTTCTCGGCCAGTTGAACTTGAAGAGATTTGTTTACTTCCTTCAAGTCATTTTCAAGGTTTTTACGTTGTGTGATATCGTGGGCAAGGATCACACGTCCCTCCAGAATATTAGATCGATTGTAAATGGGCGTGATGACCAACTCAAGCGTACGAGGTGGATTGCCCGGGATTTGGATTTCCTCGCTCGTAAATTCAGTGAAAAAGAAATTGCTCAGCAATTGAGGCCACTCACGGAATACGTCCACTGGATCTTGGCCGGAGATCTCTTCTATAGATTTCCCGAGCCACTTTTGCGCCACGAAGTTGGCATCTACTACACGATCGTGGGAGTCGAACACAAATACCATTTCGGGGATGTGTTCCATTACGGTACTGCGAGCAATTGGCACTAAATCAAACAGATGCAGTCTAAAGATACTGGTAGCAATAAGGATGGCTGTTGCATTGAAGGACAGTGGAGTTAGATCAATAGGGGCTGTAAAAAATGGGATGAATCCCGGAAACAGTTGATAGAGCAAGTTGAGCAGAAAAGGGATTAGAACTGCTCCGATCAATAACAAAAACTGTCTTCGATAAATACGCCGGGATTGAATAATGCTCCAAAGTAGCGCTGCCATTCCAAGCAGGGTCAAGGCATAATTTTGGATAATCTGGATCAGGTACCACGGTCCACGGTCAATGATTAATGGACCACCTGTTTCCGTGGCAAGATGTATGGATGTGTAATAAAGATTAAGCCATCGTCCTGAAAATAACATCACCAACGTGATCATTGGGATAACCCAGAACAACAACCTGACCGGCTTATGTGATAACCAATTGTCCGACATCGAATATCGAAATGTAAAGAAGAACCACAAAACCGGGACTGAAACGATACCGATGTTTTCCAACTTGAGCCAAAATTGCTTGTCTTCTATCGTTGGGTAGAGTGTGATCATTGCATAGGCAAAAGACCAGATACCTAGCCCGCCCAGCATATAAGTTATCGAACGGATACCCGGAGTATAGGGTTTTCGTGACAAAATCACCGCAATGAAGAAAGCCGCCATTGCATTTACGATCAAGATACTAGCTAGAACAATCCATTGTGTATCCAAGGAAAGCTACCTTGTACTGAATCTAAGCTGTTCGATAATAACCCACGTCCACCGAGTACACGCGGCCACATTTAATGACCTGTTTCACAAGATTTGTACCGAACCTGTATCCCAGGTGACGGTAATCTGGTACAGAAAGGATAAGTAGATCAGCTTGTTTGCCGGGTTCGAGCGAGCCGACCGTATCTGCTCTGCGGATCGCCTGTGCCGAGTTGATCGTCGAAGCAGCAATTGCCTGCGCGGGAGTCAGTCCCATATAGCGGCAGGCCAGGGCAATAGAAAATTGCATAGATTCATTCCACGCTGTTCCGGGATTACAATCTGTAGCAAGGGCAAGAATCGCACCTGCCTCAAGCAACTTCTGTGCAGGGGTATATTCTTTTTCGGCAAGGCCAAACGGCGTGCAGGGCAACGCAACGGCGACTGTTTCGGATTTCCCCAGGGCAACGATGTCCTCGTCGGATGTCTTAACCAGATGATCAGCAGAGACTGCCCCCAACTCCACCGCGAGGCTCGCGCCGCCGAGGTTGTCAAATTCGTCAGCGTGGATCTTGAGCGGGAATCCGAGTGACCGAGCTTTCGTCAAGACCTGACGCGATTGTTCAAGGCTAAATGCTCTGTTTTCGCAGAAGACATCCACAAAAGGCAGAGTCAATTTCGGGGCGTGTGTCTCCCACCATTCTTTGAGAATAGGCAGCATTGTCTCACAGACAAGATCAGTATATCCCTGGGGATCATCTTTAAATTCGGGCGCGATGGCATGGGCACCCAGGAATGTGATAACAAGATCGAGAGGGGAATCATCGTAGAGAATAAGTAGAGCTTTGAGCAGCCTTAATTCGGTTGCGGTTTGTAAGCCATAACCCGTTTTAGCTTCAGCAGTCGTCGTACCGTGCGCGAACATACGGAGCAGGCGAGGGCGCGTTTGGGCAACCAATGATTCGATGGAAGCCGTTCGCGTCGCGCGTACCGTTGAGATGATTCCACCTCCTGAGGCAAGGATATCAAGGTATTTTGCTCCCGCCATTTTCATCTCAAATTCGTTAGCACGATCCCCGCCCCAGATGAGATGGGTATGCGGATCTATGAAGCCAGGCATAACGACACAATGATTTGCATCGAGGGAGGGTTCATCAGGATACGCAGATCTGAGGTCCTCAGTGGAACCCAGCGCGACAATTTTTTCATCGCGAATTAAAACCGCGCCCTGCTCTATAATGCCAAGCGCGCCAAGGGCGTGTCCACGTTGCGGGCCGCCAGCGAGTGTAAGGAGTTGTGATGCGGAATGGATGAGCATGGCTAATTGTCTTTATTGATGTTCATTTATTAATGCAACCGAATACAGCTATTTTAGCAGATAGGTAAGAAAAAAAGCCGCCTCTCAGGAGGCGGCAACTTGATGAAACAACTTGGTCTGTTACCTTATAAACTGAAAATACCCAAATCCTAATGCCAGGAGAAGAAAGACAAGGACGACTATCCAACCCAGTCCATTCATTACACGGGTTAACATACCTCCAAGGGCTACAATGAAACCAATCCCGTCAATGATGAAGAAGGAAAGAGTAAGGCTTCTCTGGGAACGTAGCTCTTTTGTATTTAAAGCAAAGAGTGTGATCAGTCCAGTTCCCAGTAACTCGGCGCCAAAGAACTGTATCATCAGTTTATCGGTAGGGCTGGCCGTCATACCAAACAGATCCAATATTGCCGCGGGCATCAACAATAAAGCAAGAGAGGAAAAGACGGAAACGGCTGAATTGACCAAAAGCATATTTTGAAGAGTCATAAGAACCTGCTCCTAGGGGATATTAGACGAATTCTAAAACGGGTTTGGGTATAAATATATAATTGTAATGAAATTCATCTTTCAAAGTTAGTTGATAAAAGATATCTTAATTTTACATTAGCTTTCATTAATGTTAGTCTAACATAACTGTAATGAACATGTACTTTTGGTCTCTTGTCATTTTGGGAGAGCGATGTACAATATAAGAAATCCCAGTGGACCTTTCTGGGAAATTTGAGAGAAAGGAGGATTATCCCATGTTATTTGCCCCCAAGGAAAAAGGCCAGGGTCTTGTTGAATATGCGCTGATTCTCGTTTTAGTTGCCATTGTTGTTATCGCGGCTTTGATGGTTCTCGGCCCGATCATCGGCAACGTCTTTAGCACGATCAACAGCAGCCTCTCTGGTGTGTAATCATCAGAAGAATGATCCATTGATGGAGACCCCGCCTATGGCGGGGTCTTTCTATTCCTGCGTGTCCAAAAATGAAGTCAAATCTCCTTCTACGGGCGGCATCCTATATAGGAAAATCAAATCATTACGGTTAAAAGCCTCAGGTTGCCAGCCGGGGAAATCAAATGAAATCGTCACAACACGCGCACCATCTCTCAACTGAGTTTCCAATTGTTTTTGCAGACGAGGCGCATGATCCGACGTGAGATAGGCGAAGACCACATCTGCCTCGCGCAGATCAGCCTGACGAAAATCCCCCCGCCTCACGCGGACCTGTGAACTGACTCCGTTTAATAAGGCCATCAACCTTGTCAGCACGATCTGAACCGGGCCAATCTCGATCCCTACTCCACGGGCGCCAAACTCACGTGCAGCGAGAATGAGCACACGCCCATCACCTGCGCCAAGATCATAAATAATCTCATCTTGTTTAAGATCTGCCAGTTGAAGGGCTTTCCGAATCCGTCGTTTCGCTGTTGGACGCCATGGCACACCATACAGTATGGGGACGAAAATCCATAATCCCAAAAGCAAAACAATTGTTACGGTAAAAGCAATGAGAAAGTACATACCTTTACGAACGTAGCATTCGGCGTAATGCTACTAACCCAAAAACATTGAAGACAACAGCGGAGAATGCTACCAAGATGAAACCGAATTGTTGGTAGATGAAAGTAGCCAGCAAAGCTCCTAACGCACGACCAATAGAATGGCCTGCAATATTCAGCGATAAAACTGTAGCCCGCGCCTTTGGGACAAGTTCCGACACCATGGGTATATGGCTGACTATTACATATTCAAACGAGATATAAAAAAAGAACAGACCAATCAGCGCACCAAGTTGGCTTTTACCCAAAAAAGGTAACATTATGGCTGCAACAGCATTTCCCATTAATCCAAACATCAAAGCACGAGGCTTGCCAATCCGGTCAGTAAGAAGTGCGACGAGGCCTTCACCTCCCAGCTCTGATAATCCGATCACAGCCGATGCACCTGCCAGCGCGGCGATTTTCAATCCGAATGAATCTTCGAGCCACACACCAAACACAAGGTTAACTAATTCGTTTGCCGCGCTGGCCCATAACGCGATCGAAATCCCTGCAAGCGCTGGAACGGAGGTGAATACCGCATAATATCCATCGCGTGAGTTATCCGCTGGCTTATGATGCTCATCCTGATGTGGAACAATGATCAAAACGACAATGAACATTAGCATGCCGAGGATGATCAAAAGCGGAAATGGTACCAACCAGCCATAACGCACAATCAAAAAAGCCATAGCCGGTATGCCTAGGATAAACGCCATCGACCAGGACATCTCAGTGATAGCCAGGGCAGTGCCGCGCTGTTCATAAGGGATACGGTCGCCAAAATATGCTTGCATAGCGGGGTCGAACATATACTTGCCAAATAGCGCCAAGATCAATGCAGCCGAAAGGGTATATAAATTGGGATAAACTGTTACCAACCCAATACCCAGAGTAAAAATCACAATCCCGGTTAACATGCCGAACTTACGCCCGCGCCAATCAGCAATAGGAGCGAAGAACGGTCCCAGCACGCCTGAGAAAGAGCGCGCGGTTACAACTAGGGATAATGTTGTTATATCCACACCAAGTCCGCGTGCAAAGATGGATAAAAAAGGATACACCATCCTGTGCATGGTATTCAGGATGGTGCGTAAGAGCATAAAAATAATTAATTGAGTTCGTAATCGCATTGAAATCTTTTATGAGTGGTTTGTAGTGGGGAAGCATACCATATAAAGACCAAATTCAATTCGTACAATAAAAGATTACAGTTGTACCCATTAACTTGTGGATTATTTCACAGGTATGATTTCCTTCATCCCTCTTTTATGACAGTACACACTATTAATATATCTGGGGAATTGTTATTATTTTCACAAGAATATACGTTTATTTGCATATAGCTCTGGAAAGGTATCGCCATGAACAAGACACTTGAAGCCGAGATCACTCAACTGCATGCCGAGATTTGCGCCGGCCTAGCTGACCCTAACCGCATTATGATCTTATATACCCTATCACAAGGCCCACGCAATGTAACTGAACTGTGCACTGAACTGGAAATGCCTCAGCCTTTGGTTTCACGTCATTTAAAGGTTTTGCGTGAACGCGGCATGGTAACAACACAACGGCGCGGCACGATTGTTGTATATAGCCTTGGTGATAAACGATTGGTTCAGGCGCTCGACCTTTTACGTGTTGCCATGCGCGATATCTTGGCAAAGCGTGTTGAACTAGTCGAAGCATTAGCATAACGCGCAAATACCGCGACAACATGAAATCGTAGGGTTACTTTCAATTCTTGCCCTCTGAAATATAACAAGTTTCCCTGCAATCTAAAGAAGTCGCGGCAAAAGGCGCGATAAATTTTTGTGGAGGCGAAGATGGTAGAAAAAAAGAATAAACTCACTTTGGTCGTTCTAAGTGGCGACATGGACAAGGTGATGGCAGCCTATATCATTGCAAATGGGGCAGCCGCAGCAGGAATGGAAGTCATTATGTTTTTCACTTTCTGGGGAATCAAAGCTATCCAGAAAGGCAACCTAACGGGCAAAAGCCTCTTTGGCCGCATGTTGGGCATGATGAACCGCGGTGGAGTGGATGCGATTGGTCCTTCACGCTTGAATATGGGGGGCATGGGTAGATGGATGTTCAAACTGATGATGAAGATGCACGGTGTCACGCCATTGAATGAATTGCGCGAGGCGGCAATTGCGCTTGGCGTTCATTTGATCCCTTGTGATATGAGCATGAAGGTGATGGAAATTAACTGCGAGGATCTGATCCCGGAAGCTGAAGAACCCGTCGGCGTGGCCGTGATGTTGGAACATGCACATGAGTCAAGCATTCAATACTTTATCTAATCTAAATGTAATATATAAGGAGTAAAAATGGCTGATAAACCCACCCTTTCTCTGGACCTCAAAGGCTTGCTTTGCCCAATGCCCGTAGTGAAATTAGCCCAAGCCATAAAGCAGGTGCAAGTTGGTGACCTCGTTGAAGCAAGCGCGACAGATGCTGGAGTAATGGCTGATATTCCCGCCTGGGCGCGCACGAGTGGTCATGAGCTTGTCGAACTTGAGAAGCGTGAAAAAGATTTCCACTTCGTGGTCAAGAGAACCAAATAAATCTTGAAGATAGGCTCATCTGTCTGATGCGGATGGGCTTATCTTAATCAACCAAACATACGGGTATGCATATATGAATATCCTCATTCTCTCTCAACTCCTCGCGCTCGCGGGACTTTTGGCTGGTCTCTACGGAATCTATATTCGCTACACTGAGACAAAACGCCGTATCTTGCCCGCAGATAAATCGCCGCTCAAGGGAAATCCTCAACATGGCATTAGCTATGCGTTCACGCTGGGCATGATGCCTTGGGCGAAAGAATCAACTCGTATTCACATGATTGCTTATTTGCGCGGCATAGGATTTCATATTGGAATCTTCGCTGCCATCGGCGCTTTGCTGATTAGCCCATTCTGGGGACTGCTGCCAGCATTGTTGAACACTTTGCTTATGCTTGTTCTCGCCTTTGGAGCATTGCTCGGTGCGGCAGGTGGAATCATGCGGCTCGCTGAGCATAATCTGCGCGGGCTATCTATTCCGGATGATCACTTTGCCGTCTGGTTGGTAACTGTTTGGATGGCGGTATCAGCTCTCGCCGTCTGGAATGAAGCGTTTCTCGTCACATTCTATATTTTGTCTGCGGTCACGTTGGCCTACGTCCCGCTGGGGAAGATCCGTCACTGCCTGTATTTCTTCTTTTCGCGCACCTTCTTCGGAAAGTTCTTTGGTCGGCGCGCGGTGTTCCCCCATCCTGAGGCTCTGAAGTAGAGGGTACCATGACAGAGACAATTCAACTTGCTTTAAAGACTCTTGAAGCGCAGCTTAATCAGCCGCTTGAAACTGCATTGGAAGCCTGTGCCCGCTGTGGGCTGTGTGCAGAAGCCTGTCATTATTATCGTGCTGAGGCGAAAGTCGAACACATTCCTGCCTTCCGTGCCGAACAATTGCGAAACGTGTATCGCTACGAACATGATTTCCTCAGCCGTTTGTTCCCAATGTGGACAGGTGCGAAGAAACTCGATGAGCCGATGCTCGCGAACTTGACCGAAATTGCCTTCAGCCAGTGCACGCTCTGCCGGCGTTGTACGGTGAATTGCCCGCTCGGTGTGGACACCCCCTTGATGATGCGTGCCATTCGTGCAATGGCCTCAGCTGCAGGGACTGCGCCTGAAATACTGGTCATGCTCGCTGATGCTGCAATTGAAAAAGGAAAAGATCCATCATTTTATAAAGAGATGTTCCTTGAGCAGATCAAAGAAATGGAAGAACAACTGCGCGATATCACAGGCGATCCGAATGCAACCATTCCTGTGGAGAAACAGGGCGCGAAGATTTTATATGTTCCACTCGCTGGAGCACACACGATCCTGCCGCCGGCGGTGGTGTTCAACGCCGCGAAAGAAGACTGGACTCTCTCAATCTTTGAAGCCGCAAATTATGGGGTATTTCTCGCAGATATGAACCGTGCCAAGCAGGTTGCCAAACGAATTGTGGATGAGGCCAATCGCTTGGGCGTGAAAGAGATTGTCATCGCTGAATGCGGACATGCCTACGCTTCCTATCGCTGGGACGTTCCCAATTGGTTCGCAGGAGAATTTGACTTCAAAGTGCGGTCATTAATTGAAGTTTTGGTCGAATATATTCGGGAAGGCAAGATCAAAGTTGATCCCACGGCAATTCCTGAATCAGTCACGTATCACGACTCTTGCAATCTCGCCCGAAATGGCGGATTGATCGAAGAACCGCGTTATGTGCTTGGAAAAATCACAACTGATTTCCGCGAGATGACTCCCAATAAGGCCGAAGCCCTTTGTTGCGGTGGCGGCGGTGGACTGGTGGCGCTGGCCGAATATGCTGAACGGCGCATCGCAGCGGGCAAGCCCAAAGCCGACCAAATCAAAGACACGGGGGCGCGCGTGGTTGTCGCAGCTTGTGAGAATTGCCGGTTGCAGATCGGAGACTTGAACGAACACTATAACTTGAATGTGCGCATCACCGCGCTGACCGATTTGGTTGTCCGCGCAATGAGGCTGCCAAAGCCATTGCCTGGAACAGAAGCAGAGCATTTGTTTGAGGGTGAACAAGTGTCAGTTGCTCGAGATTAGCCTGAATAGAAGAGACCGCCAATCGGCGGTCTCTTCTATTCAGGAGTCCAAAGTCTCCAGACTTTGGCTTTAGATTAGTTCCAACGTCAGGTCCCCTTCGGGGATGACACTTTCACCGTACGGTTCAGTGCAGGTGTAAGACGTTGGACTCCTTCATAAGTAGAAGCCATTGTGCAAGAAAATACGCTGCTAGCCATGCGAGCAGATTCAAGCCGATGAAAAAACCGATAATAAGGTAATTCCCTGAATTGAAAATGGGCGAGGGCGGCGGATGCATGATATTGGAGGCGGTTGAAAATACCACGCGCAGGACAATAATAAATAACAGATTGCTCAGCGACGTGAGCCACGCAATATTGATAATCCAAAGTCCTATTTGTAAGAGAATGCCAACAATAGCAAACGTCAACGCAAGGCGAAAACGCGGCTCGGCGAGGAAGAGACCGTTCCAATTTGATTGCATTGCCCATAGAGAAAGCGGCAGGTATGTTAACCAGAATATTATGCCTGTCCGTCCTAGCGCAGCAGACCAATGATGCCAAGTCTCACGGTGGGTTATCAATGCAACAAGACCCGTCAACCCAGCAAAGACAAAGGTAACTTCCGCGGCCAGCACCCATGCACCATGCAAGTAAACGATACGCACATTCGAGCCAAGAGATTTTTCTTCTGGTCCAAAGAAGGCCAGCAGGCCGATACCAAGAACTGTAATGAAGAATAGTGCAAGAGGAGATTCGAGTTTGGACATGCAATCAATTGTATCTCACTCGGCAGCAATACATCCTGCTGCACTTGGTGCGTGCACAACTGTCGTCCTTAGACTTCTGATGCAGCGTACTCAGCGTCCCAGGTGCAGGCAGGACGAAGATCTATGGCGTGCAGCTTGCGGTGAAATTAACCTGCTCGCTCTTATCATTTGGGCTAAGCACATGTAATATGATCCAGTAGTCGTTGGCGCTTCCAACTGGGTAATACTCCTGAATCGTTTGTGTACCTGCTTCCTCGAAGGCAATTGTGTTATCCACAGAGGCTGCCCCGGTACTTGCTTCCCAACGATATGTGACTAATCCGGGACCGTTTGTTGTGATCTGACCGGTCATATAAACGACCTGCGGAAACTTGTCACAAGTGACGAGGATCCGGTTTGGCTCAATGGTAAGAGTAACGTCTGTCACGGAAGATAGAGGAGGCTGAACCACCGGTAGAGAATCTGTATTGCCCTCAATATCCACTACCTCTGCCGCAACCCAACAAAATCCATCCGGGTTGCCTGGATCGTGGATGTAATACCAACTCGCATCTGAATTCTTACCGGTGATACGTCCAGCTTGATACTCTTTCAACTCACCAATAATAATATACACCGTACCGGGGCCAAAGCGACAGTTAACTAGTTCTTTTTTTGGCCGCGCGAGCGCATCCTCCAATGTAGGAGTTGGGGTTGGTAAATCTGTAGGCTGGGAAGTTGGCAGCGTTGTAGCTGAAGGAGGAACCTGTAATTCGGTGGCTGGACCAGTTGTCGGTCCGGTAGGGGGCGGTATGGCCGTATTAGGCGATAAAGTGCACGCCAGGGATGCCACGGCCAGCGCTAGTCCGGCAAGACTGTGGCGATTTCTCATAGCTCTCCTAATAAATTGTCGGCGTAGCTACATCTTATCTCCCGATACGAAGAGATTCAATAGGAAGTGCGGACTACTTTATTATTTCTTTCCGCTTCTTTTCAGACGTTCAGTGGCCCCGCGCCTTAGACATTTTCTACCGCTTGTACCGTAGCTTCCATGAAGTTTAAATAGAAGCTACGGCACTTGTGCCGCAACCTCCATTGAGATTTGTGGAAGTTGCGGTACTTGTACCGTAGCCTCCATGCAGTTTATCAAGAAGCTGCGGTACTCTGTAACCTTTACGAAATCTTCAAAATTGTTTCATGGAATTTTAACAGTAGAGTATTACGATACATTCAATCAAGGAGACACTATGAGAACTATTTGGAAATGGATTCTTGGTATTGTATTGGTCTTGATCGTGGTGAGTGCTGTAGCCGCTGTTGCCTTCATGTGGCGCAACCATGCTATCTCAGTTTCATCTTTCAGGGCAATGCCTTTTGACCGCAACGGGACCAATCCCATGCCTCGCGATTTTGATCGCTTGCACCATGGCCCTATGATGAGATTTGGCCGAGGCGGATTTGGTCTCTTTGGTCCCTTCCTATTCCTTGGCGGGTTGCTGAAGTTGGTATTCTTTGGCGCGTTACTTTACGGCGCATACTGGCTGGGTAGACGCAACGCGCGTATGGTACTTAGCCCTTCGACACCACCCCGCACACCTTCCACTACGGAGACTGTGGTTGAACCTGAAGCCCCTCCAAAGAATGAAGAATAAACAGCCAAGAGCGGGCGAATTTAAATTATAAAGAACAGATCGCTCAAGGCGGTCTGTTCTTTATTTATTAAAAAGGGAGATTCAGCCAGGAAAATTAGAGCCTAGCTAATTCCTGGATCATTTCTCCCAGACGCTCCACGGCACGCTCGGTGGAATAACTGAATTCCGCAGCATTCAAGCGGATAAAGTTTGGGAATTGTTGAGTCGCCGAGAAGACGTATCCTGGCACAAGAGTGATGCCACCCATCAAAGCCAGCTTATACAGTTCAAGCGAGTCCACACTCGCAGGCAACTGTACCCAGAGCACACAACCACCTGATGGGCGAGTCAGACGCGTTCCAGCCGGGAAATAACGCATCACTGCGCCGGAGAGTAGATCCACATTGCGGGCGTATTCACGTCGGATACGACGCAGGTGATGCTCATAGCCTCCACTCTCGAGAAATTCGGCCACGGCCATTTGTGGGAGTGTTGGTGAAGCGGCACTGACCGTAAACTTGAGCCACTCCAATTCAGCCCGAAAACGTCCTGGTGCAGCCCATCCGACGCGCAAGCCCGGCCCTATGTCTTTCGAGAAAGAAGAGATGAGCATGACCAATCCTTTTTTATCGAACGCTTTGCAGACCATTGGTCGTTTCTCGCCAAAATAGATCTCACCTGAAACGTCATTCTCGATGAGCGGGATGTCGCGGCGCGCCAGCATCTCCACCAGGTCCCTTTTTTTATCATCCGGGATCTGGCTTCCCAAAGGATTGTTGAAATTGGAAATGGTCAGTACTGCGCGGATAGGGTTGTGTTCGAGTGCAAATTCCAAGGCAGAAAGACTTATGCCATCGCGCGGGTGAGTTGGGATTTCGAGCACACGCAGGCCATGTACTTCCAATGTTTGAAGGGTTCCAAAATACATGGGCGACTCAATCGCGACAATATCCCCCGGCCGGCAGACCGCATGAAGACAAAGGTCAACGGCTTCAATGCCTCCGGAGGTGATCAGGATTTCATTTGGCGATAGACTGCACCCTGCGTTGACTGCACGCCGTGCAATTTGAGAGCGCAATGCATCCAGCCCCGGTGGGAATTGATATTGATGAACGTCAACTCTGTTATGCCGGAGGATATTTGTTATTATGCGGTTTATTTTTTTAGTGGGCAAATATTCGCTGTTAGGGAGAAGCTTACCTGGCTGGGATCGCGTCCCGGCGAGGACATTTCCGGCTCTGGCAAACGCTCCTTCACCCGGCCACGGACATAATATCCAGATTGTGGACGCGCTTCAATCAATCCTTGGTCTTCTAGCAAGTAATAGGCCTGTAAAACAGTGCTGATGCTAACCCCTTGTTGCTGGCTCATCTGGCGTAAAGATGGAATCCGGCTAGCGGCTGGATAGGTCCCCTGGCGGATCAATTCAGTCAGATGATCAGCAAGTTGTTGGTAACGCAAAGTTTGGAAATCAGACATAACAAAAACCTAACAATCTAACAGTTAGAGCATAACTTGACCAGTACAGTCCATTATAACCCAAACTGTTATGGTTACAATTATAAAAGTTTGCATCTGTACTTATTCATGGGCTTGTGTGATACTGTGAGTGAGTGTGGAGAGCCTTAGAAGGAGAATAATATGAATCTTGTCTCTAAAACCCCAAAAGTCGAAGTAGTACTTCATCCGCGCGATGTATTAACTCTGAACGATACCCATCACAAGATGGCGATCGAATGCAAAGAAGGTCTTATCTGGGTAACTTGTACCGGCGAACATCGAGATTATATGTTGCGTGCCGGCAACCGATATGTTCCAAAATCAAAAGGCGATGTTGTCATTGAAGCGATCGATCAAGCGTGTGTAGACATCGAGGAACCAGCCTAAAAACCTGCCCTCGAATCTTATTCCTCCAGCCTCTTTCGTGCTATGCGGGGCAAGGCGCGATCGGGGCATTTTTGTTTAAAAAAGAAAAATAACAGCTTTCTGCTTTGATATGATTGTAAGGATTTAAATTGGACAATCATGATATAATTTTAGAACATATATTCTGTTACTGTTTAAACGAAAAAGGAGTTGATCATGAGCGAGAAGGTAATGGTCTTCGTTGGGACAAGCAAGGGTGGCTTCATCTTCAGCAGTAACGCAAAACGCAAGAAGTGGCAAACCAGTGATATTCAATTCAAGAGTTGGAATGTGATGCACATACAAATGGACCCGCGTGATCAGAGGTTACATGCGGCTGTGAACCATTTTGTCTATGGACCTACCACCCATTATTCAGACGATTTCGGAAAGACCTGGACACAAGCAAAGCAAGTGCCGGTCATTTCGCGCCCCTCAAAATCCGGCAGACCAGCTAGCACAGTGGATGAAGCATTCCGTTCTGAGGGCGGTGAGGACATAAAAGATAAGCCCGAGAAAATGATCAAAATTTGGAACATCAAGCCCGGGCGCGAAAACCAACAGAATATTTTATATGCTGGTGCACAACCTGCATCTCTATTCATTTCTAAGGATCGCGGCGAGACCTGGGAAATTAATGAAAGTCTATTCGATCACCCGCAGCGCGGCGCATGGAACCCTGGAGCCGGAGGGCTGTGCCTGCATACTATCCTATTGGATCCCACGAATCCTCAGCGAATGTATATCGCAGTCTCGGCAGCAGGCTGTTACCGCACGGATGACGGCGGACTGACCTGGTCGCCCTATAACAAGAACGTCCGTGCGGATTTTATGCCAAACAAGTTCCCTGAGTTTGGACAGTGTGTACACAAGATGGTCATGCATCCCTCGAATCCACAGGTGCTATATCAGCAAAATCATTGTGGCGTGTATCGCAGTGATAATGCAGGGGAAGATTGGATTGACATTGGCGACGGCAAGCTACCTTCTCGCTTTGGTTTCCCGATTGCCGTCCATCCGACTGACCCGCGCACAATCTATCTTGCGCTCGAAGAAAGCGACGAATACCGCATGAGCGTTGATGGGAAGTTCTCCGTGTGGCGCAGCCGCGACGCAGGCGATTCGTGGGAAAGAATGACAAAGGGTTTGCCAGAGAAAGCTCACCTGGTTGTCCTGCGCGAAGCGATGGCTACAGATACGTTTGAAGATGCGGGGATTTACGTTGGCACAAATACGGGGCAGTTATTTTATAGCCGGGATTCAGGTGATAGCTGGGATTTGCTAGCAGATTTCCTGCCGCCGATTCATTCGGTCGAAGCGGCGGTGGTGGAAGAATAAAAATTGTAGGGTCGACCAGTTGGTCGACCCTACAATTTTTAGAATGGCTTGAAGATTATCAGCCACAGTATAACCGCTGGGATACCATAACCAATGAGGAGGATTGGCATCACATTGATGTTCTTCAGATGGGAGACAATTTGCTCCGCGTCTGCGGGCGGTTCTGCAGGATATTCCTTTTACCCCTGTCTGTACGGCAACCCAACCAGTTTCCGCAGGATCTTGTATGTCTGCTCACTCCTCCGAACCATCCAAATAAAGACGAATGCCATCAGGACAATCGATAACCATACCCAACCTTTGTCCCAGATATGCATGAAGAAGGGTAGAGCCAGGCCGGTCAACCCCATCATAAGAAAAGCGACAAACATGATCTCAAGGGTTGATTCAGATAGTTCCAGCATGGCGCGGATCCGAGCAAAATCCGTCTCATTACGAACTTTGAATGCCATGGTTGCTGAGCTGCCATGCGCAAGGAAAAAGGTGATCGCCGATAAAACGTGCAGAAATATTAACCATCGAATCAGGGTGGCGACCATAGAAAACTCCTCTTTAATAAGAGATATCTAAAACAACACAAAAAGGCGGACTGAGTTCCGCACTTGTGCTTCCATCTATCACGGCATGATCAATTTATTCCGTGCAAGGTGAGAGCCGTCCAAGTCGCCTCGAAAAGATCCACGGTACCGATCAAAGCCAGCATCGGATTTGCTGGCAGGAACAAGATGATGCCGACCATCCCTAGAAATGATCTTTTCCCCTTCTTGGCAATATCGGTAGTTTCAATCTATACTTAGAATTGTTCATTCGGGCAAAGGGGTTTGAAGGGAGCTTCCTCCCCAGGCGGATATAGCCATTGAACATACCAATATAAACTATTGAAGCTAACAGGCTCGCCTTTAGGTTGGCCATCCTGCCCCAAGCCGGTCTGGTGCATCAGCGTAACACGCCAGTTGAATACGCCGCAGTTTGGAAGATGATATAACGACTCTGGCAAAGTGAATTGGGTTTCACGGGTGGTATATTGAATGCCTGGATTGCCCTCCTCATAGTTGTAATCTATGCTTACGAGATAGTACTCATCTTCAGCCAATTCTTTCGCAGGCTTCCACTTTAGAACGATGGGCTGGTCTACCCCAAAGAAACGTGTTCCAAGTTCAGGACTTATTAATTCAACCGGAGGGAGCAACTTAGGCAAAGGTTTAGGAGCAGTTCCACTCGCCTGTATTTCCGGATGAGGCTCAAAACTATTCCTCAAAGTGGCATGCGCATCAATTCCTACAGGTGCAAGGACAACAGTCGTCCCGAGGGCATATGTCTTGTTGACCTCAGGGGCATAAAAGATCATCCATTCTTCGTCATAACGGCTCAGTTGTCCGCGGGCTTTGACCTTCCATGCATCCCATTTTTTGAATCTTACCTGCTCAAAGGACTCCAGGCTACGCAGCGGATAATTACCCGGATTACCTAGCGTGTTAAATATGAAATCACGCACAGCTTGGGCGCTTGCCAAATTGAAATTACCTTCTCTCCACAGTACCTCCAGCCAGCTTTCAGGAAAAACGTGTTGGGCTGGAATGATTCCACCCCATATAACGTCACCATTCTGTGCATCCCCCTGCTCTTTAGCTAAAGTAGGAACAATTCCTCTCAGCCCTGGCGAATCGACCCAGAAACCATATTTATTCAATAACATCTCGCTGACCGAACTATTAACCCGGAATGTCTGAGAAGCTATCCCTTGGTGGGCGCCTGTTTTGGCTTCTGCTGTAAGAGTCCAAACGCCTTCTTGCACCCTGTGTGGAATCGTCCAAGTATCTGTACGGTAAACATCACCGCTTCCAAACATTGAAGGAAGGCTGACGACGAGTTTTCCAGCAGGATCGCTGACTTTTAAAGTGACTTGAACGTTCTCGACAACTTTGCCTTGCTCATCCAGAACTTTGATAATACCTTTGAGAGTTTGTCCCATTTCAATCTCAGTCTTCTCTGTGGGATAAAGCAGGCTAACCGTTAGGTTTTCATTTTGATTGGTTGTTGGAGTCTGTTGAGAGCAACCCGCCGAGAGAAGCACAGAGACCAAAACAAAATGTAAAATCAATCTATATTTCATTCTTTTCAATTCGTTTCGCAATCTGATTGGGACGAAATCGGCGTAATCGTTATATTATCGTATCGAATTTGCAGATCAGGGTCACTGTTTGTGTAAATGTTGACGCCGATCTGTAATGTATCGGGCAAATCAGGCCGATCGAAAGACTCGGCCAGCGTCCAGGCTTCGTTTGTGCCGACATGTCGCTTATAAAGATTGAATTTCTGCCCAAATCTGCAAAGACGCAATCCAGCGTCTGGCGAATCCCATTCGGGGCCAGCATATTTGCTTTCACTATTCAGCGTTGTTTTAGTCTCTATTGAAAGCCCATCGCCATCATCACCAACAACTATAAAAACATAATTTTCCTTGCCACCGTTTTCATTGCGTGCCATCAGACCACCAAGCTGGACAGAGCCATCTCCTCCCGGAGGTTGGGTTGGGTCAGAACTCTTTGCAGTATATACATCTGCTGTGATTTTGAAGTCTCCGCTGACCGGTTTATAAACCAATACCCCGTGCTGATTCATGAACCATAAGACGCTAGACTTCAGTGTCAATGTCAATGAACCGTTTTCAGTTTTAACATTAACAGCCCGCGGATTGAACACAGACCAATCTTCAAATCCCGGAATGCTCGTTCCAGTAGGGACAATGGTGTTCGTTGGCTTTGAGGTGGGTAGGGGAGAAGGCGTTTGAGAGGGTACTTCGGTTGGGATCAATTGCGTTGCTGGCGAGCCGCAAGCCGTGAGCAGGGCGAATATAACGATAAAAAGAAAAATCCTCACTAGTAAATAACGCATCATAATTTGTCTTCAAATGAAAATCGATCAATAAAAAGGGCGAAAGGAACCTTGCGAAGGTTTTAAACCTTCGCAAGGTTGTGTTACCTTATATTTTACGTGGCCCGTCTCCTGGACTGCACTGTACTGGCGCATACCTACCCCCTGGACTGTCCGTCCAGGACAGGCTGCCGGTAAGCACGGACAGTGTCATTATCCTTCCAGGACAGGATCGCACAGGCGAAACGGAGCTGGAGGGTCTCAACCTTTGCAAGGATTAACGCTTCAGCATCCTATATTTCACTCTATGCGCGGTCCAATCCTTACCAAATTTTCTCATATTATTGCTTCAATATCCAGCTATTCCCATTCTGTTCATAGCCGTAAGTTGGCGCATTATTTTTTAGCCAGAGTATGAGTCTCACATGGATGGGAGCATCAACTTGGGATTTCCATTCATCGAATAGTTTATCCACATCTGCCTTGACGAAGTCTATTCTGGGAATTTTTGCATCGATTTGGTTTTTCAGCGCTTGTTCATAGATAATATACGGGTCAATGTTACCTTGTTGTAGGGTCTTCAATACCATTGGATTCAGATCAATGAATACTCCGCCGTTGTCTAGAGCTTCTTGAATAGCTGCATCGCGTTCTCCCAATACAAGGCGGTTCTTGTTCCTCACCTTTTCCTCCGATACGCTGCTAATGGGGCCTCCTGGCCTGAATGGCGGAGGGGCAGTCTTAGCACCTTCAACGACGCCCATTGCTACAATTCCGGTCGCTACATAAGGGTCAATATCCTTGGCAACAGTGCAATGATATTGGAAAATGATCGAACAGACGACCATGCCTGCCCGGGCGCCATTCAGGTAATCCAGGCCATGTTTTCTCATGACCTCGTCATACTGATCCTGATATTCAGCCTGGACTTGCGCAACCTCCATGAGTGGTTTATCCTGTTGTGGAAATTTCGTAACCAGAGGTCTCGCCATAACGTCCATTCCATTTTGCTTGCAATAGAACGCAAATAGATTCAGCAGCTGAGGATAGGCCTCATTTACTTCTTCCGAAAGAACGATAACGCCGGGGGCAATGTCTTTTTTATTGATTGACCTATATAGGCTTGTCCCCGCCAAACGAGCCGCAGTTGAGAGGACGGTTCCAGCATGAGGCTTTCCGCCTACAAGTGGCATTCTCTCCTGGAATATCTTCATGAACTCCGTCGCAGCCTCATAGCGTTTTTTCTGCATTTCAGGTGAAAAAAGTGAATCGTCAGTCATAGATGACTTCAAGAGCTCTTTTTGAGGTGCCTTAGTGAGTTCTTTTTTAGGCGCTTTCTTGAATAGATCAAATAGTGGCATAATGCCCTCCTCGATGTGTTTGCTCCTCCCGCCGAGCAGATGGGCCGATTATTCCCAATTCCATCACTTAAAGCAATATGACAATCTTCCCGTTATTTAGAAAATCTTGTGAAAGTTTCAAATTCGTAAGGTTGAGTTATAGCTTCAGCATCCTATACTTCACATGGCATGTCATTCTGAGCGCAGCGAAGAATCTCTGCCACGAAGGGAAAGACTCTTCAGTCGCAATAAACGCTCCTTCAGAGTGACATGATAGTTTTATCTTTTCAACATCCGATATTTCACGCGATGTGGGGTGAGATCTTTTCCATATTTCTCTTTCATCAGCGCTTCGTAATCAGACCAATTGCCTAAATACATCTTCGCTTGTGACTCGCCTTCAAACGCGATGATGTGGGTGCAGATGCGATCAAGGAACCAACGGTCATGACTGACAACGATCGCGGTGCCTGCAAATTCTTCCAGAGCTTCTTCCAATGCGCGCAATGTGTTCACATCTAAATCATTGGTTGGTTCATCCAATAGCAACACATTCGCGCCTTCGGTGAGGGTCTTGGCTAAATGCACGCGGTTACGTTCTCCACCAGAGAGCACACCGACTTTCTTTTGCTGGTCTGAGCCAAGGAAGTTGAAGGAAGCGCAATAGGCGCGCGCATTGATCTTTCGATTGCCCAATTCCAGTGTGTCTGCACCCTGAGAGATTTCTTCATAAACAGTTTTATCGGAATCCAACGTGCGCGATTGGTCGGCGTAGGCTAATTTCACGGTCTCGCCGATTTTGATGGAGCCGCTGTCAGGAGTCTCTTTGCCCACGATCATCCTGATCAAGGTCGTCTTGCCTGCGCCGTTCGGACCAATGATCCCAACGATTGAGCCTGGGGGAACGGTAGCAGAAAAATGGTCCAGAATGAGGCGTTCATCGAACGATTTGGTTATTCCGTCAAACTCGAAGACGACATCTCCGAGCCGCGGTCCGGGCGGAATATAGATTTCCAAATCTTCGCGGCGTTTTTCAGTTTCCTGCGAAAGCAGCTTTTCATACGCTGTGACGCGCGCCTGTCCTTTTGCCTGACGCGCCTTGGGTGACATGCTGATCCATTCAAGCTCGCGCTCGAGAGTCCGTTGGCGCTTGCTTTCGGTCTTCTCCTCCTGTGCGATGCGCTCCTTCTTCTGTGCCAGCCAGGAGGAATAATTGCCTTTGTACGGGATGCCGTAGCCGCGGTCGAGTTCGAGGATCCAGCCTGCGACGTTATCCAGGAAGTAGCGGTCGTGTGTAACGGCGATGACCGTGCCTTTGTATTCGCGCAGGTGATGTTCGAGCCACGCCACGGACTCGGCGTCGAGGTGGTTGGTCGGCTCGTCGAGCAAGAGGATGTCTGGTTCAGTGAGCAGGAGTCGAGTGAGGGCGACGCGGCGTATTTCTCCGCCAGATAAAACATGGATTGGCATTTCCGCAGGCGGGCAGCGCAAGGCGTCCATTGCCAGTTCGAGGCGGTTATCGAGGTTCCAGGCGTCGTGCTTGTCGAGCTGCTCCTGCAGTTTGGCTTGCTCGGCGACGAGCGCGTCGAAGTCCGCGTCGGGTTCGGCAAATTTGGCATTGACCTCATCGAAGTGCGCCAGCAGTTCCACGATAGGACGCACCGCTTCTTTTACGACCTCGATGACTGTTTTCGTTTCGTCGAGCTTTGGCTCCTGCTCGAGCAGACCAACAGTGTAGCCGGGGCTCCGGGCAACTTCGCCGGTGTAGTCGTTATCCTGTCCTGCCATGATGCGCAGTAGCGTGGACTTGCCCGCGCCGTTAAGACCTAGCACACCGATCTTGGCGCCATAGTAGAAGCCGAGCGAAATATCGCGTAGGATTTGTTTGTTCGGCGGGACAAAGCGTCCCACGCGGTTCATGGAGTAAATGACTTGGGTTTCGGAAGGCATAGTGGAGAGATTTTACCTTATGTTTAAACACGAAGGCTTGTACTGAGCCTGCCGAAGTGACACGAAGGGTTAATTTATATCAGTCACTTCCAGCCCTTTTGTGGAGTCCAATAAAGTCCCTTTGAAGTCTCTTTGCCCAATGAAATCTTTATTGGATGTTCGATAAAAGACCATATTCGTTCCACAACATTTACAAAATCTTCAACATGATTGTTTTGAAGATCAAACTTGTTCAAGAAGTTTGTCCACCTGTCACGATTTGTTTTTGCAAACTCAGATGTTAATCCAACAGGTCTTTCAATAGGAATATCAGTCTGCCGTTTCGCGAAGGTTTTTTCAATCGCCTGCTGCAGGGACTGATCTTCAAATTCAAAATTTTCTGCAATAAGCCAAATGTCATAATAATCTTTGAAGCGGCTATTTAATTGAGCATGTCGAATCATGGCGTGGAACTTTTCAGAGACAATCGATTCTCTTGGATAGCCTTTCAAACGTGGCGCTTTTGTTTCCTTCAACAAAGTTGGGTACTCAACCCGCTCGACACGTGATGCAAGGACATCTGAAAAGCCGATGTCAATTTGCATAGGGATTCTGGCTTTGCCTAAATAGCCCGTGAATTTGACTCGTATCCCTTCATAATCCGCGTCTATTTGGGTCTGTTCGACGTTGATTGTGCTTGCATCAAAAATGATGCCATCTTCAGGGACAGGCTCCGCGATTACATCCTTGATGGCGCGTAAGATGGTTTTTTCACTGCTGTCCAAGTAGCCGCGGAAATCGATGTCCCGTGTTGGTCTTCTTAAAGGGATATTCTATTCCAACCATAAATCAACAAGCCGCCTTTCAATATGAACTTATCTACGTACTGCGATTTTGACAAACGGTACAGGAAACGTTCCATTCCATAATACTGAAGCAATTCCGCGAAAGTTTTACCTTGTTGCTCAGCCTCATTTTTCAAGCGCGCTTGAATGGATACCGCGACATTCTTCTGTGTTTCCGTCATACCAGCGACTCCAAATACGGACGCATGACCTTCTCCACTCTATTGACCTTTGCATATTTCATCATGAGTTCAATATTCGGGTGTGGACTCTTCAAATGATCCTTCAGTGCTTCGAGTGCGATATTCACGCCAATCTTTTCACGGAACTTGAAACAGTCCGCGATGGTTTTCTCTTTGCTGTAAATCTTTACAGAGACACCATCCAGTGTGTGCTCTTCGATACCTGCTTCGTATGACGGCTTCGAAAAATGAAACGCCTTGATGGGTGGATATTCTATCCTAGGTGTTTTGACGTCACGGGACAGGGCAATGTGAACTTGGTGAGGAATTTGCGTAGTTAGTTCGTGGAAATACAACGCAGAAATGAGGCAAATCACCGCTCGGGGTACGCGTAGGCTAATCTGCACTAGATCAGGATTCCCTGGCGGCTCGGACTCCTTTAGGCGGTAAATACCTTGCGCCTCACGAACAAGTTCTCCTGTCTCCAACATCTTGTATATGACATGTTGTGGCACACCCAACTCGATGGCAGTGGAGGCACGCAGAATGCCATTGTTTTGTGAAAAGATTTTTTTATATTTAGCATAGGAGTTATTCGCCATGAAGTTAATTATACAACAAAAATACCACACTTATTGAAAAGTGTGGTATTTTTGTAATTTCCTTGTGTAGCTTATACTCTACGAACAGAGCATCCTCTGAACGAATCTTAAGTGTCATGAAAGAAATTGCCGATTTCTTTGCGAACTTCGTTCGGGCATTCGAGATAAGAGAAATGCCCGCACTCTCTCAATAAGGCAAAGCGGGCTCCTGGTATTGCCTGAGCAATGTGGGCTGCACATTCCGCCGGGATGAGATCATGATTCCATGAATGATCAGTGTTGGGATACTAAGCCATTTGAGTTTGGGAAGCAAATTGTATTCGCTCGATAACCACGTTTCGTTCATTAGTCGTTCTTCTATTTCCCGTGCCTTTAGAATGCCCTCTTTGGTGAAGCTCAATCTCAAGCTGTTAATCACTCTTTCGAGATGCTCCGGTCGCCTCAGGGCCGCCCTAAAATGGATTCGATAGTACTTGGCAACCCTGTCAGGATCGCCCTCCAGATACCTGGCATCAGAAGACCGTGCTTTCAGCTTTTCCATATCGTCAGCCGCTCTCTCGCGGCGATCCTGCTGGAACAGCAAGTAGTCTTCGGCTGAAGCGGGGGCGGTATTCATCAGGATCAAGCGAGACACGCGGTCCGGATGGCGAATTGCGTATTCCATAGCCAGGAGTCCACCCCAGGAGTGTCCTAAAACCGCAACGGATTCCAGCTGAAAATACTGCCTCAAGCCCTCTAAATCTTCGACCTCTGATTGGAAAGTGACATCTTCTGGCTGTACATTATCCGCAGACTTGCCGCGTCCTCTCTGGTCGTAGTAGATGAGGCGGAAAGTATCGGACAAGCGATCCATCTCGGGGAGTAAATAGGTGTGGTCAAAATCGGGCCCGCCATGGAGGAGGATAATCGGCTGTCCCTGGCCGATTTCGCGATAATACAACTCCGCATTTTCGACGGGGACCATACCTTCACGCGGAGCAGACCGGTCCGATTGGAGACGAGCGCACATAGGAATAGAAGATAGAAAGTGAAAAGTAAAAAGAAGCGGGAGTGATTTTATCAGAGGCTAGAGGAAAGTAAGTGATTTCGAGCCATTTGGGTTATAATCTTACTAGTAAGAAAGAAGAAATCCATGGAAACATTAGCAACCACCCGAATGTCGTCCAAAGGACAGGTTGTCATTCCTGAGTCTATTCGCAAGCGCCTTGACCTAAAGGAGGGAGCACAATTCCTTGTCATCGGCGATGAGGATGTTGTCATTCTAAAATTGATCACTCCGCCCAACATGAACGAGTTTGATGCTTTGATTAAACAGGCGCGCAAGCAGGCAAAGGAAGTGGGCTTGAAACCAAAAGATATTACCGCGGCTGCTGCAAAGGCGCGTACTTGTAAATGAAAATCACTTTTTGCCTTATGTTTTATATCCCCAGAAATTTTCTTGCGAAATTCCGAACCAATTTTGCTAATTCAACTGCTTCTTTTGCATCATCCTCAGTAGGGTCATTACCAGGATAGCGTGTGCGGACAGCGTAATCAGTGAGTGTATTTAAGTGTTTTTGGTCAATCTCAAGAAAAACACCAGCTGAGGAACAAAGGTTGTTCAACATCAAGAGGTCATGTGTTTTGGGGAACTCCACGCTTTAGAAATAAGCAAAGCTTTCATATATTTTTCGGCACATTGTTGAGCATGAAAACAGACTCCCGAAGTTAATGGCTGTTTTCTTCTCAGTGCAGCACGCGCCAAGATAAAATCCTCCTCAGCGCGTTCCGCCCATGCAAGAGGATCATTTACTTCGGTCATACAAAACCTTGCCCCGTGTAATTATTTCTTTCAGAAAGAAATCTCCAGCTCCAAGAGATTCTTCCACTTCTTGGGGTGTTTTAACCAGAATATCCACAGGGAAAGGACGCGGCAAAAGCAAACGAGAGACTGCCCAACTTCTATCTTTGAGTGAAGCTTTCGTTTTCATAATTACAAGCAGATCCACATCGCTGTGTGGGTTGGGTGTTCCATACGCGTACGAGCCGAACAGAATGATCTTTTCAGGCTCTAATTCCTGAACAATTCTTTGAATCGCAGGGCGCAAGGATTTACCCACCGAAACCTTCAGGCCCGCAGGCACAGTTTTAGGGCGGCGTAATCGAGGGGTTTTAACAGAATAGACCGTGGTCATGCTGTCCGTATTCTATAACAGTTCGTAAGTAAGAGCAATACAACAAAAATACCCTATGCTATACTCTGAACTCATGACCACCATTGAGCAACTTAATGCACGCGGACAAGGTTATTTGCCGGGCCTGATTGGCATTGAATTTATCAGCATTGAGCCTGGGCGATTGAGGAGCCGCCTCGCCCTTCGCCCCGAGTTGATGGCCCCTAACGGTTACCTGCATGCTGCGACGATCATTGCCCTGGCAGATACGACTTGTGGTTATGGGACAATTAATGATCTCCCTAGTGGGGCTCAGAACTTTACCACCATAGAGCTAAAGAGCAATTTCTTGGGGACCGCGCGTGAAGGTGTTCTTTCCTGCACCGCAACGATCGTGCATAGTGGCCGAACGACTCAGGTGTGGGATGCCCAGGTGACGGATGAGGCCAACCAAAAAAAGATCGCCTTGTTCCGCTGTACTCAACTCATCCTTTATCCGCGCACGCCATAGCGCCTTGGTCTCACATGATGGGTTACCAGGGAGGATAGATAAAGCAAATGATTGAGAGGAGAGTTAGGTATGTCCCCTACACTTATAACTATCTTGACCTTGATCAGTGGTATTAGTTGGACCATTGTTTACATCGCCATTATCAACCGGGGATTCAAAGACAAAACATACGGAATGCCGCTCTTTGCGCTGGCATTCAATATTACCTGGGAGTTCATTTTTGGATTTTTGGTCGGTGAGGGGTTTAGCCTGCAAAAGGTTGTCAATTCCATTTGGTTCCTCCTCGACGCGGTCATTGTGTATACCTACTTCAAATATGGACGCAGGGAGTTCCCCAAAACGGTTGACAGGTTTTTCGTCCTCTGGAGCCTGATGGCGTTTGGGATCGCCTTCATCACCATTTATTTTACACATTTTGAATTTGAAGATTTTTGGGGAGCGCGCTATTCGGCGTTTGCCCAGAACCTGATGATGTCCGTTCTGTTCATTGGCATGCTGGTCCGCCGCAACAACGTGGAGGGACAGTCTATGTATATCGCCATTTTCAAATGGCTCGGTACGCTTGCCCCCACCATCCAAATGTTTGTTCAGACGGGTAGTACCTTGATCCTGATCCTGGGGATCGGATGTTTCCTGTACGATGTGATTTATATTGGAATGCTCTATCAAAAATTCATCGAACTGAAATTAAATCCATTTACACGCCAGCCGGCGCTTGGATGATTCCTATGACTACTTGTGTGAGTGCGGATGGTGATGTTCGTGAGTCTCCGAACCGGAGAGATGTTCGACTCGTCAACAGCCAGGTTCGCCGTCGTGTCCGCAGCAATCTTTCCGCAGGATAACCCTCCGCCATAAGTTCCGAGCAAGTTTGAATAGCTTTTCTGGTAACGGCATAGGCTGGTCAAGATTCGTCAGGAAGTTGCGAAAAGATTGTTTTGCCATAGGATTTCCTGATTTCATTATAGCAAATCAAAGACCTAAATAATGAGATGTCAACATTCAGCGGCACATGATCCTGTGCGTGTGATTTGGATAGAGAAGGCTGACCGGTCCGTGTAGTGTCTCAAGCCGTGCCTTGATATTTCTACCGATCAGCGACCTAATCGCTGACGCGACAGATGACCACGAAGCTCAGCTTGGGAACATATTAGGGTCGAACGGTGTAATCACCCTCAGGAGACCCTTGAAATGACGAATCCCACTGAAACGTCCAATAGCCATCCATTTCCTTATTTGCGGGTGGCCTGGCAAAGCGCCCTGGCAACTGGCCTATGCCTCGGACTACCCATCGTGCTGATGTTCTGGATGGTAATTTTGGCAAACGTAGCCCCCTCCCCATCGATGAATAACGTTCTCAGTCTATTTCAGAATACCTGGTACCCATTTGCTAACGAGCAGCAACCCTCCTCACCCGTTCATGACTTCCTGATGATGCTTCAAATTTATGTCACCCCGGGGAGCATTGTCTTGTCGCTAGGCATCCTTGGCTGGGCATTGCTGTTTAGCAGGATCAGTGGCTATCGCCAATGGTGGTGGATCCTGGCCGCTGGCATGGCCGGGGTTTTTATTGGAAAAACGCCAATCGACTGGCTGGATGGGTGGATTCAGCAGGCCCCTCCTCTTTATGGCTGGCCTGTACACGTTCGCTTCGCAGTCTTTCTAAGCTTGAGCGTGTTGTGTGTTGCCATGGCTACCGGACTTGCCCTCGGCTTGGTTTTGCGCAATGGGAAAGCGAGCCTTATCCTTGCTGGAGCCAGCGGCGTGACATCGGTCATCGCCGTGATCGCTGTCGATCTAATTTTGGAGATGGTCGGTCTGCGAGTCGGGCGTGGAAATCTCGCCATGCCGAAGCTAACGGCAGTTGGGACAATGGCCGCTGCCATTGCTGGCGGCACGGTCCTGGGAGTCCTCTTTACCCATTATCACCGTA
>WNFV01005445.1_pt1 | contig 29640 bp, 17 predicted proteins | sample 5400101 | NCBI WGS metagenome assembly WNFV01 (sample SAMN13153361, study PRJNA577476) | soil metagenome | isolation source: 115 cm soil or saprolite under grassland replicate 1 | place: USA:California | collected 2016-06-15
GCATTGTCCGCAGGCTTCGTACCCCCGATTGTGCCGCAATCGGACGCACGCTGCGTACCCTTCGCATCATTACTCAAATGCGGCTCTCAATGAGCAACACCACCTATCGTTAAAGGGCGCACGGGGGGATATGCAAAAATCCCCATGTAGCTCTCCGTCGCGCTGCCATTGGTCATACTCGCGAGCGTGTTGTCGGCGTTCCAGAAGTAGGTCCAGCCATTGCCGCTGGTCAGATTGCCGTTGGCATCGTAGCTGTAGCTCGCGCCGTTGACGACGCGCGCCTGGTGTGGGCCGGCGGTTTGAATGGGGAACGGCGGAACGACGGAAGCAGCGGAAGTGCCGAGCGACTCTCCGCTACTTCTGCTCCTTCCGCTCCTCCGCGTTCAAACCCCTGCGCCTGCGCGGCGGGCGGTCAGGGGTCGGCCGTCGCCCCTAACAACCCCCGGCCAGGAGCTTGCGCCCTTGGAACCCCAATTCGATGCTATCGTATGCAGAATAGTTATCGTGGATGCCCTGTGGTGGGCGGAACGTGGTTACGATGAGGAAATGCCCTATCGACCCGGCTCTGCCACTTCCGTCGCCGCCCGCAAAAACACGCCGCCCCTCTCCCGCGCACGGGAGAAGGGTTGGAGTGAAGGCCTGCTCAGCCCGTTTAAACGAGCTTCGTCATCTTAGCCGGTGGATTGGAAGCATCTCCTCGTGCGGGGTGCTTCATTCCCCGAGAAGACCCATACCTGTCTAGTGATCAGTCAAGTATCGGACGCAACTATTTACCGACCTCTTCCAATAAGCGAATCCCGATAAGTTTCCATTGATCATTCTCTTTTACAAGTGTCGCGGCAAATTTCCTATCCGGGCGCCCATTGTAGGAGATGATCCCCTCAAGAGAAGCTGTGACGCCAGTCGTTCCTGACATGACGTTGAAGGAGTCCTGTTTGACCTTGGTGTAGTTTGCGAAGTATTCTTCGTGCGCTGTGAACAACTTTGCGATCCCATCTTGGGTCACCTGTTGGTCACGGACTGTAGGCGAAAACAGCAAAAATCCGGCTGAAGCATCCTTTCGCGCGCCAGCTTGTAAGAACTGATCCACGACTTTGATTGCATCTGTCGCTGCGCTCTGTGAGTTTTGAAAGAGCCTAAGTCCACTAATAACGACTATAGCAACACAGATAAGCACAATAATGATAAGTCCGCCAAGTACCACGAATAACCAGCGCAGGCGATGCGGTTTTGATGCTATAGCATTCGTAGGAGGAATGGAGGAAGATTGTTGCGAGGAAAACTCTGATGGCGTAGATTTCTCATCCATAGTTAAACTCCATCTAGATTCCTTGATTATTTGATGCTGTTGAGGTGTAGAAGAATTGTAAGCTTGACTTTGTTTGCAACATGGGAAGCTATTATTACAACGTGACTTGGTCACAAACCATCGAGCCGGCGCTGGCGTCTCTTCCAATGCGCGCAGTAGGCCGCATAGTTTTGGTTTTGGATGTACTGGATGAGTGCAATGGCTGTTTCTGCATCAAGCTGCCGTTTGGGTAGCACGACCTGCAACAGGCGCCGCACCTGTGGCACCGTCAATGCCGCAGCTTTTTTTTCCCAATCGACAGCGTTGTCGGACCAGGAAGTGATGCGCCAGCAAGCTCATCGTCATGTGATGGTGCCAGCCGAGCCACCCTCGCACCTCGTAATGATCCATACCCACTTCGCTCTTACACTCCAGTATCGCGGCCTCTACCGGCCAGCGCATCCCGCTCTTGCGCACCAGCGTGGTCTGCGGGGTGCTGGCTGGCGCATTCGACAGGTACGTTTTCAGCTGCGGCCGTTGGCCCAGGCTGCGCCGCAGCACCAGCCACTGGTCGGGGCCTGGCAGCCCGTCCCGCACCAGCACGACCCGCACGAACGCGAACTGGGCGGTCAGCGGCCCCTTGGCGCCTTGCTGGATTTGATAATAGCGCCACCGCAGCGCGCCATCGCTTGCCAGCACATCCACGCGAAGCGGGGCTGGGGCATCGGCAAGAAGACGCGGTCGCTGCGGCGGCCGGCCCTTCTTGCCACTCGGCGGCGGCACTACAGTCGCGGGGCGCTCCAGCCACACCAGCGTATCGTGCGGCACCTCCATCAGATAGTACAGGTCCGCTGCCGCGATGTGATCCAACAGGACCGGATTATTGCCGAAGTGTTCGTCGCCGATCACCCACTCGAATGGCAGCTCCTGGCGGTCGTGCAGGGTCTCAATCAGCTCCCAGGCCAACTCCGGTTGGGTGCGGAAGGGCAGGTCGGCCGGTACGCTGCAACGCTCCCGGCGGTCTTGATAGGCCGGGGTAAACCACTTTTCGGGCATGTATAGGCGCCGATCCACCAGCGTATAGCCGTGCTGGCTGGCGTAACACGCCACCACACTGGCCTGGCAATTGGCGACCTTGCCGAGTGCGCCGCACCACTGCCGGGCGACCCCGACCGAATAGGCGCCTTGCTTGGGAAAGTCGCAGCCGTCGATGATCAGTACGCGTGTCGGAGTCGCCCAGGGTGTCGGCCACCAACTGCTGGTGGATTTGGAGCACGGCGACATCGTCCCAAGCGCCCAGGGAGATAAATTGCTGCATGGCCTGGACATTGCCATCGGGATGCGCCAGCGCCATCGGTTCAATCGACTTGCGTTCAAGGTCCAAGAGCTGTCCGTGCAGATAGGTCAAGGCCCACTGGCGCTGTTCGGCACGCGCAAACAGCGGCGCGAAGTGGGCGTGATAGGCGAGCAGTTCGTCGGCGAGCGCCTCCACATCGCGCGGCGCCAGGTTGATGATCGGCGGCTGGCCGGACGGGGGCGGTGCGAGCAGCGCCGCAGACGGAATGATCTCCATACGCTTTCCTCCTGCGGGAGGGACAGCAAGATCGAGGCCAAGTCACGTTGTAATACTATTAAAGCGCCCAAATATATCTTCTTAATTTACAATCTTAATGTCAAGTTTAACAAACGCCTCTCTCCATCTGTTAGATGAAGGCGTGTTAAATGTGAACCATTTATTACTGTTATCTTCTTTCACGTAATGAATGGTTATTTTATCATTAAGCAAACCTCTTGACACCTTCACATCTTTAATTTGATCAATATTTGCTCGTAAGATTATCATATTTCCAAGAGTAAGTTTAACTGTCAATTCCTGATCAGACAAAATGATGTCTAGAACTCGATAATATCCCATTCCAGATGACCATGATTGTTGCATAATTATGCTCATTTTTGTTCCCCGTAAATATTGCTGAGACTTGCCGTGGTGAAATCTAAGTGCTATTTAGTCACCACGGCAAATCCTAGGTTCTGAAATTGCGATTCGAGTGTATCAGCGGCCGGTTGGCTTTATAGGCTTAGCCGGAATAGGAGTCCCGGCAGGAGCTGGTAAAGGCGCATCACTACACCTTCCTGGTCCATTCGGACATGGATTAATGGGGTTCCCTGATCCTGTCGGAATTATCGTTAGTACATCCGTGTAAGTCTTCTCTACGTGTATATCCATACCCATTCCAATCCCGATGCTCCCACCTCCACCGATGATCTCTTTATCATCAGTAAAAATCGCATCCCCACCTATAAGGAGAACATCCGCACCTACTTGTTTACCTGAGCCTTGTGTCGCCACTATAGACTCTAGCCCGGTTTCTGAGTATCCTATCGACGCCCCCAAAATAGCGCCTACGGTAGCCCCACCTGAGCGTGAGAAATAAAAGCCCAATCCGCCCTTATCATCTGTCGTGATGCCAAAACTGATAGAGCCTCCAAGGACGCCACCTCCACGAAATGTAATTCCCCAACTATAAGTCTCATGCCCCTTCGGGTCAGTATACCGCACCGGCCCATTGAGCACATAGCTATACCGATTGAGCGCCTGCGGGTTGCCTGGTCCCCACGGGCTTCCGGCCTTCTGGCGCTGCTGGTCGCTCATCTGGAACCAGAACGACTGGCTGTTCTCGCCGCCGATCTGCGTGGCAAACCCCGGTTCGTGGAAGTCGACCGTGAGGCCCTTGAGCGCGATGCCGTCCATGCCGCCCGAGGCGCTGCCTGGCACCACGCTATCCGCGCTCAGGAACCGCGCGAGCGTCGGGTCATAATAACGCGCATGATAATACAGCAATCCCGTTGTGTCGAGGTATTGGCCGGTGTAGTTCTTACGTGTCTGGGTAATACCGCCTGTGATCGCCTTGCCCCAAGGGTCGAAGCGCTGGCTACCCTTCGTGCTCGCGCCCGCGCCGCTGGCAACGCTCACACTGCCGAGGTGGTCGCCATGCAGATACGAGACTGGGTCGGTTGGATCGGTGCTGTCGCGCACCGCTATGGTCTGGCCATTGAAGCTATAGTAGGCCTTGACCGCGCCGCTGCTGGTCTCCTCCCACAGCCCGCCCAGGTACACGGTCGTGGTGCTGCCGGCGACAACCTGCACCCGTTCGCCGTCGGCGTCGTAGCTGTAGCTCTCGCTGCCGCTGAGGGTGCTGATCGTCAGCGGGCGGTTCTCGTGGTCCCAGGTGGTCAGCAGCCCGCCGCGCCCGGTCATGTTGCCGTTCAGATCATAGGTATAGGTGATCGTACTTGTGCCGCTCGTAGTGCTGCTGACAGCGTGCGGATGGGCGCTGCTCGTCGCCGGGTAGCTGTATGTTCCCACGCCGGTCTTGCTCAGCAGGTTGCCGATCTTATCGTAGGTATAGACTTCATCGCTGGGCGGCTGTGGCGTCTCGTCGTCCACGATCGTCAGCGTGGCAGGGTTGGGTGTGCCGAGCGTGGCGTTGGTCGGGCTGCTCAAGGTCAGATTGATGGTCTCGTTGCTCTCGGTTGTGGCGTCGTCGAGGATGGGCACGCTCGCGCTCTGGCTGGTGACGCCTGGTGCGAAGGTGAAGCTACCGCTGGTGCTCGTGTAGTCGCTGCCGGCGGTGGCCGTGCCGTTGCTGGTGGCGTACTGGACCGTGATCGTCGCCGCAGCGGGATTGCTCAGCACGGCGCTGACCAGCGCGCTGCCGGCCGCTTCGTTCACGCTCACGTTGGCGGCCTGCCAGCTCACCGTCGGGAGCGGGTCGTCGTCGGTGCTCGTGACGGTGGTGCTGGCGGGCGTGCCGAGGCGCGCACCCACCGCCGCACTGAGAGAGAGGGTGAAGGTCTCGTTCGGCTCGTCAATATTGTCATTACTGATCGGCACGCTGATGGACTGGCTTATCACGCCGGGGGCGAAGGTCAGCGTGCCGCTCTGGGCGGTATAATCGTTCCCCGCGTTGGCCGTGCCGTCGCCGGTGGCGTAGTTCACCGTCACCGTGACCGGCGAGGAGCTGCTCAGGGTCACGTTCAGCGCTGCGCTGCCGGCCGCCTCGCCCACACTCAATGTGGCAGCGCTGAGCTGGACGGTCGGCTGGCTGAGCTTGGCGACAAAGGCATCGCTGCCGCCTCCCGACGTTCCCTGCCGCGGACTGGCGGTCGGGAAGTTTGAGGAGGCGGTGAAGCCTGCGACGTAGGCCGCCCCGCTGGCATCCACCGCGATGCCATGGCCCTCATCGTTATCTGTGCCGCCCAGGAACGTCGAGTAGATCGGCGCGTTCTGCGTGAGGTCGAAGGCGGTCACGAACGTGTCGGTACACGAGATCGTCCCGCACGTGCCGCCGCCAAAGATATCCTGCACGGCCAGCGTCACCGGGTAAGTAATCGAGTTGGTGAAGCCGGTCAGGTACAGCGCCCCGGTGCTGTCCCGCGCGATTGCCAGGCCGCGATCTTCATTGGTGCCGCCGATATAGGTGCTATATGGAAGCGAAGCCGTGCCGCTCGCGCCGGTGTTGACTTTGACCAGGATCGCGTCCTTATCGCCGGCGTTGCTGGTCTGCCAGGCGCCCTGCACCGGGAAGTTGGTGGACTGCGCGTAGCCGGTCACATACGCATTCCCCGCGCTGTCCACCGTGATGCCCAGCCCCTTGTCGAAACTGGTTCCGCCCAGGAACGTGCTGTACAGCAGCGAGGATGTCCCCGACGTGGCCGGGTCGAGCTTGCTCACGAATACATCGCTTTGGCCGTTCTGGCTGCTGTCGTAGGCGTTCTTAGTCGGGAAGCCGCTGGAGTAGGTCTCGCCGGCGATGTAGGCCTTGCCGCTGCTGTCCACCGCGATGGCATTCCCTTGCTCGTCGCCACTGCCGCCCAGGTAGGTCGTATACAGGTGCGACGACGAGCCCGAGGCGGCCGGGTTGAGCTTGGTCAGGAAGGCATCGGTCACGCCGCCGTTGTAGCTGCTGTCGTAGGCGTTCTTGGTGGTCAGCCCGCCGGCCGTCGCACCGGTGACGTCGACGTTGCCCGAGCTGTCGAGTGCGACCCCTTCGCCCTCGTCATTGCCGCTGCCGCCCAGGTAGGTCGAGTACAGCAGCGCACTGCCGGCAGCGTTCAGCTTAGTCACGAATACATCCTCACAGGGGGCGCCGCTGCAGGTGCCGCCGCCGTAGGAGCTATCGAACGCGTTGTGCGTTGGGAAGTTGCTGGACTGGGTCTCGCCGGCCACGACGACGTTGCCGCTGGCGTCCAGCGCGATCGCATTGCCCTTGTCCTCGCCGCTGCCACCCAGGTAGGTCGAGTAGACCAGCGCGCTGCCACTCGCGTTGAGCTTGGAGATGAACGCGTCGGTATTGCCGTTGTAGCTGGAGTCCAGCGCGCTCTGCAGCGGGAAGGTACTGCTGGAACTGGTGTAGCCCGTGATATACGCGTTGCCGGAGGAGTCTACCGCGATGCCGTTGGCCTTGTCGGTGCTGGTGCCGCCATGATAGGTCGAGTAGGTCAGCACGGGGTCGATCGTCAGCGCCTGGGTGGTATCGTAGCTGCCCAGCGCGAAGCCGACGGTCTTATTGCTGTCCACCACGAAGCTGGCGCTGACCGCGATGCGCTGCCCGGCGATGTCCTGCCAGGCGCGCGGCGCGTGCTCGGTCAGGGTGCGACCCACCCGGCCTCCCCGCGGCGGCAGCTGAATGCTGAGATCGCCCGTTACAGCGTTGACCTGGACGTCGGTCGCGCCCTGGTACCGCCAGCGGATCTGCGCCGGCGCGGCACCCGGCGCGACGGCGTAGGTGCTCTTGAGCACGCCGTCGGTCCCATCGTAGCGCAGTGTGATGCCACTGTAGAGCGAATCGTAGTTGATGCCGGCGTAGGTTGGCAGATTCGTTTGCCATTTCGCGGCATTGTTCCCGATCAGGTAATTGACTACACCCGGCAATTGATTCTGACCGCTCAACGTGGGATTCTGGTTTGCGCCAGCGTACTGGAGGCGTACGACGGTACCGGAAACGGTCTCGGTCGGGTCGGGCAGCGCCAGCACCATCTCGTCGGGTGTGAAGAACAGCACGCCGCCGGCGCCGTGCGCGACAAACTGGACGCGCGGGTTATCCGTTTGCCCGCGGTTGGGCACGAACGCCAGCGGCAGCCGGCTGAAATCCGGGCGCGGTGGCGCGGCTGGCGCCGACGGATTGGTAGCGGGTGTCGAAGCCGAGGGTGTGGATGACGAGACCGTGGATTCTGGCGCCGGCGATGTTGAGGCAGGTCCGACATCGTGATCGAGCGCGCCATCGATCGAGGGAAGCATATCTTGTGAACGATCAAACTGCCCGCGGTCGATTGGCTGTGTTAGCGTTGTTCCCACAGAAAACGCCGTGGCGTGATCACTCGTCGTAGCGGCCTGACCGAGCGTCGCCGATAGCCCCATAAACGGATTGTGCGCCGGGCCACTGTGGACCAGGCGGTCGCGGTGATCGTAATCAAATGCCTGTACCGTGGACTGAGCTCCGCTGGTATCGGTGATGGCGGCGATATTGCCGACTGGATCGTAGTCATAGCTGCGGTCGAGCATACTGCCTGGGCTGCCGCTAATCCCGACCTGGATGTGCGCGAGGCGCTGCATCACAGAATCGTAGCTCCAGGTCTGAATCGCGTTATTGCCAAAGGTCCATTGCTGCGGTTGATCGAGCGCCGTATACGGCTGGCTCGCACTGGCATAACACGCAGGACTCCCAAGACTCGAGCAGGCGCTGGTCGGGCGGCCTGCCGCGTCGTAGGTGTATGTCACCGTCTCGGCCGGTACGCCCGTGGTTGTCGGATAGACCAGTGTCTGGATGCGGTCGGCGCTGTCGTAGGTCCAGACAAAGCTGCGTGTGCCGGTCAGTCCCGGAACCGTGTAGGTGGCCTGGGAGGTGCGCCCACGCCCGTCGAAGGACCAGCTCGTGCCCGCGCCGCCAATGACGCCCATCGCCGAGCGCCGGCCTATGCCGTCGGTTCCCTGGTCGTAGATGTAGGTCGCATCGCCGCTGGCGGCTGAGAACGAGGCGGAGCAGGAGGTTGTGTTGTCCTGGTAGTGCTTGCCGGTCAGCCGGTTGAGATTGTCGTAGTAGAAGCAAATCCGCTTGCCGCGGGCGTCGGTCTGGCTGAGCAGGTTGCCGTTGACATCGTAGCTATAAGTCCAGGTCCCCATGTCGGGGTCGATCATCTGTGTCTTCCGCCCGAGCGAATCGTAGGTGAGCTGCGTGGCGTTGCCGTGCGCGTCGGTCGCGGTCTTGAGGGTATCGGTCGCATTATAGTTGTAGTTGGTGGTGGCGTAGAGTGCCCAGGTGGCGGTATAGGGCGCAGTGGCGCACGAGTAGCCGTATTGGCCGCAGTTGCCGCTGTACTCCTCGACTTTCACAAGCCGGTCCAGCGCATCGGTGCTGGAGCGGGTGCGGTGGTGGTTCGCGTCGATCACCTCATGCGCCACGCGCGGAACCCCATTGTCGCTCCAGACCTGATAGAAATGAGCGGTCTGCTTGCCGTCCGGGGTTGTCACCGTGCTCACCCGGCCGAGCCCATCGTATATTGTACTGGTCGGATTCGTCAGCACCCCACCCTGTGGCGGCGTGTAGGAGGTAAATGCTGTTCCACTCTCCGGCACATAGTGTGGCTGCGTCTGCGTCACGACGCGGCCCAGGCCATCGTAGACCATATCCGCGACGATGTTTTGTGCGTTATCCTGGCTTTCGGCCTTGGTCTGCACCTGGCGGCCCAGCCCATCGTAAAACTGCTGCATCTCGCGGATGCCGTCGGCGCTGGTATCGCGCCGCTTGACCTCGTAGCGCAGCGGCAGAGTCAGGGGCAGGTCCACGTCGTGATAGAGTGCTTGGACAGTCGGGGCGCTGGTCGAGTCCCCCGGCTTGATCAACGTGACCATGCGCCCGAACACATCATAGCGGGCGCACGTGGTTTCTTCGGTAACGGGTATGGCCCCGTTCAATTGGGCGCAGTACCCGGCTGCGGTGGTCCCATTCGGGCCGCGCACCTGGATCAGCGTGCCCATTGGATAGTCATAGTCGGCGGTCTGAACATGGCCCAGCGCATCAGTGACCTGCGTCGAGAAGACGTGAAATCCCGGATCATTGTAGTCAGTCGTCGTCGTGCGCGCGGTTCCGCTCACAGGTCCCCAGGTGATCGTCGTACCGTTGAAGTCGCGCGTGCTCCCGGCGGTATACAGAGTCTCGGTCGTGCGATTGCCCCAGGCATCGTACCCGTAGGTCGTATCGCTTCCAAGAAGCTGGATACCTTGCGTCGAGGTGATATTCGGCGGGATGTTGTAATAGCGCGTTACTCGCTTGAGTTCCCCAATTGTCGGTGCAGTGTTCGCCACTGCGGTGCCATCATAGAATTGGCTGGTCAGCGCCACCAGGAATCCACTACCATCGTATGTGGCTTCCTCAAACATCCGATCGACAATATACGGGTTGCCACCGCTTGGGATAGTATAGAAGCGCAGCGTCTTTCGCAGCAGACCTCCAGCCGTGTCGAGTTCCTGGATGCAGCCAAGGTTGCCATAACTATCAACCGGCGTGGCCTGGCAACTCGTATTGTAAAAATACTTTGTGGTCTTTGGGCGGGCGAGCGACCCCTCCTCGAAGGCGTTGTCGGTCGTCTGGCTCTCGTACACGAACGCGCGCCACAGCCCGGCACGCTTGTAATTGTTACTCCCTGAGGCGTTGGTTTTGCTCGGGTCATTCGCCGGAGTCGCCGGATTGAACTCCTTGAAAAAATCCGGATCGCTGCCAAAGAAGGGCTCGTCAGTCCGCACGAATGCGTGCAGCGTCTGCTCGAGCGTCTTGCCGCTCGACGCGTTGACCTCGGTTCGATACTCGCGGCCCTTGAACGCTTCGTTGCGAAACATTTGCTGGAAGCAGCTATTCGGATTGTTCACCGGGTCGAGTTCGGTCGCGTCGAGCGCATACTTGCCTGGCCCGATCAGGTGGCGCGCCGGGGCGCATACGGCATTCGCCGACCCACCGTTGCCCTGGTAGAACCAGTGGCGAATGTCTTGCAGCAGCTTCGTGGAATCGGCGGTCGTGCCATCATAGTGCCTCTCGACAACGTACCAGTGCCCGCGGAACTCGCGTTTCTCCTGATGAGCGAGGTATTGGCGGCTATCCCCATTACTGCTGGGCGGGTAGTGTGCGTAGACGACAGTCGCGGCGTGATTCTCGTCGTTGAGCGCGGCGGTGTTCGTGCCAGAGGAAGTGTAGCCATAGGTCGTCAGATCGCTCTTGCTATAGAACTGGCCGCTCGTATCTTGCCGCAGCACCTGGTTCACCCGGTAAAAGTTTTGATAATACCGGCCATAGTCATCGCTTGCGGGTATCTCTGCGGGCAGCCAGGTGTGTTCGTAGGAAAAAGTGATCTGGCCTCCCTCGCCATTGTTGATACTATGCAGCCGGTTCCACCCCGCCGCAGGCGCCAGTGTCGTACCACCGTCGGCGAGCTCATCCAGATTGTAGGTAAAGGTCGTCTCCGGCAGCGCCGTGAGACCATCGCTCCCCACACGCTGCACGCCGGTGAGCGTCAAGACCTTCTGGCCGCCTGGTGAGTTCCCCGGGTAGTCGGTTTGCAGATATTCTGTGGCCGTCGAAGCATAGTGCAGCCGGTACTCGCTCACCGGCGGATCTGAATATGTAACCCCATCCAGTGAGGTTCTGATCTGAATGCGATCCAGCCGGTATTTCTCGTGCGGTGTAATCGATTGCCAGCGAGCATTGGCCTGCGGGTAGCCGGGATACTCGTAGTTGACATCGACGCCGGGTGTAGAGTTATCAGCGGTGACTTGATCGCGCGGGCTGGCAATGAAATCGACCTTATAGCGCGGAGCGCCGGTACCTGGCAGCGTCCCATCATAGCCCCAAGTGATCGTTTGCAGGTAATAGGTAGGCATGAGCGTGTCGCCTGCATCACTCACTGAGTCCACGTGATATGTGTAGGTAATCTTGTTTTGATGCGTGTCGGTGACTTGCGTCAGCAGCCATTTGTAGATCTCCAGATTGTTCGTGTCGTATTGGCGCTGCCGGAGCTGCTGCGTGAAGTCATAGCGGGTGCCATCTTTGGTCCAGGCGTGCCACTGATACTCATTGTTGGCGTCGCGATCTACCCGCACGCGCGCGAAGTTCTCGTCCACGGCCTGCCAGGTCCAGCAGTCGATCGGCGTAGCGGTCGAGTAGGTGGTGCAGCCGGCCGTGTTAGTGAGCTGGCCTTTGACGACATCGAATGACTGCCCGCCGAACACCAGCGTGTAGTTGTCCCAACTGTGGCCCGATGCTCCGGTGTTCGTATTCGTCGCCACATACCCGCCGGCGTTGAGCGACCAGCCTTTACCGACCCACTCGGCCTGGGCATCCTTGCGTGTGCCCGCACTGCCGTCGGTAGCCGCGCTGGAGTAGTTCAAACTGAGCGACGGCTTCAAACCCCCAGGGCCAGCCGGAAGATCGATTGGGATGGCATATGAGGCCGCTCCCGTATAGGTGCTGAACTGGAATCCCTGGAGCGACGGGACGAATGTGGCGGAAGGGGACGAGCCGTCGCTGAGGTCGTAGGGACTGAAATGATTGACCTGTGCGTGCGCGGTGTGAGTTGCGGCATCAACCCCGGTAGGCAGCGCGATCCAGGCATCCTGCTGGTCATCAAACCAGTAGATCGCCAGCGTAGCTTCATTCAGGCCGCGCGCGAGAAGTTGTTCCGGCGTGTAGGCGACGCTGAGAGTCAGGAGTTGGTCGAATTGATGCACCGCGTTGCCCTGGGTATCGGTCGCGTCAAGAAAGAAAGTTCCCACGCCACGGCGACCGCCGGGCAACGGCTTCGCAGGGATGGCTCCTCCAGCCAATGGCGTGGTTCCATGGCGGAATACCAGTGAGCGGTTAGCTGCCTGCGCCGGGATATCCACGGTGACGCGGCCATCGCTGCTACGGAGTTGGGCCGCCGTTCCTGGGTTGAACGGGACTGTCGCCGGGCCAAGTGAGCGATCGATCGCCGGCGCGCCGGCAGTTGCTTCGACTGGCCAGGTGATGTTGGCGGCTGTCGCCTGAGCATGCAGCAATACTGCCTCGCTGGCTGGTGTCCGGACCAGCCAGAGGGTACCAGTCACAGTCGTCGTGCTGCTGCCGGCGAACGTTCCCAGGCTCCAGCGCCAGCCCTGTGTAGGCCCTACCTGGCCGGGGCCTGGTTGCGCCAGCGTGCCGTCCGGAGCAGGCAACGTAATTATCAGATTGGTGGCGGCGATTGCCGTACGGTTCTCGACCGTCACACTGATGGTTGCAGTCTCGCCCACTCCAATAGGGTCAGGCGCCACTGCAAGACCAAGCGCTATGCTCGGTAGGGGAGCGTAGTTAGATGTGCGGGCGGTGCGAACAGCAGCGGCGGGTGCCGCAGCGTTGGCGGCGGGCGGGCCGGCGATTGCCGCGCTGTGCGCTTGTGCCTGCGGCGTCGCCGCCGGTGGGATGAAGCCGAGCAACAGGCCGATGATAACCAGGCGCAGCAGCGCACCCATTCGATGATGCCACATAACAAGCTCCTACAACGTGCAATGCACGGAGACGACGAATGCCTACGAAAGGTGCTTCAGGGCACCGCATGTTGCGGCAAGTGCCGCGTGCAGTGTGGCTATCCAAAGTATACGACCGACAATCGTGCTTGTATATCCTATAAAAATATAGGTTTTTTGTAGGTAGGTACCCTATAGAAATATAGGTGCCGTCTTCAAAAGGCTACCTACCGTACCTATAATAAAGATAGGTATCTGCACTCCTATCAAACTTATCATTCGCGCATTTGCAGAGCCAAGTTCCCAGGCGGCATGCCCAAGCGGGCGTACAAGTCCGGCGGTAAGCCCAAGAGATCGAGGATCTGCTGTTGGGTCTGATTCAAGGACGAGACATGGCGCTGCTCCCACCCTTCACCGGTCACGACGGTGACCGTCAGATTGCGAAACGCCCGGATCATGCGTTCGGTGGTCGGCTGCGTGGTGGCCTGGGTGCGGCTGGCCGGGTTCAAGCCCACCAGTTCCGCACCCTGTTGGAGCAACGCCGTGCGCAGGCGCTGTTCGGTCAGGGTCAGCACGCGCAAGGCCAGGCACAGCAGCCAGACCAGCCCGGCGATGCGCCTCTCGTCGCGCAGGAACACCGGGCGGAGCTGCAGATTGCGGCTCTTCAAGCGGCTGAAGGTGCGCTCGTGAATGGGTTGCTGGTGATAGGCGGCGACCAGGGTCGGCACGTCATACTGGTCGGGGGTCGTATTGCTCACGTAGATCTGCCAACCCAGCCTCTCCACCATGGCCTGCCAGGCCCGCAGGTCAACCCAGACCGCCGCGACGACCCACGCGGTGGTACCATCGCGCAGGCGGACCTCCTCCAGCGCCGTCTGTACCACCCCGTCCAGTTTGGCCTCCGCAATGCGTTTCGCGACCACTTGGGCCAGATCAGATTCCTGGCTATAGCGTTTGCGCCCGCGCGTCGGCGGCTGGGCCAGCTGCAGCAGGTCGGGGGTCAGGCGGGCCAGCGCCTGTTCGCGCAGCCGCCGCAATCCGGCCTGATAGGCGCTGGCGCGCACCACCAGCACGCGTTCGGTCCAGGTGTGCGCCTGCCCATTTGCCGGGTCGATCCACGTTTGGGCGCGCTCAAAGGGATGGATGACCGCGGAGAGCTGCAGCTCGCCGGTGCGGCGGTCGACCGTTTCGATGCGCAGCCAGGTCGCCGCGTGGGCCAGGGCATCGTCCACCCATCCCGCGATCTCGGAGGTGGCGTGGATGGGGCGATAGGCACTCAAATAGCGGCTGGCGCGGGCGACCATGTGGCCGCGCGTGGGCAGGTCGCCCATCTTGCTGTCGCCGACCACCAGCACGGCATTCGTGCCCAGGGCCGCGACGGCTGCGTCATAGGACGGTACGTACAAGCCGTTATCGCCGGTGTTCCCGGCAATCGGCTGGCAACAGATCGGCAGCCCGAGTGGGTCGAGCGTGGCCAGCATCAGCTTGAACTGGCGCAGATCGGGCCGATGCTCTTTGCTGTAGCCATGCTGGAGCAGGCTGTCTTCCTCGACGTCGTCGTGGTAGACGCTGACGCTGGTGCTGTCCAAGCGCACCGTTTCGGTGGGCAGGCGATAAATCCGCACCCAGCGCTGCAGCAAGGCGGCGTCGAGCGCGGCCTGCGTGGTCGGGTCGCCGAGCAGCGTCAAGATGGTGGCCAAGCGGTCGTCGGTGCAATCCGTGTCGCGCAGCGTGATCTCCAGCAGCGTGTTGATCGTTTGGACGCGATCCGCGGCCCAGTCACGTACCGTCACCAAGCGATGGTCGCGCTCCTGAAGGATGTGGCTCAGCCAGATGCTCAGTACGGTGCCCACACTCGCGCCTTCCCAGTTGCCATGCGGTGTCACATGCGTGTCGATCAGGTCCCGAATGCCCATATCGATGATGATGCCGAGCAGCAGCGGCAGGCTATTGACCTGCTCGTTGGTGATGGTGTGGGGTGGTGGTGTCATGCCGCAAGCATACCACAGCACCGCCCGAACTTGGCATCCCAAATACGCGAATCATAAGTTTCAAAAGAGAGGTGCCGCCTTCTGAAGGCTACCTGCCCTTCGCTCTTGTTTTGAGGAAATCTGGACGCAGGCGACCAGGCCGCCTGCGTGCCTGCGGCGCGGCCAGCTTTCGCTCCGGTTAATTGAGTCGATTGCTTGGGGGAAGAGTTGCGCGTGTCGTTTTCACCACTCAGCCGGGGGTACCGCGCCTCGTCGTATGATACGACGACGTGCGCCACAGAGCAGACACACAACACCAAGATCCAGCGTCCCGTTCTTGTATCGCTGTTGTCTCTGCCTGGCTTGCGAAGCAGATTCTGGTTAGTGTGTTACGCAAGAATCCCCAGTGCCTGGCCGCGCGCCACGGCTTGCGTGCGGTTATGCACCTCAAGCTCGGCATAGATTTTCGCAACATACCATTTGACGGTGCCCGGCGTCAGGCCGAGCTGCTGCGCGATCACATCATTCGGCATCCCCACCGCGATGCAGCGCAGAATCTGGAGTTCGCGCGCGGTCAGTTCTGGTGCGGCTGGCCGCGCATCCGCCTGCTCGCCCGCCGCTCAGCTCGCAGCCGCTCGTGCAGCTGGCCTAGCAGCGCCGCCAGCGCCACGCCGCCCTCGATAAACCGGCGCAGATAGCCGCCTGGCTCGGCCAGCTCGAGCGCCTCCGGCAGCACCGCCTGCGCCAGCGCCGCCTCGCCGCGCGCTTGGTGGACGCCTGCGGCCGCAATCAGAATTGGAATCGCACGCCCCAGCTGCCCAGTGGAGATGGTGCGCGCCAGCAGCCGCGCCAGCAGCTCCAGCGCGTCGTCGTACCAGCCTTCTGCCCCCAGGCTACCCGCGAAGGTCAGGTATTCCAATTCGCGGAAATAACTCAGCTCGTCCTCGATGTGCATCCCCTGGGCCAGCGCCCAACGGTTCACTGCCGCAGCATCCTCCTGCGCCAGCCACAGTGCGGCCTGCTGCCCGGCGGCGTAGGCGAGCAGCCGCGGCGACTGTGTGGCCCGCGCCGTCGCGACGACCTGCGCCATGCTGGTCCGCGCCCCCTCGGCATCGCCCATCGCCTGCGTGATCTGCGCCGCGGCGATCTGGCCGTTCAGCACCACATCGATCCGCCCGCTGCGCTGCGCCAGCGCGAGTGCCTGCTCGACCAGCAGCTGTGCGCGCTCCAGCTCATTCCATTCGTACCAGATTATCGCCTGGCCAAGCACGGGCAAACCAGCGCCGGCCGTAGCGCTTTCACCCAGCCGCTCAAGCCTCAGCGCGACCTGCTCGTAGAGGCGCATCGCCTGGCGCAGTTGGCCCTCCTGAACCAGCAACTCGGCAAGAAATGTGGTCGCCAGGATCTCGCCATTGCGATCGCCGCTGCGCTGGCTGGCGTGCAGCGCGCGCGTAAAGGCCGAGCGCGCCGGCGCGAGCAGGCCAAGCGTACAGTAGGCAAACCCCACGTTGAGCGCATGTGTGGGCAATAGGGGTGGTGCTGCAGCGACAGAGGCATCGAGCGCCTGCTGCAACTGATCGATGGTGTGCGGGGCGGCATCCTGCATCACCGCAACCATCAGCCACATCGCAGCCGCATTGGCATCCTGCCCGTCCACTCCACCTGCCGCGATCGCGCTGGCGCTGGGCGGCGCGGCGGCAAGTGCTGGGGGAGTCTGGGCATCACTCTCCTGCTGCAGATCTGCCACATCCGCCGCACTCTGCCCCGTACCCAGCAATGCGTACGTGCGCGCGATGCCCAATGCTGGCCGGGCGATAATCAGCGCCTCCGGCAGTGCCTGGAGCCAGCGCAACAAGGTGCCAACCTCGCCGCGCAGCCACAGGCTCTCGGCCAACTGCGCCAGCAGATCCGCGGCAGCCTCCAGATCGTTCGCCGCGACCAGATGCGCGATCGCCTCCGCCGGCATAGCGTTTGCCACATACCACGCCGCGCCGCGCCGATGCACGGCTAGCGCTTCGTCGGGCTGTGCCTGGGCGATCCGCGCGCGTAACGCTTCCGCGAAGAACGGGTGGTAGCGATACCAGCGATGCTCGGCGTCCAGCGGCACAATGAAAAGATTGGACCGCTCGATCTCAATGAGCAATGTCTGGCTATCATGGCGCCCCGTAATGGCGCTGCACAGCGGTACGCTCATCCGCTCGACCAGTGCGGTCTGGAGCAGAAACGACTGGATATGTGAGGGCTGGTGTGCCAGCACTTCATCGAGCAGATACTCGGCGATGATTGGCTGATTCCCGCTAATGGTGCGGACAAACTGAACCGGATCGGCGTGGTCGCGCAGCGCCAGGGCGGCCAGGTGCAGCCCGGCGACCCAACCCTGGGTGCGTTCGGCCAGCCGGGCGATGTCGGCGGCGCCTAACGGAAGACACAGCGCATCGTGGAGTAACGCCTGGGCTTCTTTCGGCGTGAAGCGCAGGTCGGCGGCGCGTAATTCTACCACCTGGCCGCGCGCCCGCAAGCGCGCCAGCGGCAATGGCGGCTCGGCGCGCGTGGCGATCATCAGGTGCAGCTGCGGCGGCAGATGATCGAACAAGAACGTCATCGAATCGTGGACAGCCGGGCTGTCGATCAGGTGGTAATCGTCGAGGATCAGTACGATCTGCTCGGGATAGCCGGCGATGCCGTTGATCAGCGCAGTGGCGGCGTCGAGCCCATCGGGATGTGGCGCCTGGGGCGGGGTGAAGTGATCCACGTCAAGCGCTGGATACGCGTTCCGCAGGGCCGCGAAGACATAGGTCCAGAAGCGCAGCGGCTCGGAATCATCAGCCTCCAGAGTCAGCCAGGCAACCGCCTGCTCCTGGCGGCGCAACCAATCCTGGAGCAACGTGGTTTTACCAAATCCGGCCGGAGCAGCGATGAGTGTCAGGTGTGAGGGTCGCCCACGATCCAGCAGTTCGAATAAGTGCGGGCGGAAGACCAGCTGCGATCGGGTGGACGGCGGCAGCAGCTTGGTCGCGAGGAGGTGATCGGCAAGCGATCCATCGGGTAGCCGATCTCCAGACGAGGCAATCACTACAATAACCCCCAGCAATGTCAGTATGCTATGGTGGTACTATACCACCGCGCCCACCGATTTACTAGCCCATAGCGAGCGCCGCGCGTGGTCCAGCCTCTCCGGCATTATGGGCATCGCCGGAGGATGCGAGGCCACCGCAGGTATCTATGGCGCCCAGATATGCGCGCCACATATCAAACGTGGCTCGCTGTGTCTTTCGCATATTTCGTGGTGCCAATCGCTACATGCCTCGTTGCCGCTGGTCGCTGCGTGAGCATGGCAAGAATCTCACCTTGGCGGTCCCGCTGTTCCGCTCGAATCGCGGGACGCGGGTGAGCTACGATACCCTGCACGATCAGTGGGCCAAGCTGTGCGCGGCTGCCAGGCTGGTTGATAATGTCGGGGGCCGCAAGCAGCCGCGCTCCACGCGGCACCAACTGCGCCATACGGTGGGCAGCACGCTGATTGCGCACTATCCCGAACAGGTTTCAGCCGCATCCTCGGGCACCGTGATCCGCGCTCCACCCGGCGCTACGTGGAACTCAACGACGACCGGGTGCGTGCCGCGCTCGCTGGCAAGCGGCGACGATAGGGACATCACGGAGAGCGCTAAAAAGTCGGGGTACGGCACACAACAGAGCATGATCTCACTCGCGGGTGTATTTGTAGTAGGTGTTGCGCGAGATGCCGACAATGTCGCAGATCTCCTTGACGCTGTAGTTGGGGTCGCGCTTGAGCGCCAGGGCGGCCTTGCGCTTCTTCTGATCGACACCCTTGGGGCGTCCGCCTTTGCGACCTCGGGCACGCGCCGCCGTCAAACCTGCATTCGTTCGCTCGCGGATCAGGTCGCGCTCAAACTCGGCCAGCGATGCGAAGATGTGGAAGATCAGCCTCCCGCCTGAGGTCGTCGTATCCAGCTGCTCCTGCAAGCTCCGAAAGCCGACCCCGCGCTTGTCTAGCGATTGTATCGTCTCGACCAGGTGCGTCAACGATCGTCCAAGCCGATCAAGCTTCTATACCACCAGCGTATCACCTGCGCGACAGGCACCGAGTGCCGCTCGTAACCCCGGCCGCTCGCTTTTGGCACCGCTGGCCGTGTCGGTAAAACACTCCCCACACCCCACCGCAGCCAAGGCATCCTGCTGAAGTTGCGGATTCTGGTCGCTCCTTGACACTCGCGCGTACCCGATCAACATGGTCGTGGCTCCTTTTTTGCTGCTCCTTGAGACATACCATAAAACGCATCGCCCGACCAGTTCATCGCGACGAAGATTTTCTCGACGGATTGTGTGGTACACGTCATCACCAAGCCGGTGATCTTTTGGAGGGCAGCAGCGGCCCGCGCGGGTGTACCAAGAAAACGTCGTTTTTCTGACCTTCCCCTCTCCCACCCCTGACGCCGATGCTGCCTGGAAGGAACCGCCATGGGTTCTCATCCCCCTACCGCGATCTCGGTCTATCAACTCTCCATCTCGCTACGCCATATCTCTCCGCTGATCTGGCGGCGGTTGCTTGTGAGGAGCGATACCACGATCGCCCAGCTCCACGCCATCGTTCAATGCGCCATGGGCTGGGAGGATCTTCACCTGCATCGCTTTTGCATCCACGGCAAGGACTATGGGGTCTATCCGCCTGGCGGTTTGCTTTTTGACGATGACCCTACCAGGGTGTTCCTTGCCGATTTTCGGCTGCGCCCTGGCGAACGGTTTGTCTACCAGTACGATTTTGGCGATTTCTGGCAGCACGATATTCGCCTTGAACGTGTGCTGGCCCTTACAGCTGGTGAACGTTATCCTCGGGCAATCGCCGGCGCCGGCGATTGCCCACCAGAAGATTGCGGAGGGCCGATGAGCTACCACGCTTTAATCACCGAGCAGTATTCCTGGCTAGCTGGCCTGGATCTGCAAGATGATATCCTGCTCGTCGCTGAGCGGCTGCTGGCTTTCTATGACGGGGGACCTCGCCCGACCCGAGACGACACGGAGTTCGTCCAAGCCCTCGAACGGTTGCAGCAGCGGGAAGAACATCTTCCTGCTCGCTTTGACCGGCGTGCGGTGAATGCGGCGTTGTCTGCCTTGGGAAAGGAAATCGTATGAAACTCCAAGTCCAGGTCATAGCCATTGCGGATGATGGAACACAACACAAGGAGACAGTCGCCGAGATCGTCCGTACCGAGACGACGCTCGAAACCCTGGGTCTGACGCTGGACGAGAGCAAGCACCTTCTCCAGATGCTGCAAGGGGTGATGATAGACCAGCAGGTCGCTGCTTACCTGGTTGAGCGGCGCGCTTGTCCAGCGTGTGGAACGCACCGCCGTCTGAAGGAGCAAGCAACAGCCCCTTTTCACACGTTGTTTGGGGTGGCCCTGGTGCCAAATCCGCGCTGGGAGCAATGCGACTGCCAGCCACAACCCACAAAGACCCTGCGGCCGCTCTCTCAGTTACTGCCCGAACGGACCAGCCCAGAGTTGCTCTACCTGGAAACGAAGTGGGCCTCGCTCGTGTCCTACGATCTGACCGCTCAACTGTTGCACGAGGTGCTGCCGCTCGATAGCAAACACAATCCCTCTACGGTACGCAATCATCTGCTCCAGACAGCGCAACGCCTGGAACAGCGGCTTGGTGACGAGCAGACCATGTTCATAGATGGATGTCCAGCCGAGCATGCACGGCTGCCCATTCCGGATGGGCCGCTATCGGTGGGATTGGATGGAGCGATCGTGCGGGCGCGTCGGGGTACAGAAGGCGACAAGACCGGCAACTTGTTCGAGATCATTGCCGGAAAAAGCATCCGGTCCTTCCGGCGTGACGAGCCGGAAGGAGTACCACCAGAAAGCAAATGCTTCGCGTTTGTGCAGGGATACGACACGAAGCCAAAGCGACGCCTGTTTGAACTGCTCTGTTCGCAGGGGATGCAGGCGAACCAACAGGTGACCTTCTTCTCGGATGGAGGCGATACGGTACGACGGTTGCCGGAGTATCTCAACCCGAACGCTGAGCATATTCTCGACTGGTTCCACCTGACAATGAAGCTGACGGTGCTGCAGCAATGTGCGAGTGGCCTGGCGCCAGAGGGCGACGACGATCAAAATGAGCGAGGTCTCGAACGGCGACTGGAGAGCGTCAAGCAGTATCTTTGGCACGGGAATACGGCCAGTGCGCGCTCACACCTGCAAGAGCTAGATGAATGGTTGGAGGGATGGCTGTATGACGACGATGGCAATCGTAGGGTTCATCCAGAGAGCGATAAGATCACCCGTATGCGGAAGTACCTGCACGAATGAGAGACCTATATCGGCAATAATGCGTCGTCGATTGTGAACTATGGCGAGCGGTACCACCATGGTGAACGGATCAGCACCGGGTTCGTGGAGTCGATGGTCAATCAGGTGGTGAGCAGGCGGATGGTCAAAAAGCAACAGATGCAGTGGACCCAGCGCGGAGCGCATCTGCTGCTCCAGGTTCGCGTTCAGGTGCTCAATGATGACTGGGAGGATACATTTCGGGTTTGGTACCCAAATTTCCGAGCTGCCGAGACACAGGCAGCCGCCGTTTCATTAGCTGCTTGACCCCCGACTTTTTAGCGCTCTCGCACAACTGGCGTGGCTGGATCGGCTGGAGGCTGAGCACGGCAACCTGCGCGCGGCATTGGTGTGGAGCCAGACCGTAGACAAGGGCGTGGAGCTGGGGCTTCGGCTAGCCAGCGCGCTGGGGTGGTTCTGGTTTGTGCGCGGGCATTTGACTGAGGGCCGGTCATGGCTGACGAAGATCCTGGAGCGAAGTCAAGCGATAGCGACGCTGACTCGGGCGACTGCGCTCAATGCGGCGGGATGGTTGGCGCACTATCAGGACGACTACGTGGCAGCGCAGGCGCTGTACGAGCAGGGTCTGGCCCTCGGCCGGGCGTTCGGCGATAAGCGCGTCAGCGCCGCCGCGCTCCGCGCCTTGGCGCTATTGATGCCACAAGGCCCGTTTGTCGAGCGCGCAGAAGCACTCCTCGACGAGAGCCTGAGGCTCGCTCGCGAAGCCGGAGACCCATGGCTGCTGGCGATCGTGCTGCAGAATGTGGGCTGGACGGCCAGTCGGCGGGCGGCCAACCAACGGGCGAGCGCGTTCCTGGAAGATAGCCTGGCACTGTCGCAGGAATTGGGAGACAGCTGGGGCAGCTGCTGGACACTCCTATTCTTGGGAGGGATCGCGCGCGCGCAGTGTGACTATGGGCGCGCGCGGGCGCTCGCCGAGCAAAGCTTGGTGCTGTTCCGAGAACTAAGCGACAAAGTCGGTAGCGCCCATGCACTCTGGAACCTCGGGCATATCGCGCGGTCGCTGGGGGAAGATGCCCACGCGGCGGCGTACTATGACGCAGCTCTGGCGCTGTTTCGGGAGCAAGGGATCGCATTTGGTATCGCCTCCGTGCGCCATAATCAGGCCTACCTGGCGCAGCACCAGGCCGACTATGTGCGGGCGGCTGCGCTTCTGAAAGAAAGCCTGGGGCTGGCACGCGCTCTCGCTTCCGAGGATATGATCGCCTGGAATCTCGCCGGATTGGGCGGCGTGGCCGCGGCCCTGGGGCAGTCGGAGCGCGCCGCGCGGCTGCTCGGCAAGGCGACGGCGTTGTTCGACACCGGCCGCCATAACATAGATCCAACCGAGCAGGTCGAGCATGACCGCTACATCGCAACCGCCCGCTCCCAACTCGATGAAGCAACCTTCGCGGCGGCGTGGACCGCGGGGCAAACCATGTCGGTGGAGCAGGCAATCGCCGATGCGCTGGCCAACGATGCCCCGCCTGCCAGTAACACCACAGCGACCGGCCAGACCAACGTTGAATTGAGAATTGAGAATGTAGAGTTGAGAAACGAATCCCCACAGCATTCTCAATTCTCAATTCTCGATTCTCGATTCTCAACTCACCGGCACAACCTGCCGGCCGCCCTCACGCCGTTCGTCGGACGCGAGGCCGAGTTGGCCGAGCTGGCCGAGCTGCTGCGGGCGCCGGAGCGCCGGCTCCTCACGATCGTCGGCGCGGGCGGGATGGGCAAGACCAGGCTGGCGATCGAGCTGGCGCGTGGCTGCCTGGACGCGTTCGCCGACGGCGTCTGCTTTGTCGCGCTGGCGCCGCTCGCCGCCGCCGATGCGCTCCCTGCCGCGATCGCCCAAGCCCTCGACCTGAGCTTGCACGGCGGCGACGTGGCCGCCGCGCTGCTGCGCTTCCTGCGCGACAAGCAGATGCTGCTGGTGCTGGACAACTGCGAGCATCTGCTCGATGGCCCTTCGTCCCCTTCGACAGGCTCAGGTACCAGCTCAGGACAGGGCGTGGGGCTGGTCGTGGAGATCTTGCAAGCCGCGCCACGCGTGCAGATCCTCGCGACCTCGCGCGAGCAGCTGCACGTACGCGGCGAGCAGCTGTATGTCGTGCAGGGGCTGGCCTACACGCTGGACGCGCCGCTCGCTGAGGCCGCGACCTCGCCGGCGATGCGGCTGTTCGTGCAATGCGCCCGGCGCGTGCGCTCCAGTTTCAGCTTGAACGCGGCTAATCTCGCTGACATGGTGCGGATCTGCCAGCTGGTGCAGGGCATGCCACTGGGGTTGGAGCTGGCGGCCGCATGGGCGGAGACCCTGCCGCTCGACCTGATTGCGGCGGAGATCGCACACAGCGCCGACTTCCTGGCGACCGAATGGCGGGAGGTGCCGGAGCGCCAGCGCAGCATGCGCGCGGTGTTCGACTGGTCGTGGCAGCTGCTGGGCGACGCCGAGCGACAGGCCTTGTGCCAACTCGCCGTGTTTCGGGGCGGATTCACGCACGATGCGGCGCAGGCGGTAGTCGGCGTATCGCCGCGCGTGCTGACCAGGCTGATCCACAAATCGCTGCTGCGCTGGAGCGAGACACAGGGCGGGATAGGCCGGTATGAGATCCATGAGCTGCTGCGCCAGTTCGCGGCCGAACACCTCGACGCCGACCCCGACGAACGCGCGGCGGTGGAGCAGCGGCACAGCGTGTTCTACCTACAGTTTGTGGCTGCGCGCGAAACGCGCCTGGCGCGCAACGAACCGCGCGAAGCAGCGGCGGAGATTCGTGGCGAGATCGATAATATCCGCCAGGCGTGGGCCTGGGCGGTGGCCCATACCCAACTGAACGAACTGGATCGGGCCGCCGGTGGTCTGTGGCAATTTTACCAGTTGACCGGGCGCTCCGAGGGCGAGTATGCCTTCAGGCTAGCCGTCGCGCGCATCCACGAACACGGGGAAGCGGCGATTGGAGATGAACAGGCTCGACAGAGCGACCAGCGCGTGGTTAGCAAGCTGCTCGCCCTCCACGCGAGAACCCTGATCGACCTGGGCGCCTACCAGGAGGCGTTTTCCAGCGCACAGCAGGCGGTTGCGTTGGCGCAAACAAGTGGCGGCGTGGAAGGTGAGACAATTGGCTATGAGGTCTGGGCGAAGGCGCTTTTTTGGAAAGGGCACTATCTCCAAGCCCGCGACCAGATGCAGCACGCGTTGCAATTGGCGTTGGTGTATCAGCGCAGCCACCCCACGTTAGAGTCTTTGGGGATCATCGAATGGCAGGCGCACATTTGGTTGCAGGGTACCAACGTAAAGCTGGGCGACTACGCCGCAGCCAGAAGCCATAGCACGCGGGCCTTGCAGCTCTGCCAAAGGCATGGTCGGCGCTTTGGGGAAGTCAGCTGCCTCGGCAATCGGGCGGATATTGCGCGAGAAATGCACGACCTGGCTGCCGCACGTAAGGACTACGAGCAGGCGGTGCGGCTTGCACCGACGGTCAGTTTCCGCTGGGGCGAAGGGATCAATCAGCTTGAATTGGGCGACACCGTGCGGCTGCAAGGCGAGTATGCGCTAGCGCTCGACCTGACCGAGCGCGCCCTGGCGATTTTTCGTGAGATCGGAGATGGCGTGGAAGCGGTTCGCGCCGCGGCATACCTCGGCCGGCTGTATTGTTATCTGGGCGACTACGCGCGCGCCCACGACTGGTTCGCGGAGTTTTCGCGTGGTGCGGCTACGTTCGAGTCGCCTGAAAGAGTCATCGATGGCTTGATACCACGCGCCGTGCTTGCGCTGCGCCTGGGCGATGCTGAGCAGGCCCACGCATACGCCGAACAGGCCTGGCAACTGGCGCACGAGGTTGGCAGCCCGTATACCCAGGCGCACGCGCTGGTGGTCCTGGCGCACGCCCAAGCTGCCCAGGGTCTCCCCGACGCGGCAGCGAGCTATCAACAGGCGCTGGCACGCTATGAAGCGCTTGGCAATCTGCCGCTCACTGCTGAACCGCGTGCAGGCCTGGCATCTGTCGCGCTTGCTCGCGGTGATCGGGCCGGGGCGCTGGCGCATGTCGAAGCACTTTTGGATGTGCTGGCTGACAATCCGTGCGCTGGCCTGGACGAGCCGTTTGACATCTATCTGACCTGCTACCGCATCCTGGAGGCGCACCACGACCCGCGCGCGACGCCAGTTCTGCAGACGGCCCATCGGCTGCTGCATGAGTACGCCGACCAGATCACGGACGGGGCGCTGCGTCAATCATTTTTGGAGAACGTTGCGACTCATCGTGATCTGGCGGCACTGGGCGCGCGCATATCCGCGACCGATGCGAGTTCTGAGTTAAGAGTGATGAGTTCTGAGTTGTCCGAGCCGGAACTCAGAACTCAGAACTCAACACTCAAAACTCAGAACTCACACAATCTCCCGTCGCCGCTCACCTCGTTCATCGGGCGTGCGGAGGAGCTGGCGCAATTGGTTGCGCTGCTGGATGGCGACATGCGGCTGCTCACGCTGGTCGGCGCAGGTGGCGCGGGCAAGACGCGCCTGGCGCTCGCGGCCGCCGAGGCGCTGCGCCCACAGTTTGCCGATGAGGTCTGGTGGGTTGCGCTGGTTGGCGTCCAGCCGGCAGATGACGAGGCACTCCAGCGCACCACCCTGGCGAGCGTGATTGCGACGGCGCTCGGCCGCACCCTGAGTGGCCGGCGCCCCCCGCTCGATGAACTGGCCGAGGCGCTGCACGATTGTGCGGCGCTGCTCGTACTCGATAACTGCGAGCACTTGCCCGAGGTGGCCGCCGTCGCCCGCGCGCTGCTGGAGGCCGCGCCCTCCCTGCGCGTGCTGGCCACCTCACGCGAACCGCTTGGCCTCGGCGGCGAGGCGCTGCTGCGGCTCTCCGGCCTGGCGGTGCCCGAGGCTGGCGCGGCTGACCCGGCCCTTTACCCCGGCGTGCGGCTGTTCCTGGAGCGCGCGGCGCGGCACACACCCGGCTGGGGACAAGATGCTGCCGAGGTCGCGGCGGTGGCACGGCTGTGCCGGCTGCTTGATGGGCTGCCGCTGGGGATCGAGCTGGCGGCCCACTGGGTGGGCCATTACACTCCCGACGAGATCAGCGCCGCAATCCAGACTGACCTGGACTTCCTGGCGGCGCGGACGCGCGACGTCGAAGGTCGCCACCGCAGCCTGCGGGCGGTGTTCGGCTACACCTGGAGCTTGCTGAGTGCGACCGAGCAGCAGGGAGTAGCACGCCTCTCGGTCTTCCGCGGCACGTTCGACCGCGCGGCAGCGCAGGCAGTCGCCGGGGTACGCGCCACCACGCTGGCCGCGCTGGTGGACAAATCGCTCGTACGCCAGGCCGGGGTCGGGCACTACAGCCTGCACGAGCTGCTGCGCCAGTTCGCCGCCGAGCGGCTGGAGGAGAGTGGCGACGTCGCAGCGATTCGCGCGCAGCATGCGGCCTACTACCTGGCACTGGCGGAACAGGCTGTGCCCGAACTGGCAGGGCCACACCAGGCGACCGCGCTGGAGCGCCTCTCTCGCGCGCTCGACAACCTGGGCGCGGCGCTAACCTATTGCCTTGAGGCTAACGACGTGAGACTTGGGGCTGGCGACCTGCGACACGACGATACAAGCCTCAAGCCTCAAGCCTCTAGCCTCACCGATGACACAAGCCTCAAGCCTCAAGCCTCAAGCCGCACCGAACTCGGCCTACGGCTGGGAGGCGCGCTGTGGCCGTTCTGGCAGCGCCATTGCTACCTGGTCGAGGGCCGTCGCTGGCTGGAGGGCTTCCTGGCAGCACCGGATGTCGGTGCCGTCGCGCCGGAGGTGCGCGCCACGGCGCTGATCGGGGCGGGCTGGCTGGCGCACGACCAGGACGAGTATGTACAGGCGGATGCGCTTTTCGACGAGGGACTGCGCCTGGACCGGGCGCTGGGACACACCGGGCGCGTGGCCGCCGTGCTGGCGCACCGTGGGATCATGGCGCGCGGGCAGGGCCAGTACGCCCAGGCGACGGCATTGATCGAGGAGAGTCTGGCGCTGGCCCGCGCAGCGGAGGACCATGCAGGTATCGCCTACGCGCTGTTCCGGCTGGGCGTGGTGACGCGCGAGCGCGGCGAGTACGCGCGGGCGACCAGCATCTACCAGGAGTGTCTGGCCGCCTATCGCGCGCTGGGCGACCGCAGCAGAGCTGCCTCTGCACTGCTGGGCCTGGGCGACATCGCCCGCGACCAGGGCGATGCCGCGCAGCTCGAAGCCTACTGTCTGGAGAGCCTAGCTATCTGCCGCGAACTTGGGCAACACCCGAGCGTGGGCTACTCACTCAACAACCTGGCGCTGGCGGCGACCCTGCGGGGCGACCTGACACGCGCCGCGGCGCTGGCGGAAGAAGCGCTGGCGCTGTTCCGCGCACACGGCATCCATGGCGGCGTGGTCGAGCTGCTGATCACGCGGGGACAGATCGCCTGCGCCCAGGGTGACTATGAGCGGGCGCAGGCGGCGCTGGCCGAGGGCGTGGCGCAAGGATGGCCGGGCGACCCACACTTGCTGGTGGCGAGCGGGCTAGAGGAACTGGCGCGCGTGGCGGTCGCACAAGGGGACGCCGCGCACGCTACGCGGCTGTGCGGGGCGGCGGCGGCCTGGCGCACTGAGATGGGTGCGCCACTGCAGCCGTACCGCCGCGCTGCTTATGAGGCAACCCTGACGGCGGCGCAGCATGCACTGGGCGCCGATGGTTTCGCGATGGCGTGGGCGGAGGGAACAGCGTGGCAGCCTTCTCAGGTGGTCGACGCCGCGCGGGCGTGGACACCAGTGGCGCGTCTTCAGAGGGCTGCCTCTGAGCTGCAAACCACGATTCCAGTGCCATGACCACCGTGCCAATGGCACACGGCCTGCCGCAAGCATACGCCGACCACATCACGGATGGCCGACCGCGCCTGTCGTTTCTGGAGAACATGGCGACGCACCGCGAGCAGCTGCGCGCCGGCATGGGGTCTGGCAACCTTTCCAACGTTTTGGGCCACAGAATATACTCATGTGGCCGCTGGATGCTCGAAGATTCTCAGCCCCGACTCCACTGTCGCGTCAAATCTCCATCTGCGTGTCACCAGCCAGTCGCGCCACACTGAGATCGACAGATCTGCAATCGACGCAGGCGTGTACTGATAGCACGAGCCTCCGCGCTCGATCGCGGATCATGCGATTCCGATCTACGTGCGGTCATGCTCTTCCTTGCTGCGCCAGCGCGATGATCGCTTGAACTTACCGCACATGCGTGCTATACTCTCCCCATTCCAGCATACTGGTCTTCACGCTCCGCTCACGCGGCGGAGCTGGCGCGTCAGCGCCAACACGACGCACGTGCGGCGCCTGGCGTCAATTGGCCAATGATCGCTATCGCGATGCATGCCCCAGCGATGCTGGCACAGCAGTTCCGAAGGAGTGCCCATGATCGCGCGACACGACCTCATCCAACGCTACGGCGGCGTCCGCGAGTATCTGGACCAGCTGATCGCCTTTGCCGAGGCTGCTCGGAACGAACTCGCGCCGGACTCTCCACTGTTGACCCGGTATGACTATGAGTGCTGGATGGCCGAGATCCGCTCCTACCAGCAGTTCAGTTGTCAGCGCTGTGGGACATTTGTGTCGGCCGAGCCCTTTGGTCCTGGTGCCTATATGGTCGAGCCCTCTACACGAGTCTGCGGCATGTGCTATGACGAGCTCACCCGCACCAGCCCGAGCGTGCAACGCCGGCTTGCCCGCCTGGCCGTGTATGCCCAGGAACACCCGGATCTCTGCGCCTCTCTGATCGTGGACACACAACGTCAACTCCATATGAACGATTGGCAACTCGATTTCTATCTGGGAGTGGACGATCTCAGTGTCGCGCGCCTGGCACTCTGCCCACGCCCACGCCCAGGGCACGAAAATGCAGATATCGCCATACTTGCGACGATTGTCGGCTGTTCGGAAGCGCAGCTCCGTCGCTTATTCACTGACGAACCCCAGATTGGAGCGGAGGCACGAGCAGACGAGCGCCCAGCGCCACGCCCATTCCGGCTTGACTCCGATGAAGCCCTGCCGTTCTAACGTCGGAGCGTGGCCTTGCATGCACAACCGTACCAGGCCGAGTATCACCATCCACATCACGCGGGGCAACCGGACTCACGAAACCACAGCTGCGTGCGGAACACGCAGTGCGCTTCCATGACAGAATGGAAGATGCTGCGATCAGCAGGCGATGATCTCGGCTCGCGGTGTAACGCTATGGGTTTGACGATCGTACCCCGCATCGCGCGATTGTTGGTCTGGGCCAACAAGGCGCACGCTAAATCCATGGGCTACACGTTTTCGTTTATTGCCTATTTTGGCGCGTATCTCGGCTGACCTGGTACATTACACGAAGGTTCGAACACTTTTTACATGAATCTTCGAACGTTTCCCTCAATCTTCGAACTGAGGGGGTGTCTACGACTGCCAACTGTGGCTTGTTGGCTTCCCTATGCAGCGGAAGCTCATCCGTTCGA
>WNFV01006882.1_pt1 | contig 29637 bp, 28 predicted proteins | sample 5400101 | NCBI WGS metagenome assembly WNFV01 (sample SAMN13153361, study PRJNA577476) | soil metagenome | isolation source: 115 cm soil or saprolite under grassland replicate 1 | place: USA:California | collected 2016-06-15
TGGGTGTCGCGGCGGACGTCGCCGTGGGTGTGGGTGGCGCGGTGGACGTCGCCGTGGGTGTGGGTGGCCGCGTCGGTGTGGCGCCGCCGCCACCTCCGCCGCCGCCACCTCCGCCGCCGCCACCTCCACCGCCGCCACCTCCACCGCCACTCGGCGGGCCAGGCGGAACGCCCTCGGGTGGTCCAGGCGGCACCCCTGGCGGTGGCCCAGGCGGAACGCTCGGAGGCAGCCCTGGCGGTGGCCCGCTTGGTTGGCCCACTGCCTGTGCCGCGGGCGGCGACGCAAAGCCCGGCAAATCTGGGTCGAAGCCGCCCGTCAGGTCCGTCGTCGGCAACTCGTCGGGCCGCGCCAGGCCGCGAACCCCGCCCGGCTGCCACTGCAGGTAGAAGGGGCTGTCCAGCATGTCGCTGGCCAGGTCAGCCGGCAGCGCTGGGTCAATCGCGACGCCCGTTCCAGCTTCCCCAGTGAACACGGATTTGAACCAGTCGGCCAGCAAGATGCGCTCGGTGCACTGGCAATCCGTGCGGTAGTGCATGATGCCGCGCTGAAAGCGTTGGTATATGAAGTTTGGGTTGTTCGGGTCGGCTTGCGGCGCAGACGTCACGGCGCCCCAGATCTCCAGGTTCAAGAGCGGCAGCAGGGCTGGATTGCCGCCACTCGTCGGGAACGCCGTGGCCAGGTCAACCGTGCCCAGGAACTTGTCCAGGAAGCGCACCGTCTGGCCGCCGAACTCGTTTGGCACGTACCGTTCGGTGAAGGTGACGATGGCCGTGGCGTACTCGGGATCTTCGACCAGGGGTGTGCCGGCGACGATGGCCGCGTCCGAGGCGGGGAAGGTCGCCCCATTGATGTGCGTGGCCGGCATCAGCCCCGGCCCCAGAAGGTTCATCGTGGTGATGCGGCCATCGGCCAGCCGCTGCAGGATGTGCCCCTGGAATACCTGCACGCGGAAGCCGAGCAGGCTGAACTCGCGCGAGATCGGATAGCCGAATGTGGAGACCCCGCCCCGCAGGTGGAAGTATTCCTGGAAATCGGGCGCGGCGATGCAGAAGCCGGTCTGGGTGAAGCACTCGGGCTCCCGCGCGCCCGCCGAGCCAGGCGCGCTGACGATGCTGACGCCTATCAGACTGGCAGCCAGGGCCAGCACACCGAGCAGTCGGTTGCCTAGGCGCTTGCCTGTAAGCGTTGCGATTCTGCGCGGTCTCGGCGCGCGAGCCTCTGTGGACGCTTGGACTGTTCGCTCCACCCGTTCTCCCATGTGTAGTGCCGGCGACGAGTCCGCGGTATCACACCGCCCCCGCAATGCAAACGGTCAGTCGTCGTCGCCACAGTCAGTCATTGCGTCGGCCACAGACCTCCCCAGTTCTGTAGCAGGCTCGGCTCCCTGTCGTGCAAGCGCAAGTATGACGCGTCGCGGACAGGATGGCTAGACACATTGTTTGTGGTTTAGGGATCGTTTACAGATTGATATCGGCCGGCAATCAGCAGGGCGCCTTCTGCCATCGACAATAGTTCGTTACGTGCGCGCACAACCGGCGGGCGGCCATCAACCGAGGCCTCCCTCGACTTATCCATACGTGCGCTCATCGGCGGTGGCACGGAAGCGACGAGCATCGAGCCTGATCACTGAGCCGCCCAGCCCACGAACCACAGCCGATGCGGGATCGGCCGACAGGCGCCGAAGCTTCGAGGTGGGTCACGACGAGGATACGGCACCTCTGGCTCGTTCACCTCGATGTCGAAGATCCGCCCGACGTTCCAGTTTGAGCGTCTGCCGAACGTCTGGTAGATCGGGTTCCCGACCATCCTCCAATTTGGTCTGAACCGCCGTCAGCCGAGCCTCGCCAGCGGGCTTGCGCTGCGTCGTTGGTCTCCATGATCGCGCGGTTAGCTCTGATGACGACCCGGCAGGCTTCGCTTCATGCTGCGGACTGCTGGCTTGCACCCTCCCGAGGAGGGCTCGACCCCGCGCTTCGACACTCAGGTCTCCGCGAACGCCGGTGGGCTGCTACAAAGGTGCCTTGGTAGCTCCTTTGGCCGGACTTCCACCGGTTAGTCATCGTGAGCTTTCAGGACGCGGCCTCAGGCGTTTTTTATCCACCCGGCCTGTTGGCTCGACTTGCGCTTCAACGACCAGGTCGGTCGCTTGCACACATAGCCCGCTCGATGCATATGTACGACCGTCGCCGTTCCTGGCCGACCTCGAGGCCGCCCGGCTCGACCACGCCCACGCCCCCGCCCGACCCCGCCGCCCCCAGCCGGCCCCCGGCGACCAGCTCTCCCCGCTGTAGCGGGCGCGACCGATGCCACACCTCGGGGACGACCGCTACGACGCCGAGCTCCGGGCCGAGACGGCCAGGTTCGCCGCGGCCGTGCGGGACGCCGACCCGGCACAGCCGGTGCCGACCTGCCCGGCGTGGACGCTGGTCCAGCTCACCGCGCACGTCGGGTTCGGGCACCGCTGGGCGGCGGTGATCGTGGAGCGGCGGGCCACCGGCCCCGTTCCGGCGAGCTGCGACTCGACGGGCTCGCCGGCCAAGACGTCCTCGACCTGGCCGGCAACCCGTTCACCAACGCGCTGGTCCTTCGGCCCCGCGACGCCCCGGTCGCTGGCGTGATCGAGGTCCGGGCGGCCTACGTCGAGACGGTGGCATTGGCGCCTATTTCGACGACGATATCAACCGCCTGCTGGGTGTTGACGGACGTGATGAGGCCGTCGTGTATCTGCTGGCGATCGGCGCCAGGGAACCGAGCGCCATGTTTTGGGCGGACTATCTTGACAACCAGCCCGACTGAGGGACACTGGCAGGCAGGAGGTGAGCCATGACTTTCGAGACACCGACCGACGAGCTGCTCGAGATCGTGGATGCATGCCACTTGCGGACACTCAGTTGGGGACCGTTGCGTGAGATGTTCCCCAGGTTCGCCGAAAGGGTGGAGCTCGATCGACATGTCAGCGCGCTTCTGGCCACGGGCAGATGCCACGCCGTGCGCATTCAGCAGCATCGGCAGGACGACGGCCAATTGTCTGCCCACGTCTTCGACGTCTACCGCGTCGATTAACAGGGATCATTTCAGCGCCGCGTCTTCGGCGGCGGCCACCGGAATGATCGAACGCATTGCTCGTGTCATCCGGCTGCCGTCCACCCACTGAGCCACCCGGTCCGCTTTCACAAAGCCGGCATGCGGTCAGCTGCGACCATCCAGGTCCCGGACGCATGTCAGCATGTCTCCATCCGCATCAGAGCTCGACCCGACGAGGTCCGATGGCAGTTATGATCAGCCACATGTGCGTCGCTCCCGCCGCCCGAGCGCTCGACGAGAGCGCGTTCGACTCGCTCTGGTACCAGCCCAATCGGGCGGCGCGGTTCGAGTTGGGCGAGTATCGGTTTTGACCGCGGGTCGGGCGATGCGTCAGTAGCTCATCCGGAAGGAGGTGTGGCGAGCCGTCTGGGTGGAACCGTGGGCCATCGCGACGTCGGCCTTCTGGACGCTGGCGCGCACGAGTCCGGCGACTTGTGACTGGTGGACCAACCCCGCAACGACAGTTGGCTCGGCAGCCCCCGTTCCGGAAGCGGTACGCGCAGGTAAGTGGCGGGCCAGTACTCATCGAGGACGCCGACGTGTGGCGCTGGCCACGCGCGCTGTGGATCACCCCACCGTCAGTCAATCCCACCCGCCCAGCTTTGGTAGCGGCCGGGTGATGGCCAGCAGCGCCCGCGCCGGGGGCGGCACGCGCTCCGCGCCCTCCTGTTTGCGGCGCGCCCACTCACGTTGCCACAGGTCGCGGTAGAGCGGATAAAGCGCTGCGATAAGCACCGGACGAACAGCCTGGATGCCGGCCCAGGCCAACTCCGGGCTGGCCGCCGCCATTACCTCGTAAACGCGGCCTGACAGATTGCGGGTCAGAATGAGCGCGAGCAGGCCCAGCGGCAAGGCGACCGGCAGGCTGCCCAGCACAAGCGTAGTAAGGCAAAGTGGAAAGTGCCGCCCACCCAGTCGCCACGCCTCCAGAGCCGCGAGCGTTCCCGGGAGGTCGGCGTGGACCGCGAGAAATGGTGCGAGGACGGTGCGCGTGTGCAGGTACAAGGCACAACAAATAATCGCCAGCCACCACAGACCGCTAATCGCCATGTCGGCTGGCCCGCTGGCTGGCGACCACTTGGCCTGCCACTCGCGTGCCGCGAAGAGCATGCCGATGGGTACCCAGAAGATCAGGCTCGTATGCACGTTTGTCCATACATAGCGCGGCACCCAGCAGACCCCCACCCTGGTCGCGCGGGCCAGGTCGACCTCCTGCCCCCGCGCCTGGTAACCCACCGCGACCATGATCACCACCGCGCCGAGGACGATGGTGATCCACGGCAGACCGAGCACGACTACCCGCTGCCACGCAACCGGCTCACGCGCGTATGCCGCAACCGCCCCCGCGAGCAGCGCGGGCATGGCGTAGACGGACGTGATCAACAGGTACAGTCCTGGAGTTCGACGGATGAAGGCGAGACCCTGCCCGACATAGAGTGCTGCCTGCCAACACGCGTCAAGTGGCGTCGCTGGTGTGTCGTCGGCTCGGGTGATGTGGTGGGCTCCGAGAAAAGACACGGCTTCAGCGTCTCTAGCCGACGGAATCTCCGAGCGTCTCTTGCAAGAACTGCGTCACTTCTGCAACAAGGCGTTGACCGGCGAGGAGATCGAAATCGTTGTGGTCGGCGCCCGGGATCAGGACGAATCGTTTCACTCCGGGAACCGCCTCAGAGATCTGGCGACTCTGCTCCGCCGGGATGATAGTGTCTCGATCTCCAGCGAGTACCAGGACCGGAATCTTGAGGTCACTGATCCGGCCGAGTGTGTCGAAGCGGTCCTGGAGGAGGAGCCCCACAGGCAGGAATGGGTAGTGCAGTCGACCCATGTCGGTCAACGACGTGAACGGCGACCGCAGCACCAACGCTCTGGGGGCATGCTCCACTGCCAATGCCACTGCCACCGCTGAGCCCAGCGATTCGCCAAAGTAGATCACACGGTCCGGATCCACATCGCTCCGCGATGCGACATATGCGCGCGCCGCGCGGGCATCGGTTACAAGGCCATTCTCTGACGGAGCGCCTGGGTTGCGTCCGTAGCCCCGGTAGTCGAAGAGCATCACCGACAGACCTGATTGGAGCAGGGCTGCGCCCAGGGGCGCGCGGTGCGACCGGTCGCCAGCATTTCCGTTGAACACGATGACCGTTCCACCGGTCGTTTTCGCCGGGTTTGCGAACCAGCCACTCAGGCGCAGTCCATCCGCCGTTTCAAACGCGATGTCCTCGGCTCCAGGGAAGGCCGTCGCCGCGGCTGGGACAGCCTGCCGCAGAGGGAAGTAGATCATGCGGCGCTGAAACAACCAGACAATCGTCAGCACGACTGCGACAGCTCCCGCAAGTACCCCTACGGCCGTCAGCATGCCCGCCGCTCGTTCCGCTCGTTCCGCCACGCTACCGGGCCCCTTGTATCTACGAACGACGTGATGGATACCGTGCGAACTCGCCCACCCTGGGTTTGACCATTTTTTCGTCGCACTGCATGGCTGCCTCCAGCTTCAAGCGTACAGCGTGCAATCTCAAGAGAAGGGACGAAGGCGTTTCGGTTCCGACGGGGAGCGTTGCATGGACATCGGCCGCCAAGCTGGTGGCCTGCAAGCCCTTTCTGACTCGTAGCGGGCGGTACAGTCGCGGTACGCTTGCACAGTGAGGCGCCGCGGACCTGCACCCGCGGCTTGAGGAGTTCGCTCCGTTGTCGACCCCACCCGCCGGAGCGCTAATTTAGAGAGAGAACAGCCATGGCCATCTGGACGCCGGGGCCGTGGCGCTACGATCGGACCACCCGCGCTGTCACCGGGCCTGATGGCGCACGGGTGGCACTCATCCTGACCAAGGTCAACCCGGAGATCGTCGAAGCCACTGGCCGTCTGATCGCCGAGGCGCCCGCTCTGTTCGAGGTGCTCGACGAGGCTCAAGAGCTCGGTGCGTTTCTGCTCGCGCAACGCCGCTGGAGTCTTCAAACGGAGGAGCTCGTCCATGACTGAAGGCGCACTGGCAATCGTGAGCCCGCCGGGCGGGAACCCCGGCTGGGTGGCCTGGCCTTGAGGTCGATTCCAACCGAGACGGTACGTTCGAGGCGAACGTCCGGGCGGATGCCGTACTCGACGCGGCCCACAGCGCGGACAGCCAGGTGCCCGACCTGGTGGTTGACTCGCCGGCCTCGTACGGACGGGCGGCGGTCCTGTGACCGTCCGCTGGCGTGCCGCGGATCGTGGCGCCGGCTTGTTGCTCGAAAGTGCCGTAATCGACCCGGACACCGCGCCACAGACCGTGACCCAAGGCGAGCGCGTGAGCACTTCGTCCGGGCAACACAGGCTGTTGGTGGTAGCGGTGGATCGCGCTGGAAACCCGCGCAGTCAGGAGGTTAGGTTCGTGGTGCCATAGCCGCGGATTGTTCTCTTGCCTTGCGTTGGATACAACCGGTCGGCGGTCGCGCATCAATGGGCGCTCAAGTGGCGCTATTCGGAGTCGTGGCGCTGGTGAATCTCGGTCTGCTCCGGCGCCTCAGTCTTGAGGACGTGAGCCAAGATGACTTGCAAAGCCGCGGCCACTGGGACAGCCAGAAAAGCGCCAGGGATGCCGTACAGCACGGCTCCGACAAGGATGCCAACTAACACGACCAGCGGACTGATGCCAATCGTGTGACCCATCACGCGCGGCACGAGCACATTATTTTCAAACTGCTGGATCAGCAGCGCGTAGAGCACCACGAGTAGCGCCTTGACGGGATCGATGGCCAGCGCCACCAGCACGGCGGGCGCTGACGACACGATCGGGCCTATCAGGGGCACGATCTCCAGCAGCCCGGCCGCAACCGCGAGCAGGAGCGCGTTCGGCAGGCCGAGGAACCAGTAACCGACGCCCGACATGATCCCGATGGCCAGCATCAGCAAGAGTTGTCCACGTACCCAGCGGCCGAGCTTTTCTTCGACTTCTTGCCAGACCAGATTGGCGTCTTGGGCCACACGCGGTGGCAGCGAGCGCAGGAGCACGCGTTTGAGCGATGCACGCTCGATGAGCCAGTAGAACGCCAGGACGAAGACCATAATGAAGTTGAAAGCGGAATGCGCGGCAGCGACTCCAGCCTGCAGCAATTGCTCGCGGCCCGGGGGCGGCGGGTTCGCAGCCGCTGTAGCGCCCTCCTGCACCGCAGTCTCAGCCGCCTGTTGGAGCGGCGCTGGCGCCTTCTGCGCGTACGGCCGCAGTGCCTCGAGCCGACCCGGCAACTCCTCCAGGAACGCGTTGGCCTGGTCGAGCAGCCCAGGCAGGGCCACGTATGTCGGCACGCCGATGGCCAGAACTAGCAGCGTATAGACCACCAGTACGCCCGCGCCGCGAGAGAACGGCCCACGGCGCAGGCGCTTGACGACGGGATCGAGCGCCGTCGCCAGCAGGATCGCGACCAGGAGCAGAACGATGACCTCCTGGATGCGCCACAGGACGAGCAGCCCCAGCAACACTCCGACCGCGATGAGCACCGCTCGAAGCACCTGCCGCGGCGACAACTCGATCGCAACGCGGGCGCGATACCGTGACTCGGCGCGCAAGCGCCGGTTACCTGGCGTGCGCTTGCCTTTGTCCGCGGGCGGGCGTGTCTGGGTCACATCCGTCACGCCGCATTGAGTTGGCAGGTCACATGCCACCGCCGACCCATCCTTGGCCTCGAGTCCGTCGGCCGCAGCGCCGTTGTGGGTTGGGCGGGATGCCGAGCTCGAACCCTGAGCGGTCTTCATCCTAGCCCAAGATTTGGTCCAGTCCACAGTCGTCGACTGAGCGGTCGAAAAGTATATCAACGGATGTAGATAAGCATGTCGAGAGGCGGCGGGTGTTGTTCCTGTGCACGGGGACTGTGATTGTCGCGCCAATGACCACCCACGGTCGAGCCTATCCTTCGCGTGTAGCCCTGACCTTGACGGCACTGCTGGGCAGGTCGTTCTCGATCAGATCCGGACGGTGGACAAGACGCGCCTGGTGCGTCGACTCGGGGCCATCGACGAACCCACAGCGCGACACGTGCTCGACGTACTCGCCGCGCTGTTCGCGCCATGACGGCCACCTTGCCAACCTGTCCGACATCAGCCCGGTGAGCCGAACGTCCGAGCAGGCGCCAGTTCTCGCTGAACGCTATGCCCACCGCACGCTGCGCCTGCGCTCAGTGCTGCAGGCAGTCGGACTGACGCTTGGCGGTCGGCCTGGTAGTCGCCACTGTGGGCGCCTGGCCATGCCGACCAGCCGCGCCACGTTGTTGCGCTTGGTGCGCGCAATGCCGGATCAACCGGTCGTCGCGCCGCGGGTCCTCGGAGTAGACGAGTTCGCCGAAAAGCACGCCCGCGTCCTCCAGGCGCGCTATCGCTGGCTTTACAACGGTCTGATCGAGATCCTTATCGAATTCGACCCACTGGGTGTCCACGCCGCCGATCCACACGCGCTTGCGCCAGAGGTAAGTAGCATCCTGGCTCGCTTGCGGGACGCGCGCGTTGCCGACGAGGTCGAGCAAATAGTTCTCGAAGAACTGCACCGCTGGTACGGTCGCCGCCGCCTCGCAGCACTTGATCGCGACCGGCTCGCCGACACGACCATCGCGATTTGCACGGCGTGGAATGACTTCCTGAGCGACACTGAACGCTAACTCGTTTTCGCGCGGCAGTCCCCAAACAGCCCGCCGCTACACGAAACTCGGGCAACTTCGAAGCGCGCGGCGCGTCCAACCGGTCTCGTTCGTGTTGCCTTGCGCCTCGTCGGTTCGCGCTGGGACGCTACCGAGGCAACGTGGCGCACTTCGGCGAATCTGGTGTAGTAGCCCTCCTACACTGGCAGCGCCGTGCTCCGCGAGTCTCGCCTCCGCTGGTACTGGTCAGCACAGTTCACTTCCGAGGTCGGATGGGGTATTGGGTCGGTGGCGCTGCCACTGACCGCGGTCGCGACACTTGGCGCCTCTCCCATGGAGATGGGGGTGCTCGGCGCTGCCTCCCAACTACCCGTCCTGCTCTTCGCGCTCCACGCGGGTGTGTGGTCCGATCGCCTGCAGAGGCGCCCGATCCTGGTCGCGACCAATCTGGGACGTGGGGTCCTCCTGACGCTCGTCCCGTTGGCCGGCTGGATGGGGTGGCTGCACATCGAGGTGCTCTGGGGCGTCGCCTTTGCGATCGGAACGCTGACTGTCACGTTCGATATCGCCGCCACGTCGTACCTGCCCTTCCTCGTTACGGACCGCCGGAGGCTCGTCGAAGCGAATGCCGCGCTTCAGGCAGGCGCTGGCGCGGCACGCGTTGCAGGTCCAGCTGCTGGCGGCTGGCTTGTCCATGCCGTCGGCGCACCCGCCTCGTTGCTAGTGCAGGCCATGTCCTTCCTGCTCTCGGCCGCACTGCTCGCGCAACTTCACGTGCCGGACGATGTGCGGCGTGAGGACCAACGTGGCGTTTGGACTGAGATCGGCGAAGGCATCGCAGCGGTCTGGCGCGATCCCCTCCTTCGCGCGATGGTCCTGTCGACCGCGATTGCCGCCCTGGGTGGCAGCGTGCAACAGGCGGTCTACGTGCTGTTCGTCTACCGCGATGTTGGCGTGGACGCACCGACGCTGGGAGGAATCATTGCCTCCGGCAGCGTTGCGGGCCTGATCGGCGCCGCGTCGGCGCAGCGCGCAGCTCGATGGCTCACCGCTGGCGGGGCAATGGTCGCCGGGCAAGCGGCGGTGGTAGCCAGCGCGCTCCTTGTCCCGATCGCCCAGCCTGGTCCGATGGGTGTGGCCATCCTTGCGCTGGCCCAGGTGCTCTTTGGCTGCGGCCTCACGATCTTCAGCGTGACACAGATTAGCCTCCGCCAGGCCGTTACTCCGCGCCACATCCTGGGTCGCGTGAACGCCACACGCCGCGTCGCGGTGTTCGGCGTTCAGCCATTCGGGGCCGTGCTGGGCGGTGCGCTTGGCACCTCGCTCGGGCTACATGCCGCGCTTATCGGCGCGGCCGTCATAAGCCTCATCGCCCTGGCAGCGATGGCGGCATCGCCGCTGCGCAACGCGCGCGAGACAGTGCAGCACGACTCTTCAGCCTGAGCATGACGCGCCCACTCGTGCGATGACGGGAAGCGGGTCAGGGTGCAACTCCTATAGGACTGAGTCGCGCGCGTCGCCTAAGACGTGCCTGTTGTCCACGTGAGAAATAGCCTCGTTCACGAAACTTAACTTGAGCCAGAGCCAGATTTGTCCCCACTCATGGCCACGAAAAGTGGCTCTGACTTCCAAGAGTCGTGCTGCTTCACCGAACGTGGTTCCGGCCGCTGGCAGATTGATGCGCCTCCGGCAACGCTCGCCTCGCGCTCGACGGGCGCGTCGGTCTCTCCACCGGAGTACAAGCCGGTCCTAAGGACCCGCCGACGCAGGGGTGTCTGCTTGCTAGCATTAGGCGCCGCCACGGCCGCACGGGGGCAGAGGCGGCTGTTGCGATTTACACCGGGGGGCACTATGACCGTACGACGCATACCGGCATTTCTGGTAATTCTCGCCGTCTTCGCGCTCATCTCGCCCGGCGGCGCCGCCGCCGAGACGCCACCCGGACCGCCACCGCTCCCGCCACTGCCTGGCGCGGCGCGGGTCTGCCCGCCGGGTGGACCGCCGGCGACGGCCCGCTGCCATGCCCTGGTGCCTACCGACGGCGTGCGGCCTTTCGCGGCCGCTAGCCCATATGGCATGTCGCCGGACCAGATCAAGACCGCGTACGGCTTCTCTAAGCATCTTGCCGCCGGGGGCGGCCGGACCATCGCCATCGTGGACGCCTACCACAGCCCCACCGCCGAAACCGACCTGAGCACCTTCAGCCAGCAGTACGGCCTGCCGGCCTGCACTACCGCCAATGGCTGCTTCCGCCAGGTCGACCAGCGCGGCAAACTTGGGGGCGCAGCAACGGTGGACGAACGGTGGGCGCTCGAAATCGCGCTTGACGTGCAATGGGCACACGCAATCGCGCCCGCCGCCCGGGTCCTGCTCGTCGAGGCGGATAACAATAGCTTTTCGAACCTCCTCGCGGCGGTTGACTTCGCCAAGACCAACGCTCAGTACGTGTCGCTGAGTTGGGGCGCGGGTGAGTTCGCCACGCAGACCTTCTACGACGCGCGCTTCCTGCAGGCAGGGGTGAGCTTCTTTGCCTCATCCGGCGACTCCGGCCTGCCGGCCTCATACCCGTCCGCGTCACCCAACGTGATTTCCGTCGGCGGGACGCACCTACCGTTCGACACGACCACGCTCACGCTGGTGGTCAACCCCGATGGCACGCTCACCGAGACCGGCTGGAGCGGCAGCGGCGGCGGCTGCAGTCGCTTTGACAAGGCGACCACCGCACAGGCTGCCTTCAGCCAGTACGCACAGGTGAAGTGCCGGGGCAAGCGGGCGACGCCGGACGTGTCACTTGACGCCGATCCCGCTTCGGGCGTCTCTGTCTATAACGGAACGCCCTACGCCGGCCAGATCGGCTGGTGGAAGGTGGGTGGCACGAGCGCCAGCGCGCCCATGTGGGCCGCTCGGTCAGCGGTGGCGGGGGTGGTGGTGAATGCGGCCTACGTGTACGGCGGGAGCATCGCCTACCGCGACATCACCGTGGGCAACAACGGCGCCAGCGCTCTGCCCGGCTATGACCTGGTGACCGGTCGAGGCAGCTGGATCGGCGCGAACCCATAGCACACGCCGGCCCAGCCTAAGCCCGTCTGGCCGGCTGGCCCTCCGGCGACGGATTATCGGGCCGTCCGTCCTCGGGGCGGAAGGTGTTGCGGCTCGGCCGCGGCTTCGATCAGCATGCCGTCGACGGTGAAGTGGTCATCGCTCAGCAACCCCAGACCTGCCGCCTGGTGCACGGCCACGTCGAAGAAATGCTGCGCGACGCTGTGCCGCGGCGGCGTGACACTTGTGGGCGACCCACTGGCCGTCGAGCACGCGGACTCGTCATCGACCCGGCCTCGTCGACGAGGGCGACCACGCTAACCCGTCAGCCGGAGGGAACGCCGCTCTGCCAGCCGCGATGATCACGAACGGATAGCGTGGCCCGACGTCGGTCCAACCCGTTGCATCGAGGGGCACGCGTCCATCCACGTCCTGGACGGTGATTCGATCCTCACCCGATGCCTTCTTCCCGCGTCAGAAGGAGCAGCTGCTGGCCGACCAGCGGGTGGAACGGGGGTGCTTGCCCGACGCGTCGAACACCCCGCCGGTCCACTCCGCGGTGAGATCGTTTGGGGTCCCGATTCGAATGCAGCCATCGCTCTGCAGATCGTCGTCGGAGCCGTCGGGCAGGCACGACCACAGATCGTTGTTATGCGTCGCAGGTCGTCGGTATCGCGCATTGGCGCTGGTCGAAGCAGTCAGGACGGAGTGCCAGCATGGAGGCCCCGCTCGATCGCCCAGACGGCGACCCTGGCACTCGAGCTCAGGTTGAGTTTTTCAAAATGTTTGCCACGTGGCGCACCGCGGTCGGCTCCGCGATGACGAGGGCTTCTGCAATCTAACGGTTCGTCAAGCCGCGCGCGATCAAGGTCACGACCTCAGGTTCCCGGCTTGTCAGTACGGCCGCGTCGCCGACACGGAGCGCTGTTGCCGTAGCCGACGCCCTGCGAGCCTGCTCGTCGATCGCAAAGACCCTGCTCGCGCGTGGCGCCGGGCAACACAAGCTCGCCCAGGTCCGTCGCCGCCAGGCCTTCGCGGGCCGCCCCATATAAGCGTTGACCGATCAGGATCTGGTTGACCTCCGCCGCCTCGCACAGCCTGGCGGACGCGTGCACGACCGGGCCGATCGCGCCATACTCGCTCTTGCCTTCGAACCCGATAGTGCCCATGGTCGCATATCGAACACTCGAGGCCGAGACCGCGGAGCAGGCGCTCGCCGTGGCGTGTGGTGAGGTGCCGGATCTGGTGCTCATGGACATTCAACTCCCCGGTATGAACGGCATCGACGCCATAAATGAAACGCTCACCAACAACGCCGGGAAGCTACAGCCAACACCGCGGTGCAGAGATCGCAGCACAAAGCTCAGGCGTCAACTACGCATCAGCACGCGGTACGAACCGAAGCGCGCGACTTCGCGATAGGTCTCGGCCAGGTAGGCCTCCAGTGGCTGGTTGCCCGCCGGCGGACCCCAGAACGCGAGCTCCGCACCAGACACAACCACGATTCGGACAGGCATCTGATCCAGAGCTGCGATGACGCCATGGAGCTCCTGCGCGGAGGCTGCACCGGGGTAGAGATGGCTGAAGCGCGTCGGGTTGGGGCGGTCGGACGCCACGTACACAAGCGGTGAGGACGGGTAGACGAAGATTGGCTCGTCAGCCGCCGTGTTGGCCCGCACGAAGCGAACAGCTGCCAGAAGCGTTTCCGCCTGTTCGCTAGGAACGATCAAGCCTTTGATCTCAGGTAGGCTCATCTCGATCGTGGTGGACACCAGGCGCGGGGCGAGGCGCCCGGCATCCGAGACATCGACAAACTCATGACTCCGGTCGGCCAGCGCCGGAACGGCGGTGGCGACGGGGACAGCCACCAATAGCACGCCGAGTACGGTGCGAGCCGCGCGACCGAGGCTCCAGCGGACAGAAAGCGTGTTGTGAAGCTGGCCGAGGACCACTGCCCCAGTCGCCAGCGGGAGACAAGCCGACCATGCCAGGTGGGCGTCGTCGATTCTGGGGTATTGGGTCAAGAACGTCAGCGCGCCAGCCAGTGTTATCCACCGCAGCCGCCACCTGCCGAAGGTCGGCCCAGAGCGAAGCGACTGCCACGCCCCCGCCAGGATGCATACAACTGGCAACAAGATCGGCAGGCCAATGGCAGTCCGTCCAGGTGCCATGAGCGTCGCGAGCAAGACCGTCTCCCCGGGCTCGCCCGTCAGCAGCACTCCGCTCGTGGCAAACACGACACCGGCCGCCACGGCCGCGCACAGCAGTGGAAGCTGTTGCCGAGCGCGTACGGCGAGCATCCCAGCAACCGCAACGCCCAGCAGACTTGCCCACGCTCCGCCGCTTGGACCTGTCAATGGATGCCATAGAAGAGCATGGTCCACCGCGCCGACAAAACCCTTGAGCAGGTCGAGCCTGCCGTCGAGCGCGAACGCCAGTATGACAATCCAGGGCAGCGTGACGAGAGCGCACCCAAGTCCGAGCAGGACCGCGTCTCGCAGCCAGGACCCGAACCGCCGGCCGTCTGGCGACACTGAAACACGGCCCATCACCGCGACTCCAGCCGCGGCAAGCGGCACCAGAAAGTAGACGTTAGCCGTGGCACTCTCGCTGGGACGGATGAGCCACGCCGCCGCGAAGACGACCGCCAGCAAGAGCGCCAGCTGCGTCAAACGCAACGTGCGGGTCACGCGTATATGCCTTGTTTCGAAGCCCTGCCAGGCAGTGAAGGCGACCAGTGCCACCAGGAGGAAGGCCCCCGCGTTCTGCTTGAACGCGAACACGAGTCCCGTGACAGCGCCGATGGCGATCAGCCCGCCCGTACGCCGGCCGCTGCTCAGCCGCGGCAGACGGGTGAATCCCCACGCAGCGAGCACGGTCAGCGCAGCGCTGGGCCAACCAGGATGGGGCTCCCAGGTGCGAGGCACCCAGTCCAGCGCCACCAGCACATACAGGCCGGGCAGGATCGCGAACGCGGGCCTGGTCAGCGGCCGGCACAACAGGTACAAGCCACCTGCCAACAACACGCGCGCCAGGAGCCCGACTGCGCGGGCGACGACGACATGATGATCGCCGAGCAGGCTGAACAGAAACGCATGCACATAGAGCAGACCGGGCGTGTACAGCGAGTCGAAGTCTCGGTACGGCAGGTCGCCGCGCAGTATGCGAGTTGCCTGCTCGACGAAGTAGCCTTCGTCGATGGCGTCCAGGCCGACTCGGATCAGTGCCAGGTCGGCCGTCACGACCGTTACCAGGCAGAGGATGGCCAGCCCCTCCTCCAACCGTGTGTAGCGGCCGACCGTGCGCGGCATGCGGCCACGCTGGCTGCGGGTAACCGACCCGTCGGGTGAAGCCTGGCGAGCTCGTGAGGCAACGTCAGGCGAGGCCGAGGTCACGGGCTGCACGGCTGTCGGAGGTTGGGTTGGTGCACGACGGGCTGCCCAGCTGGCGGCGGACCTCCGTCTGTCCAATGCTCGACGCCGTTTGACGTAACCATCCAGTGTTCTTGTCCGCGCGTGAAGGTCGGCGTGTTCGTACACCAGTAATAGACGGCCACGCCGGTCGTGGTCTCCTGGCGCGTATCAGTTGTCCAGGCTTGACCGTGCTCGCACTCGGTCGGCTCGCCCATGATGTCGCCGAGTTGTCGAGCGAGATCGCCAAATCCAAATTCGAATCGGGGGATCTGGTCATTCCGACACCAGGCTGCGCGAACGGGTGTGCCCGGCTGCCAGATCGGCCCCACGGCCAGGTTGATCGCAGTGACACCCAGCAGTGCGATCACCAGGAGGCCCAGCGCGATGCTATCCCGCCGACGTGAGTGCGTTGTTTCGATCCTGTCAGTGTGCTCCGAGTAGGCGTTCACCTGTGGGGATGATCATCCACGCAGACAGCGCATCGGCAAGGAATCCTCTCCTGGGCTTGAGCCGACACGACCGAAGGTCTCGTGCATCGACGTGGGGTGGCGGGTGCGGGTCTGTTTGGTGTGCGCAACGTCCCTGTCAACATTGAGACTTGCAAGGCGAGCTGAGATTCCGCGACAGCCGTGTGATGCCGCCGTCTGTCGCCAGCAACCGCTTGCGTTCGCTGAGCCGGACAAGTTGAGTGCCATTTTTAATGCCCCTGCGACCACTTGTCAGTGGCAAGTGGTCAACAAAACGGCAATCCACTGGCACTGTCTGACGTCGAGTCCTAATTTGCAAATTCAGAAATCGATGCTCCACTGGCGGCAAAGTCGGCGCTCCACTGGCGGGCTCCGGCCCGACGGGCTGACCGCGCTGGGCGTCTACGCCATGCTCGGCCTGATCGGCATCGAGTGCGCGCACCGAACCGGCTTTCCGGCCGCCTGGGACACGCGCCTGGCGGCGGCCCGCCGACTTCCCCTACCTCTGTTGCTGGGCGTCGCGTTTGGCGTACTGGTCATCCTGATCGAAGAGGCGACTCGCTCGCTGCACATCCTCGAAGCCGTACTCGGGCCGGTCAATATCGCCGTCCCCCAGTCAGTCCTCACCTCGACGGCCGGGGCGATCAAGTGGGAGCTGTACTTCCCGCTCGTCGCGCTGCCGCTGCTGCTGTGGGTAATTTCTGGCGTGGTCCTCCGCGGGCGCGGGCAGACCCAGACGTTCTGGACCCCTCGCAGCCCTGTGCGCGGCGATCGACCTGGCGCTCCAGGGCATGCCGCTGCTGATCATCTCCAACGGAGCCATCGGTCCGGTGGCGTTCGCCGCCTACGCGCTCCACAGCTACGCCTTCAACTTCACCGCCGCGGTCACCTTCCGCCGCTATGGCCTGCTGGCGCCGGTTCTGGTGCGACCCTGCAACTACCTGGTCTGGCACATCCTGTACGGCAACTTGCTGTTCAGCTGAACTCCGTCATACATCACAACACGGGAGAGGTTCCATGTCCGCCTCATCGCTTCATCGCTCCTGGTCCGACTTCTTCCGCCGCGAGCCCGCTGACCGCGACACGCTGCAGATCGCGAAACGCAATCCGTACTCACTGCTGTACGTGCTGGCCATCTGGGCAGCTGCAGCCCTGCCGATGGGCATCCTGGGCTGGATCGTTGCTCCGGCCCTTGCACCTGACGTCCGGTCGAACCCCATCGGAGCGGTTGCCGCGCGGTACGCCGTGCTCACCGTTGGTTTGATCTGGCTGTTCGCTCTGTCATTGATCGTCGTCTACCGCGAAGAAGGCAATTTAGGCTGGACCACCATTCGACGGGGCCTCCGCCTGGACACGCCGCGCGACCCGCACACCGGTGAGCCACGTCGCAGACTGTGGCTCTGGGCGGTTCCGTTGGTGGTTGGCATCGCTGTCTGGGGTCTCCTCGTGGGCCCACGACTCGCAAACCTCTGGGTATCACTGTTCCCGGCCCTGGCGGAGCCACCCGGGTTCGCCCTTGGCAGTGTCCTGGCATCACCAGCGGCGCGCGAGCAATTCGCAGGCGCGTGGGCCGTTCTAGCGTTGTTTGCCCTGAACGCCGTGTTCAACAGCTTCCTGGGCGAAGAGCTGCTCTTCCGCGGCGTGTTGCTGCCCAGGATGAGCGGAGTGTTCGGACGGTGGGACTGGTTGGCCAATGGCGTGCTGTTCGGCATGTACCACCTGCATCAGCCGTGGGGAATGTTGGGATCCATTGGATCTGGCGTGCTGTTCTATGCGTTCCCTGCCAAGCGCTTCCGCAGCACGTGGATGTCGATCATCGTCCATTCGGGACAGAGCTTGTACCTCCTGGTCCTCATTTTTGGGCTAGTACTAGCCAGATCAAGGTGAGGCACATAGCCACCCGAGCAGCGAGGGCTGAGCGACCCGCGCGCTATTTCACCACATCATCTGACGGCTTATGCCAACCGGCTGCCACCGCCGCGGCCCAGCCAGCGCCGGAATTGCTCCAATGTGTCTGCGTCCGCCGCTTGCCTGAACCAACTCCAGGTTGGCCCGCTGGCCCGGCAGGTGGGACTCACTCGTCAGGAATGTGTTGTCCTGCGCTGGTCAGGAGAGCTTCATATTGGGCGATATAGCGTTCCAACGCGGCGTCCACGGCGGAGCGATTGCCGGTCGCTAGCAGGTCAAGCAGCAAGCCACGAATCACGGCGACGCCCAGGCGAGCGTCGGCGCGAGCAGCGTCGCCCAGCACGCCGCGCTCGATTGTGTAGGCGGCAATGGGTTCGATCCAGGCATCGACAACGTCGTCCAGCAGTCCAGTGGTGCCTGGCCTGCCCTGCAGCGCCTGAGCGTAGATTTCGAAAAACAGCCTTTCATGTGGCGCGAACTGAGGGTCGGTGAAGTGGCGCCACATCATACGGATGCGGTCACCCGGCGTCAGCCCGGGTTGCGTGAGCAGATGTTGTGCGAAAAATTCGCGTTGGGCGGACTCGACGCAGCGGATCACCGCGACCAACAGGCCTTCTTTCGAGCCGAAATGGTAGATGAGCATGCGATGGCTGGTGCCGATTGCGCTTGCCAACTCGCGCAGGCTCAAGTCGCTGAACCCATTGGCGAGGACGTAGTCGACGACGGCGGACAGGAGTCGGTCGCGCGGCGACGTGGCGAGGGCTTGCACGAGCACCTCCACAACTGTACCATATGGTACATGTACCGTATGGTACAGGGAGGCCTTTGAACCATGAGAGCCCACTTCTCGGCCGAACGCCTCATCGACGCACCCGCCAACGTGGTCTATCGCTGTCTGGCCGACTACAGCCAGCACCATCGGCCCGGCGGGTTCCTGCCGCCAGCATTCTCCAACCAGGAGATCCTGAGCGGCGGCATTGGCGATGGAACCGTTATCCGCTTGAGCGTCCGTCTCGCGGGCCGCACCAATAGCCTGACCACGCGCATCACCGAGCCTGAGCCGGGTCGCGTCCTGGTCGAGGACAGCCAGAACGTCCAGACTACGTTTACGGTCCAGCCAGAAGTGGACAAGTCCCGCGTCCGTTTCGACACGGTGCTCGAGGCGGGCGGCCTGCAAGGGCTGATGAACTGGTTGTTCGCCGCGCGCCTGCTGCGGCCGTTGTACACAGACGAACTCGATCGCCTGGAGTGCTACGCTCAGTATCAGGCCGCCGCTGTAATGCGATGATGCCGAACTGCCGGCCGATGGACCGGCTGCTTCACTGGACGGCTGCGGTGCTGATCGCGGCGGGTGCCTTGCGTATGCTCGGTTCATTCGTTCCCAGGGCTACCGCTCCGGCCGCCGCGGTGCAATCGCTCTATCTCATGACGGATATTTGCATCCTCCTCGGCCTCATCGGTTGGTACGCGGCCATCCATCAAGCGACGGGTTCCTCGGGATTCATTGGGTTCGTGTTGGGTGTCGTCGGCATTCTCATAATCAGGTCAAGCGCCGCGTTCCCCGATATAGACCTATATCCGCCGGGTGCGCTGGTGTTTGAAGTTGGACTGAACGCGCTTGCGCTGGCCGCATGGAAAACACAGCGGTTGCCGGCCTGGGTTCCCGTCCTGCTGCTCCTTTCAGTCGCGGCCGGAGCAGTGAGCTATACCTCCGCCGACCTGAGCTGGTTGTTGATCCTGTCAGGCGTGCTGTTCGGGATCGGCGCTGCCGGAATCGGGTGGAGCTTGCGACCAGGTTCACAGGAGGCGACTGTAGCCGCGTAAGCCCACGCGATGGCGGACTGCTGGCACACGCGCCGCGGACGGTGCCCGGCATAAAGGTGGCGCGAGCCTGACTCAGGCTCTGGTGCGGAAAGGTGGGACCCGTCGCCCCGAAGGCGCGTCTACGTCAGCCACGTTCTGAGAACGGGCGCCCGACTCAGCTCCCGCAGGTTATCAGGGTTGCGTGCCGTCACTACGCGACGGGCAAGACCTGCAGACCTCACACCTCTCGAACGCTGGTTTCTGGCGGAACTTCAATCGTTGTTTACCCATTTGGCGGGCGCCGCACCCAGCCGAGTGGCGGGAAGGTCCCAGTACATCGGAGCTCCTTGGACTTCCAGGGGTGGTTTCAGCCGGCAGGCCAGTCCCCAGGAGGTTTCTTCTGGAAGGTCCGATTGGTCATCCGGAGTCTCGGACTCCAGGTCGGGTGCTGAGTCGTCAGCCTCGGTGCTCACGAGCAGGGCCGCCATGCGCGCGAGCGAGGTGCGCGCCTCGCAGCCCACGCCCGTCTGTAGTCGACGTGTCAGTCCACGGATCGCGGCGGCGGCCAGCAGGTAGCCGGTGGCGTGGTCGAGCGCCTGCACGGGCAGCGGCGTAGGCAGGTCGCGGTACGTTCGACGGCGGGCGCATCCGCGGAGCCGCCGAGCGCGTCCCACATGGCTCGGTAGAACGTCACGCTAGGCGGAGTGGCCAGATTGACCATACACCTATTGTGAATCGCGGCCGGGCAGGTTCGCCTCGGGCTCGACACGGACGCTGTGAGCGGCTCGCGTGCGGCGCACCACCTGGTAAGTCATCGCCCGTCGAGACGCGCGGGCAGCGGCACGCCGGAGGTCATGCATCGCGCTTCGCCGCGTCGCGCACCCGCTCCAGAGCCGCCGTGAGCACTGCTGCCTCGTCGGCGCGCACGTGTCGGGCGAAGTGCTCGGCGATGCCGCGCGCATAAGCCGGCCAGGTTCGCCGCACCGCGTCCCGCCCGGCCCGCGTCAGCACGATCATCTCACTGCGCCGGTCAGCGAGGTTCGGCTCGCGCCGCACCAGGCCGGCGCCCTCGAGGCGATCGATCAGCCGGCTCAGCCCGCTGCGGGTGAGCACGACCGAGCGGGTGAGGTCGCGTTGGCTCAGGCGGTGGCCCGCTGCGTCGACGAGTTCGATGAGGACGTCGTACCAGCTCAGTGGGACGAGGTCACCGCCGGCCCGGTCGAGCTCGCGCTCGATGCGTCTGACAGCCGCGGCGTGCGCGGTGAGCAGGGCTCGCCAGGCGGCGAGGCGCAGCTCGTCGAGCTCGAGCTGGGGTGAAACGGCGACTGTCCGCGGCACAGCCAAAGGGTACGCGAGAATTGTTGACGGCGCAACATTCGGCACGCTATCGTGGTTACATTGTTGCTTGTGCAACAGTTGCATGAGCACCAGATCGCACGTGAAAGGAATTCGTCATGCGTGTTCCACTGATAAATGAGGCCGAGCTCCACGACCAGCCGGCGGCTGAAGTCGACTTCTTCGGCCGGCCCGTGCTGGTCGTGCGCACCGACGGCCAGGTGCGCGCCTTCGTAAACGTGTGCACCCACCTGGGCGGCCCTCTGCAACTGGCGCCAGACGGCGCCAGCCTGCAATGCCAGTGGCACCACGCGTGTTTCGACGTCCGCACTGGCCAGGCGACTGGCGCACCTGCCCGCCCCGACAGTCGCCTGATCCGACTGCCCATCAAGGTCGAAGCCGGGCAGGTCACCTACGTCTACGGCGAGCCGGACCAGCCGCCTGAGCAGCACAAGCCGGAGGTGGCGTCGCGCTGATCGCAGCGGAGCCCCTGGGCCACATGGCTGCTGAGGCGCAAATAGATACCGATGCACCCTCGAGCGCCGATGCGGCTCGCCGGCCACTACACTCGAAGCGGTGCCCTGCGCGCATCACACTGAGCGCCTGCTACGTGCGGCATAGCCATGATTGAGTTCGCCACGTTCGACGAGCGGCCTGACCTGGCGCAGCGCTATGCCAGCGAAGCCCAGGACATCTGGCCGCCGTACATGCAGTTCGTCTACCACGACGAGGTGTGCGAGGCGTTCTGGCCGCGGCTCGGGCTCGAGTTTCCCGCCTTCCAGATCATCGTGTACGACGAGGCACACGGGCAGTTGCTCGCCCAGGGCAACTGCGTGCCGATCGCCTCGAGCGGGCGTGATGAGGATCTACCCGACGGCGTCCCTACCGTGCTGGAGCAGGCCTTCCGAGGGGCCGCGCAGGGACGGCGGCCCGACTCACTGTGCGCATTGCTCATTGGCATTCAGCCACACGTCAGGTCAAAAGGGTTGAGCAGCGAAGTCCTTGGCTTCATGAAGCAGCTGGCACGCCGTCATGGTCTCCGGTCGCTCGTCGCACCGGTGCGTCCGAATCTCAAGGAGCAGTACCCGCTTACGCCCATCGAGCGCTACGTGCGCTGGCGACGCGCCGACTCGCTGCCACTCGATCCGTGGCTGCGCACCCACGAGCGTGTCGGCGGCCGCTTCGCCGGGATCGCCCCGCGCGGCAACGTCTTCCGCGGTACGGTTGCCGAGTGGGAGCGGTGGACAGGCCTGGCCCTACCCGATTCGAGCGAGTATGTCGTGCGCGGTGCGCTGAGTCCGCTGACCATCGATCGCGAACGCGATCAGGGCATCCTTATCGAGCCCAATGTGTGGATGGTCCACCAGCTCTGACCAGGCCGAGAGTCGCGTCTGCCGGGCGGGCCGCACCGGTGGCTATCGGCGCCACTCCCGTGGGAATCGGAGACTGGTCGCGCGGCGGTTGGGACATGGAACGAGCCCGTTGGATCACCGACGCCGATCAGGATTCTGGCCATCTCTGGCAGCCTGCAGTCAGGCTCATCGAATACTGCCCTCGTTCGTCTGGCGGCCAGTCTGTCGGATAGCCGCGTCGACGTGTCGATCTTCGATGCGCTCGCGACGTTACCGTACTTCAATCCGGACCTCGACGGCGACAGCCCGCCGAGCTCGGTTGTCGAGCTACGCACCCGCTTTGGCGCGGCCGAGGCGCTGCTGATTGCGATGGCGTTCGATTTCGGCAGCGATTGCGGGATCTACAACGTCACCACGCTGGAGGGTGTCCGGCGGCGCGAGAGACCGCCTCATCCAGGCTGGCCGCCTGACCAGCAGCCCACGCTGTAGCGAACGCCTCTCCCAGATGGTCCCGCGTCAGCCCGAGGAGTTGCGCATGGTCTATCTCCTCGTCGTGGCGGAGTCCCACGCCCAACGCGGCGTGCTGCGCATCGGCCGCGCCGAACAACCATGCCGCGGACTCGAACTGACGATTTACAGCCTGTGTCAGGGCCAGCCGTTCGAGGCAGCCAGCGAGGCCTCGCCGCTCGGCTAGCTGGCATCGCACCTCGAGGGCCTGCTTCCAGAGCGGCATCGCCGCCGCGACATCACCTTGCCTCCAGGCGAGATCGCCACGCGTCACGAGCGCGTGGCCGATTGCATAGCGCGATTCCACTGCCTGCGCGACGCGAAGGCCTTCCTCGAGCACCGCACCCGCGCGTTGATCCTGTGGGCCGTTGACCCATAGGAGTGTGCGTCCGAGGAACGTCAGCGCCAGACTCAGCTGGGGTGCGTAGCCGCCCTGGCGGGCCATATTCACGCTCTGCTCGAGGAATTCCACTGCTCGTCCGGGTTCGTTCCGGAAGTAGGCAATCATGCCCAGATTCATGAGTGCCTGTGCGACGTCGCGGGGCGTGCCGCCTTCGAGACTTGCCGCGAGTGCCTGCTCGGCGACGGGCCGCGCACGGATGGCGTCACCCCCGCGCCAGTACAGGAACGCCAGCGAGTTGAGCGCCCAACTACGATCGCGGGCAGGGGCATCGTGGGCACTCGCCAGTGCCTGCTCGAGCGACGCACAACCCTCCTGGAAGTGGCCCCTGCGTTCCCAGAAGCGAAATAGCGTTCGGCCAGACCTTCATGCCGAATCCAGACGGCAATCGCTTCGGTCTGCCCGCCTTCTACTCGCTGCACGCCTGGATCTGGAAGCACAATCCGAGTGGCACATTCGAGCCCTGGAATCCGCAGGTGCAATGCGCAACCCAGACACCGGGCATCGCTCCCAATGAGCACGCCGCCGAGCTACCCAGCGAGCCTGCCGCGCCACACGCCATGGATGGGATGTGACGGGCTAGATCGGTCCGAGGAGGTTCGGCGTTTTCGTCCGGACCTCTGAGGATCAGTTGCGGTCTCAGGTGCGTGGGTCCAGTGCGTCGCGCAGGCCGTCGCCCATCAAGCTGAACGCCAGCACAGACTCGACAATGGCGAGACTCGGGACACCGACAGCCACGGATGATTGCGTACGCGACCATGTCCGCCAGTGCTCTTTCCTGAGCGCCCTTCGGCCATGATTACGCCTGCCACCAGACGTGCGCCCCAACGTGAGCGCAGAATTCTCCAGTTCGTTCCATGTCTCCTTTGCGGACCCGAGTAGATCTCGGTCACGACCGCATACTGGGACCTGAACTGAAGACTGACCAGGCAAGACTGGCAACTTCGACCGGCAAACTGGCAAAGCCGCAGACAACGAACGCTCCAGTCGTCAACTGGCCACGTGCAAGGCTTGCAGGCCTCGCAATCCCAAGATGGGGCGCCACGCGGGCCACGCATCGATCAGATGCACCTTCGGCATACGCCGGGCAAGCTCAGTAATAGCGATCTGGGCCTCCAGGCGCGCCAGCGGGGCGCCGACGCAATAATGAATCCCCGCCCCGAAGGCGAGATGGCGGCTTGCGTTCGGCCTGGCGAGATCAAGTCGCTCCGCCTCCAGGAACTGGATACCGTCGCGGTTGGCGGCGCCGATCAACATCGTCACCAACTCACCCTCCTGGATGACGTTTCCTTCCGGGAGATCGATCGTCGCGAGTGCCAGCCGGGCAGTCCGCTGTACTGGACTGTCGAACCGCAGCAGCTCCTCGACTGCGGCGGCCGCCTTGCCTGGCGCCTCTCGAAGAGTAGCGAGCTGGTCCGGATGCGTCAGCAGCGCGAGCATACCGTTGCCGATCAGGTTCACGGAGGTCTCGTGCCCAGCGAAGAACAGCAGTACGCATGTGGCCAGCAGCTCGTCTTCAGTCAGGTGGCCGCCGCTGTCGGCGGCTTGCAGCAGACCCCTCAGCAGGTCGTCGCCCGACGTGTTACGGCGCACGGCCAGCAGGTCTCGAAAGTAGGCGGTCAGACCGTCCGCGGCCGCGTTGCCGCGCGCCAATGGCAAGGGCTCAGGCTGGGTGAGGTGGTCGAGACTCGCCGCCAACGCGGTCGACCAACCAGCGAATTCGCGCCGGTCAGAATCAGGCACACCTAGCAACTCGCAGATGACCAGGACTGGCAATGGGGCAGCGAATTCGGCGATCAGATCGAAAGAGGTCCGAGCAGCGAGACGGTCAAGCGCGTGAGCGACGATCTCGCCAATCTGGCCGCGAAGGCGTTCGACCGCCCGTGGCGTGAACGCTTGATTGACGAGGCTGCGCAGTCGGGTGTGATCAGGCGGATCTCGAAACAACATCCAACGCGCCAGGGAGCGGCTGAGCGGTCCATCACCGAGGCCGGATCGCAACAGAGCACCGAAGCCACTTCGCCCAAAACGTGGATCGCGCAATGCAAACTGCACATCGGCGTAGCGGCTGAGAACCGGAAAGCAATGGTCGCCTGCAGGCGACCGGTAGTGAACGCCACGATTGGCGCGGAGCCGGGCATAGGTCCGGTACGGATCAACGGTCAACTCGGGTGCTGAGAGGTCCAGTTGGTATGCATCACTTGTCGCGGTCATTGATGTTCCTTGTGGTTCTGAAGGCAGTCACAAAAAAGAGGCGGCGGTCCTGGAGCCGCAGTGCAATACACCCACTGTGCGCCGTCTGGCCTCGCCCCACCAGGCAACAGACGACGTCCGGCTCGCAACCTTCGGACGGCTGATTCTTGTGTCAGGTGCAGTAAGCTGCGAGCAACACCTGCGAATTTTGCGTGGTCGGTTTGTCGCCGTTTGATCCAAGGTAAGTCCCATGGCAGGCACCAACCTCCTGGTCATACGCCGGTGGTCAGGAGATGAAAACGCAGACCGTGCGAGACGACGACGACCTCAAAAGCTGATGCGCGGGCGTTTCTTGCCTTGGCGCACGAAGTGCCAGTACCGGTGGGATGCAGCCGAGGCTGAGCACGTCGCTGGTGGCGAAGTCGAATTCGAATTCGACGGTACTGGACTACCTCGACTGGTTGGTGTGGACCGCGAGCCCCTGCCGCTGGCCTTTTGGCACGAATTCGCTCTGGAGGCGGCCCGCATCTGCGACAATGGCGCGCGTGTGGTGAATGACCCGCCGCTGAGCTTCGGCGAGCTCCTGCGCGAGCATCGTCGCGCAACGGGCCTGACACAGGAAGAATTGGCCGAACGTGCCAGTGTGAGCCCTCGCACCATCAGCGAGCTGGAGCGAGGGGGTGCGCACGTCCCGCGACGCGACACTGTTGCGCTGCTAGCGCGGGCACTCGGTCTCTCAGGACCGGCCCGCGAGGCCTTCGAAGGCGTCGTGGTGCGGCGACGAAGAGTGCTACCTCACTCGGCCAGTCAAGGGCAAGCGCACATGGAGCAGCTTGAAACCCGGGCGCCATCACTCCCTGACCGACCGAAGCACAACCTGCCGCGGTCGCTGACCAGTTTCATCGGTCGCGAGCGAGAAATGAGTGAGCTCGCGCCTGTGTTGGCCGGCGCGCCATTGCTCACACTCGTCGGCACCGGCGGCGTCGGCAAGACACGTCTGGCGCAACAGTTGGTCCGCGAGCACAGCGCGAGCTACGACGACGGCAGTTGGCTCGTGGAATTGGGCAGGCTTAGCGATGCCTCGCTCGACGGGTGCGAACACCTGGTGGCGGCGTGTGCTGAGCTGGTAGCTCACTTACTCCGGATCTGTCCGCGTCTGCACGTCCTGGCCACCAGCCGCGAACCTCTGGCGATCGCTGGCGAGATCACCTCGCACGTGCTGCCGCTGGAGCTGCCCGATCCGCGCCAACGGCTATCATCGGACCAGATCATCGGCACCGCGGCGGTGCGACTCTTTATCGAGCGCGCACACCTCGTCAACAACACGCTCGTGCTCACCGATGAGAGCACCTCTGCGATTGCTCGCATTTGCGTCGCTGTCGCTGGGATTCCACTTGCACTCGAGCTCGCCGCGGCACGCACCCGAATGCTGACCGTGGAGCAGCTGGCCGAGCGTCTCGAGCACGATAGCCCAGGTCTCAGTGGGGCGAATCGCGCGGGACTCCCGCAGCACCGGACCATCCGCGCCACCATCGACTGGAGCCATGACCTGCTCGGCCAGCAGGAGCAGATCTTACTGAGACGGCTATCCGTCTTCGCAGGCGGATGGGCCCTCGACACGGCTGAATACGTCTGTTCTGGCGCAGACGTCGAGCGGGCCGAGGTCCTGGATCTGCTAGCGCAGCTTGTCGACAAATCCATGGCCCTGGTGGACACACGCGAGACAGTGGCCCGCTACCGGCTGCTGGAGCCGATTCGTCAGTACGCCATGGACCGACTGGTAGCCGCCGACGAATCAACCGTTTACCGTGCCCGACATGCCACGGCTTTTCTGGAGCTCGCACGGACAGCGCCGGGCGAGGCCGCCGGGCCCGACGAGATCTCTGCACTCGACCGCCTTGAGGTCGAACACGACAATCTCCGCGCCGCTTTGCGTTGGGCAATCGTTCACCAGGAGACGGAGGCAGCCCTCCGCTCGGCCTCAGCGTTGTTCCGATTCTGGGAACGTCGAGGGCATTTTCAGGAAGGCTGTGCCTGGTTAGAACAGGCTCTGGCCCTGCCGGGCGCCGGTGACGCGCCTGCTGGTTTGCGTGCTCGAGCCCTCAACGCGCTCGCTTTTCTGTACTGGCGCGGGGGTGACGCCAAGCGCGCCCAGCACATCGCTGGGCAGGCTCTCGCGGCCGCTCGCGACGACGGAACATCACGCTTCCTGGCACAGGCGCTTCTGAACGTGGGCATGACAGCCTACCTCGAGCACGAGCATGAAGTGGCTGTCGAACGGCTGACGGAGAGCGTCCGTTTCGCGCGCGAAGACGGCAACCCGCCGCTGCTGAGCCTGGCATTGACGTTCCTGGCACGAACGCGCCTGTGGCTCAACGGTCCATTGGATGCAGGTGCGGTGGCAGCGCTCGAGGAGAGCCTCGCTCTCGCGCAGGCGGCCCAATCGCGTTATGCGACCGGCCATGCGCTTGCGACCCTCGGCGATCTTCTGTGGGGCCGGGGCGCGGCCGAACGGGCACTCCCCCTGTGGAGGGAGGCTCTGGAGGTGGTATCGGAGCTCGACGACCGTCGCGGTATCGCGGGCTGTCTCGAGCGCCTGGCGTGGGTTCTGGCAGCCAGCGGCCGATTGGAGCCCGCGGCGTGGCTCTTCGGTGTCGCCGACGCCCAGCACCGGCTGCTGGGGATGGAGTTGCGCCATGGTGTGGATGTCGATCACGCGCATTTCGTCGCCGTCACGCAACGACATCTGGGTGAAGCGTTCGCCGATGCCTGGTCAGCCGGTCAGAAGGCAAGCCTGGACGAGGCAGTCACGCGCGCACTCGAAGGCACGCGTTGGTTGCCGACCGAAGGGCTGAACCCTCGGCGGGTTGCGCTCCGGCTCGGCCGCGACCAGAACGAGCCTGCAGGTCGGGTATCCGTCCCACGCCCTCGAGTCGCACGCGTGAGCCGGTATGAGGGCCAGTCGCGGTGATTGCCACTGCGTGCCAGGTACAGCACATGGCGCACGCCATAGCCGATCAGCTTGTTTCGCGAATCATTGTTGGCCCATTTCGGCGCTTCCTCTGGACCGGGCTCTTCAACCCGTTCTACTTGCAGTCCCGACTCGAGCAATGCGTTCACGAGTAACGGCCAACGGGACATGCCGCACGCCACTTGGTTCGCTATGCCAGGCATCTTCCTCCTGAATCGGCATGACACGCTCCACACGGCCTGTCGAGCGCCCTGCACTCGCGCGCCGAAGCGCTCGACGCTGGATAGACTGTCCGTCAGGCGCCGCGAGAGACTGTGGTCTCGCCCACAACGACTCGTGCACCTAGCTGCATCAACAGTCCGAGCAGATCGGGTTGCGCCCAGAACTCGGCGATTCTGTCGTTCGCAAACCGCAGCATCAGGATGCCGGTGTAGTCGATGCTTCGGCCGGTGGCGGGAATTCCGAACATCTCGCTGCTGTGTGTGCCGCGGCCGCGATAGCGAACCGCGACCAGATCGCCTTCGGCGAGCTGACCCTCCACGGTCGCAACAAAATCCGGAAACGCACGTCGTAGGCGTATCAGCCCCTGACGCAGCCCGTCGAGCCCGCGCAGCTCCAGGCCTGGATCATGGAGGGCCACGTCCTCGGTCATGTATTCGGCAAGCAGGTCGAGCTCACCGCGATTGAAGGCCGCCTCCAGGAATCTGCCGGCGAGCCCTTTGAGATCATGTGTCTGCACGCGGAATCCTCGCTCAGGCTGCGCGACCGGACGCGCCCGGCTTGATTGTCATCGGGTGGTTACGGGTGGCGCTCCAACTGAATCGACAGTTGAAGCACAACGAAAAGCTCGACCGACCACGCCGCACGGTACGGCGAATGCCGCAACGCGGACAGGGCTTCTCTTGAATCGTGACGCTATACATGGCTCGGATCTTCTTTCTTGGGACTAAGGAATTGACCGTAGCTGTGACCTCACTCGTCACTGCGTCAGCATCGCCGGTCCGCGCCGCGGGCACACCAGTCTGGTGGCGGGATCGCCACCTGTCCTGATTAACAGGGCGTACGTTGCCCCTGCAGGTTGTCGTGGCGGGTGATGATGGGCCCGCCCAGGCCCGAGCAGCGCTCGCAGACTTGCCGCGCCGGCGTGGTATCTCGCCAGCCGAGAGCAGGTATGTGTGGGCGCGCCCGGCTGTGCGGGCCGTTGAAGCACCGCCGACTCGGACTCCGCGCGGCCGCTCCGCCCAGCCTGGTGTCCACCGAGCGACGCCGCGGTGGACAGTATTGCGTGCTCCGGATCAACCTCCACGGAATACGTGTTGGAAGTCTTGCGCGAATTGCGCAAATGGCGTGGCCGCACGGCCTGTGAGCCGCTCGAAATCGACGGTCGTATAGTCGCTGTAGCCCTCGCTATGCGCTCTCGCGTACTCGTTGAGAGCATCGGCTAACCATTCGGGAACGCCCCGGCGGAGCATTGCTTGCTTTGCGGCCTCGAGCGGCACGTCGACATAGCGCACTTCCTTGCCGAGGACCTCGGTAAGCGTGCAGGCAACCTCGTCGAACGAAA
>WNFV01001728.1_pt1 | contig 29596 bp, 23 predicted proteins | sample 5400101 | NCBI WGS metagenome assembly WNFV01 (sample SAMN13153361, study PRJNA577476) | soil metagenome | isolation source: 115 cm soil or saprolite under grassland replicate 1 | place: USA:California | collected 2016-06-15
CCACGATCCCCTTCCCGTCTAAGGGAGTGACGGTGACCGCGGGGGACGAGGATGCCGATCTCGTCGCCAGATGTCGGGCAGGCGAAACCGAGGCGTTCGAGAGGCTCTATCGCCACCATTCGCCTCGCATTTATTCGCTGGCGAGCCGCATGGCGGGCTCGGCCGAGGACGGCGAAGATCTTCTTCAGGAGATCTTCCTTCAGGCCTACCGGAAGCTCGGAAGCTTCAAAGGCGATGCGGCGCTCGGCACCTGGCTCTATCGTCTGGCTCTCAACCACTGCCTCGATTACGTGCGCAGCCGGCAGGCGAAGATGAACAAGCTCACCGAAACCCTCGACGCCGAGACATCGTTCGAACCGCTCGCGCGGCGCGACACGCCGATCGCGCGCCTCGATCTGGAACGGGCGCTCGAACGGCTGCCGGATGGGTGCCGCGAGGCGTTCGTGCTGCACGACATCGAGGGGTTCGATCACAAGGAGGTCGGCGGTCTGCTGGGAATCGCCGAAGGGACGTCGAAATCGCAGGTGTTCAAGGCACGCGCCCGCTTGCGGGCGCTGCTGGGCAGGAAACAGTAGGCCCGGACCTCCAACGAGGTCCGGGGAATGCTCATGCATCTATCCGAGACGGCGCTCAACGACTACATCGACGGGGCGCTCGATGCACGCGAGCGGGCCGGCGTCGAGCAGCATCTCGAGTCGTGCGCGGAATGCCGCCGGACGGTCGACGACCTCGGCGACATTCGGCGCGCGGCGGCGGGCCTCGAGCTGCGCGAGCCGCCGGTACGGGCGTGGACGCGCATCGAACGTGCGATCAAGCTCGAAGCGGAATTACGACCGTCAACGCAGAGTCCGCAGAACTCGCAGCACAACATTGCTCTGCGTGCTCGGCAGGCTCTGCGTTCAACGTCCGGAAAGGTGTGGCTCGCGGCGGCCGCCGTCCTCGCGCTTGCCACCGTCGTCGGCCTGCGCGTGATGCCGGGCCGCGACCGGGCGATCGGCCCGGCAGCCACATCCCCCGGCGCGTCGACAAGCGCCGCAACGTCGACCACGGCGGCGCAGTCGGTCGAAACCGAGCTGCGGCAGGCCGAAGACCACTACGAGAAAGCGATCAAAGGGCTGGAGCAGATCGCCAACGCCGAGCAGAACGTGTTCGATCCGCGGACGGCGGCGACGCTCCAGAAGAACCTCGCGGTCATCGATCAGGCGATCAGCGAAAGCCGCGCCGCGCTGCGGTCGGAACCGGCGAGCGAGCCGGCGCAGCAGAGCCTGATGGACAACTTCAAGACGAAGATGGCGCTGCTGCAGGACACGGTGGCGCTCATCAACGAAATGCGCAAAGGCAACGACGCCGGAGCGGCACGCATCGTGTCCGGACTCAAACAAAAAGGCGACTGACATGCTGCGATTTACACGTGACACGACGTTGAACGCCGCGCTCGCTGAGCTCGCAGAACAGATGCTCTCGGCGTGCTCTGCCGGCTCGGCGTTGATCCTCGTCGCGTTGACGGCGGTGCTGATGCTCGCGGCGCTCCCGGCCGCGGCGCAGAATCCCCACGATCCCGATCCGCGGCTCGTCATCCGCGAACGTGTGAGGGATGTGATCCGGGGCACTGCGCCGATCGAGGAACGATCGCGTGCGTATCAGGGACGCGACCGCGGCACCGAACAGACCGACCGCTTCTCGCGGAGGGCGAAGATCGGGCGCGACGGGCGCGTCACGATTCAGAACCTCGCCGGCAACATCACCGTGACGGCTGGATCGGGCGACGAGGTGTCGATCGAGGCCATCAAGCGCACGCGCGCCGATGCCAGCCAGCTCGCCACCGTGCACATCATCGTCGACGAGCGGCCGGGACGGGTGGAAGTGCGGACCGAACACACCGCCCGCAACGATCGCGTGTCGGTGGATTACACCGTGACGGTGCCAGCCTCGGCGAGCCTCGAACTCAAGTCCATCTCGGGCACGGTCAAGGTGACGGGCGTCCAGGGCGGCGTCCGCGCGGATACCATCAGCGGCAACATCGTGACGGCGTCGACGCCGAGGTTGGAGCTCGCGAAGTCGGTGTCGGGAGACGTGGACCTCGGCGATGTATCGACCGACACGGATGTCAGCGCCAGCAGCATCAGCGGCAGCGTCCGCGCGAAGGGGCTCAAGGCGCGGTCGCTCGACCTCGGCACGATCAGCGGCGATGTGACGCTCACCAACGTCACCTGCGATCGCTTGGGCGTGCGGTCCGTCAGCGGGAACGTCGATTTCTCCGGCGCGCTCGCGAGAAACGGCCGCTACGACGTCAACTCGCACTCCGGAACGATCCGCCTCACGATTCCCACCGACATCGGATTCGAGCTGACGGCCAATACGTTCAGCGGATCGATTCGCTCGGACATTCCGGTGACGCTCGGGCCGACCTCGGCGCGGGACGACCGCCGCCGTCCCGGCCCGGGTCGATCGACACGCGCGACGTTTGGCGACGGCAGCGCGTCGCTCACCGTCCGGACGTTCAGCGGCGACATCGTGATCACCAAGCGCTGAGGTAGCGTCGCCATCTCATGCGTGGCATCCGCTGTGCTCAACGTCTGTATAATTGGGCTGGAGGCCATGATGAAGCGATTGGTTCTCGTGGGAACGTTGATCGGTGCGCTGGCGGGCAGCGGCGCCTTCGCGCAGACGACGGAGCCCGCGAAAAAGGCACGCACGGGAGCAAAGGCGGCCGACCAGGGCGCTGGCCACACCGCGCCGAAGCCGCAGCCCGGAACCGAAGCGGCGCCCGCCGCGCCGGAAGGTCAGGTGCAGCTCGGATCGGTTCGCTTGACGAAGGCGGTGAAGGCGGACGGCAAATCGCTGCCGGCCGGCATGTATCAGGTGCGCGTCACGCCGCAAACCGCATCACCTGCTGCGAAGGGACAGACGTCAGCGCTCGAGCGCTGGGTCGAGTTCGTTCAGGGCGGACAGGTGAAAGGCCGCGAAGTGGTGACGATCATCCCGCAGGCCGACATCAGCAAGGTCCAGAAAGACGCGCCGCCGCGGCCCAACGGCTCAAAGGTCGAAACGCTGAAGGGCGGCGACTACATGCGCCTGTGGATCAACAAAGGCGGGAACCACTACCTGGTTCACTTCCCTGTTTAAGTACGAAGTACGAGGTACGAAGTACAAAGACTGAAGTCTCAAGGCACACGCGGCTCAGCCTTCGTACTTCGTACTTAGAACCCTCACCTATCTTTCGCGATCGTCCTTCCAACAGTCGAGCAGCCAGCCGCCGAACATGTCCGGCACCATGTCGGTCGTGACGGGCGTGCGCGGCGCCTCCGGCTCCCCTGATTTCCCGACAAGCGCCTTCGCGATCTGATCGCGGACATCGTCCAGGTGAAGCCGGGTGATGCGATCGATCGTCCTGGGGAGCCCGGCTTTGATCTCCGTGTCGACCGCGCGCAGCTCGCCTCGGAACAGCGCGCGCGAGTCGTCGGTCGCAGGGGTTTTCGCCGAAATCCGATCGCTCAGCGTCTGGATGTACGCGCGCTGCAGATTCCGGCGGTAGGGATCGATTCTCACCGTCGGCGCCTGGAGCTCGCGCCAGATCCCGACGCGAACGTCCCGCAGGAACTCAACCGCGGTGTATGCGGACTTGCCATCGAGCGTCTCCTGCTCCACGAGTCGTCCGAGGCGTGGTGCGCTCAACAGCGAGTTCAACACGCGCTGCTGATTCGTGCGGACGCGATCCAGCACGCCGACCGGCTCGATGCGGCGGAGGATCTCGGGCTTGATTGCCCAGGAAGGCGGCTGAAACGCAGTGTCGTTCAGGAACTTCACGGCTGCAGCCTGTCGATCGCGCGGCACCGGCTGAAAGAGCACGCCGTCCTGGCCGATATGCTTTTCCTGGGAATTGAACCCCCCGACGATCTGTGTGACGTGCGTGAGCTCGGTCGCCCACTGTCCGAGCATGCGGCCATAGAGCTCAGCGAGATCGTCGTACGGGTCGCCGGCCTGGGTGGTCGTCGCGGTCAACAGCATGTCCGACACACGCTGGAGGTTCTTGATGCCGAGTGTCGTGGCGGCCACGGCATCGCCGTCGCCGACCGCTTCGGTGAGGTCGCCCGGGTCGGTGCCGCGCGCGTCGGACGTCGAGAAGCGGTACCACGGCGTGCCGTCCTGCTGCCGCGCCCATTGATCCAGTGTCGGCTTCTCCGCGTCAGGAGTCTTCGCATCGGGAATCGGCTTGTAGCCCCACATCGTCGCGAACTTGTCGTACGGACCGACGCGCGGGATGAGGTCGGCGGGGGCGATGCGATCTTCCGGCTGCGCCACGTAGTTGAATCGCGAGTAATCCATGATGGACGGCGAGTGTCCCATCTCCTTCACCCACGACGCGTCGCGCACTTTTTCGATCGAGTAGGTGGAACTGGACTTCATGTTGTGCTGGAAGCCGAGCGTGTGGCCGATCTCGTGCGCGACGACGTACTCGAGCAGCCGGCCCATGAGATCGTCCGGCAACGGCAGTTTCTGCGCGCGCGGATCGAGCGGACCCGCCTGCACGACGTACCAGTCGCGGGCGAGGTTCATCACGTTGTGGTAGAACTGAATGTCGGCCTCGAGGATCTCTCCCGTTCGCGGATCGTGAATGCTCGGTCCTGACGCGTTCTCGGTCGTGGACGGCAGCCACCGAATCACCGAGTAGCGCGCGTCTTCCGCGCTCCAGTCAGGATCTTCCTGCGCCGACGGCGCCTCCTTTGCGATGATGGCGTTCTTGAACCCGGCCGCTTCGAACGCCGGCTGCCAGTCTTCGACGCCTTTTTTCAGCCAGGATACCCACTTGCTCGGCGTCGCCGGATCGATCCAGTACACGATCGGCTTCACGGGTTCCGAGAGCGCCGCCGATGGATCCTTCTTGTCGAGGCGGTACTTCACGACATAGCGCCGGCGCGACGCGCGATGCTCCTCCTGTCCGTAGTCCATCTGCGAGATCGAGAAATAGCCGACGCGCTCGTCGAAGAGCCGCGGCTGCATGGGTGTTTCCGGCAGGCGCAGCATGCTGTAGTGCATCAGCACGCTGGAGCTCCCGGGGCGAACGGGCGCGGCGCCTCGTCCGGGCACCGGGGCCGGGGGTGGAGCAGGCCCGCCTCGTCCGGCGCCGCCGCCGCCAGCGCGGTTGACGAACGTCTGCGTCGCCTCGATCTCGATGTTGGTCGGGAACGAGACGGCCCGCTCGATGAACGCCCGGGTCGTGTCGAACGTCCCGCCGCCCATCCGCTGCCCGACACTGAACTCGGGCACGTCGGTCGTGAAGAGACGCGTGACGTCGAGAACCACCGAGTCGTTCTTGCCAAAGGCCTCGACGTTGAAGGCCATGATGATGCTGTCGTAATTCGCCGCGTCGACGGCCTTGGCAATCGGCAGTTTCGGATCGGCCACGATGTCGAACGCGACGTTCTTGAGCAGGACGCGATTATCGCGGCGAACCCATTTCACGACGCGGTTGCCCGCGGCCTGGCCGCCCTGGCCCTGTCCGACTGTCGTCTTCGCGATCTGGGTGACCCACAGGAATTCCTTGCCGAGCTGATCCTTCGGAATCTCGTAGTACACGCGCTCGCGGATTCGGTGCACCGTGAACACACCGTCGTCGGACTTGGCGTCCTTCGTGATGACGCGATCGTAGGGACGCGGCTGCGGCTCGCGGAGTTGCGCGCCGCCGCGCCCGCCGGTCTGTTCCGCGTCCTGCGGCTCGCTGCCCGTTTGAGGCTCGCCCGGCGTGGGAGCGGGCGGCTGTTGCATCGCGAACCCGACCGCGGGTGCCGACTGCGCCGCTGGAAAAACCGCCGCGAGAATCAGCACGAGAAAGCCGCTCATCCACATCATCCGCATAACGCACTCCTCGGAAACCGCTGGCCGGCCAACACGGCGCAACTATATCGCCGAAACCTGAACGCTGACGTCTGAAATCCGAGCGCTGACACGCGACTGTTACACCGCCATCACGTCGAATTGCTCGTGATGGAGCTGAACGTCGGCCTTGATGGTGACGTCCTTGCCCAGCGAATCGCGCAAATCGCGCACGACGGCGCTTTCCTCTTCCTTGAGCGCGCGCGCGATGTCCGGGTTCACGCGGAGCAGGAGCCGGTGGCCGTTGAGATCGCTGCCGATTTTCCGCACCTCGCTCAGAATCTCATAGCAGATCGTCGAGCTCGACTTGATCACGCCCGTGCCGGAGCAGTACGGGCACGGCTCCGTCAGCACGCGCTCGAGACTCTGCTTCACGCGCTTGCGCGTGATGATGATCAAGCCGAAGTCCGACACCTGCAGCGCCTTCGACGGCGAGCGGTCCTTCCGCAGCTCCTGCTCCACCGCCTGGAGGACTTTCTGGCGGTTCTTCCTGTCCTCCATGTCGATGAGGTCGAGCACGATGATGCCGCCCAGATCGCGGAGCCGAACCTGCCGGACGATCTCCTTCACGGCCTCGAGGTTCGTCTTGACGATCGTGTCTTCCAGGCGTCCCGTCGACTTCTTGCCGACGTAGCGGCCGGTGTTCACGTCGATGGCGACGAGCGCCTCGGTCTGGTTGATGACAATCGATCCACCGGATTTCAGCCACACCTTGCTCTTGAGCGCCTTGTCGATTTCAGCCTGCACGCCGTACTCGTCGAAGATCGGATACGGCTTTGTGTAGAGCTTCACTTTCGGCGCGAGGTTCGGCATGATGCGCTCGACGAGCTCCATCACGCGCTGGAACTCCTGCTTGTTGTCGATGCGGATCGCCTGGAACTCCTCGGTCAGCAAATCGCGCAGCAGCTTGCTGACCAGGCTCTGTTCACGGTAGACGACCGCCGGCGCGCGCTGCGACTCGGTCTTCTGCCGGATCTCGGTCCAGATGGTGTGGAACGCCTCGAGGTCCGCGACGATGTCCTCTTTCGGGCGGCCGGACGCGGCGGTGCGGATGATGACGCCGCCCGTGAACCCGCGGCTTTCGCGGAACTCGCGCACGATGCCGCGCAGGCGGCTGCGCTCGTCGCGCGAGTCGATTTTTCTCGACACGCCGACGTGGTCCACCGTCGGCATGAACACCAGAAACCGCCCGGCCATCGTGACGTGCGACGTGAGCCGGGCGCCCTTGGTGCCGAGCGGCTCCTTGACGACCTGCACGAGGATTTCCTGGCCTTCCTTGAGCAGATCCTCGATCTTGGGCTGGGGCCGATCGGTCCTCGACTCGGCTCGTGCATCGACGGTCTCGGGACGTCCGGATCCTGCCGCCCCTCGGCCTGGCTCAGGACGACCCTGAGGTTCGCGAGGGGTCGACGGGCGGGGGCCGGTGTCTTCGTCAGCATCGAGCTTGTCGAACTCGTCCATCGTGTCGACGACATCGGCGACGTACAGGAAGCCGTCGCGCTCGAGGCCGAGATCGATGAACGAGGACTGCATGCCGGGGAGGACTTTCGAGACCCGTCCCTTGTAGACGTTGCCGACGACCCCGCGATGCCGCTCGCGTTCGACGAAGACTTCCGCCATGAGATCGTCTTCGAGGATGGCCACCATCGTCTCGTGGCCATTGCTCGAGACGATCATCTCCTTGGTCATTCACGAACTCCTTCAGCGTCGGGATTAGGGGTTGGCCCTAACCCTGCTAGTTCGTGAATCTGCGCATGCGTACGTTCAGCACCAGCCCGAAGCCTGCGAGCGTCGCGATCATCGACGACCCTCCATAGCTCATGAGCGGGAGCGTCAACCCTTTCACGGGCGCCAGCCCTGCCGACATGGTGATGTTGTAGACCACCTGGAACGTGAAGCTGGCGAGCACGCCGAGCACGAGGTACGAGCCAAGCCGGTCTTTCGACAGCCGGGCGGCCTCGAGCGCGCGCAGAATCACAAACAGATACAAGCCGAGCGCCACCAGGACGCCGGCAAACCCCTGCTCCTCGGCCAGCACCGAGAAGATGAAATCGTTATGGGCGACGGGCAGGAATCGCAACTGCCCCTGCGTGCCCTGCCTGAATCCTTTGCCTTTGAGCCCCCCCGATCCGACCGTGATGCGCGCCTGAATCTGCTGGTAGCCGGCGCCTTTCGCGTCCTGCGACGGATCGAGGAACGTGGAGATACGGGACTTCTGGTAATCCTTGAGCGCGAACTTCCACGCCACCGGTGACGCGAGAAGCAAGCAGACACACAGAATGCCGAGAATGCGCATGCGCATGCCGGCGAGAAACGCCACCGCGAGAAAGACTGGCACGAGCGTCACCGCCGTGCCGAGATCGGGCTCCTTCGCGATGAGCCCGATCGGGATCAAGGTCAGCACGCCGCCGACGGCGAGGTCGGTCCACGCCGCCGCGCCACGATTCTCGCCGAAGAACTTCGCCAGGACGAGCGCGACGCCCACCTTCGCGAATTCCGACGGCTGAAAGTTGAACACGCGGAGGGGAATCCACCGCCGCGCGCCCATCTGCACCATGCCGAAGAAGAGGACGTACAGCAGCAAGGCGCACAGCGCGATGTAAATCAAGTGCGATTTGTCCGCGAACGTTCGGTAGTCGAGCGTGAGCGTGAAGACCATCGCCACCAGTCCGAGGGCGATGGCGTACAGCTGCGTCACGTACATGTGCGAGGTGCCGCGCGTGGGATCCGACGTGGTGCTGTAGATCATGATCACACCCAGCCAGCACAGCGCCAGAATGGCGACGACCAGTGCCCAGTCGATGTGATAGTAGAGTCGGCGTTCAAACACGGCTCAAGAATTCCCGATTCTCAGGTTTCGATGGCTAGGGCACGAGATTCGCTTTGAACTCGGGCTTGGGCGGCAGCGGCCGCCCTTCCTTCTTGGCGAAATATGTGTCGAGCAGATGGTGCGCGATGAGCGCGGCGTTCGAGCCGTGCACACCATGCTCGAGCAGCACCACGCCTGCGATTTGTGGATTGTCGCGCGGCGCGAAGAAGACGAACCAGCCGTTGTCGCGCAAGTCCTTGTCCGTTTTGCCCGCGCGCTCCTTGCCCTGGTTCGAAATCACCTGCGCCGTGCCGGTCTTGCCCGAGACGTCGTACCCCTTCAGCTGCGCGTTATGCCCGGTCCCCGCGCCGTTGACGACCAGGAACAGGCCGTCGCGGATCGCCTGCAGTTTCTCCGGGTCGAAAGACGCCTTCGATCGCGGCGCCGGCGGCGCCACCGGTTTCCACCCGGTACCATCGTCGACCGCCTTCAGCAAATGCGGCGTCACTCGCGTGCCGCCGTTGGCCAGCGTCGACGCGTAGACCGCCATCGACACCGGCGTCACCGCCACGGAGCTCTGGCCGATGGACACCGACACCGTTTCGCCGGCGTACCACTTCTCCTTGAACCGCGCCTGCTTCCACTCCGGCGACGGCACCAGGCCGGTCAGTTCGTTCGGGAGATCGATGCCGCTCTTCTCGCCCAGACCGAGCAGCGTCGCCCACTTGTGAATCTTGTCGATCCCCGTCATGTTGCCGATCGTGTAGAAGTAGACGTTGCACGACTGCTCGATCGCGTGCCGCAGGTCCATCGTCCCGTGGCCGCCCTTCTTCCAGCACTTGAACGGACGGCCGTAGAACGTCGCGCCGCCGCTGCAGTGCACCTTGAAGTCGGGCGTGATGACGCTCTCCTGCAGCGCCGCCGTCGCCACCGCCATCTTGAAGGTCGACCCTGGTGAATACCTACCCTGGATCGCGCGATCGCTGAGCGGGAGATCCTCATCGCCGGTCAGTGATGCCCATGTGGCCCGATCGATCCCGGCTGCAAACGCGTTCGGGTCGTATGCCGGCCGGCTCGTGAAACCCAGCACGTCGCCATTTGACGGATCGAGAATCACCGCCGCGCCGTTGAACCCGAGCTGATCGAACCCGTCCTCGATCGCCTTCTGCACGTCGTAGTCGATCGTCAGCTGCAGGCGCTTCCCTTCCATCGGCTCGTCTTCGTCGAGCGTCCGGATTTCACGTCCCACGCTGTTGACGACGACCCGCTTCGCGCCGTCCTCCCCCATCAACATCGCGTTATAGACCTTCTCGATGCCCGCCTGGCCGACGACATCCCCGCTCTTGAGTCCTTCGGAATCCGACACCTGCGCGTCGCTCACTTCGCCGACGTAGCCGAACAGATGCGCGGCCATGGTTGCGGGATACTGCCGCGTCGGCACCTGTTCGACGACGACGTCCGGCAGCTCGAAGTCGAGCCGCCGGGCCGTGACCGCCGCCACATGCTGCAGCGTCGCGTCCTGCACGATGGTGATGGGCCGGTACGACGGCTCGCGTCGGTGCCGATCGACGACCGCGCGGACGCCGGCCTCGTCGTAGCCGAGCACTTCGGCCAGCAGGCGAATCGTCCGATTCATGTCCTTCGTGTGCTCGCGCACGATCGAGATGCTGAACGACTGGCGGTTCACGACGAGCACCTTCATGTCCCGATCGAACACGAGGCCGCGCGGCGCCCGGAGCGCCAGCGTGCGCTGATGGTTGTTCTCGGCCAGCTCCTCGAACTTCGCATGCTCGACGATTTGGAGCACCCAGAAGCTCACCGCCAGCAGTGAGAACAGCACGACGATGAGGTATTGCAGGATCCCCAGGCGGGTCGTGACTCTGCGACGGTCTTCAACAGCCATGGACTCACCCAGCTTTCATCGGCGCACGCGGTGCTTGTCGGCGCGTCGCCGTTCGACGGCGCCCGGCAGCAGCTCGGCCAATTGAAACGCGACGACGCCAACGACGGCGTTCGTAATCCCCTGTCCCGCGACGGCGGCATACGGCGTGCCAAAATGCCGCAGGTCCAGCACGACGTACAGCCCCATGAACACGACAGCATGCAATACAGTCGCGGCAAAAAACACGACAAACCGCGGCAGCGGCTGCGCCACGATGAACTGCGTACCGATGATACCCGCCAGAAACCCGACAATCGTCTTCGCCAGCCCGCCGATGCCGATGATGCTCGTCGACAGCGCGTCCTGGGCGAGCCCGGCAACGGTTCCGGAGAGCAGGCCTACCGCTGGCCCCGACGTCAACGCCACGTAGACGACGACGACGAGCACGAGATCGACGGCAACGCTGCCGCGCGCGAGGTAGTGCGCCAGAGTGGTTTGCAGAGTGAGCGCCGCCGCAACCGCCAGGATCACCCCGGCGGCTTTCACTCCGAAACCCCTTGGGTCGCATCACGTGCCGGCATCGGCGTCAGCACGACGAGCACTTCCTCGAGCGACGAGAAGTCGACCGCGGGACGCACCGTAATCCGCTTGTAGCCGCCGCCGCTCCGCTCGACCGACTCGACGTGGCCGATGACGAAGCCCTTGGGGTAGATGCCGTCGATGCCGGACGTCATCACCACATCGCCGACGACGATGTCGAACGCCTCCGACACGTACTCCATCCGCAGGCGATCGTCACCCGCTCCCACGACCACACCCTGCGCACGCGTCCGCTCGATGAGCGCGCCGGCGGCCGCGTTGCGATCGATGAGCAGCTGCACCTTGGCCGATCGCGCGCTCGGCACGACAATGCGCCCGACGATGCCGGCGGGCGCGATTACCGCCATGTTCGACCGGACACCGCTGCCGGTACCCTTGTCGATGGTCAGCGTCCGGAAATCCGGCGCCGCGGCCGCGCCGATGATTTCCGCGGCCGCCGTTCGCAGCGTCAGGCGATCGCGCAACTCCAGGAGCTGCGCCAGCCCGCGCGCGCGGTCGGCCAGTGCGCGCTGCTCCTGCACCGTGATTTCCGACGCGGCGAGGCGCCGCTTCAAGTCGTCGTTTTCCTGCCGCACGTGCCGCAGGCCGACATACCCGTTCCACACGTGCAGCACACCCGACAAGCCGCCCGACACACCGCGCTGCACTTCCGAGAAGACGCCGAACGTCACCGCTTCGAGGATCGGTACTCCGGTTTTCGAGTTGACCTGTGCCGAGATGAGCAGCACGTGCCCTACTGTCACGGCGAGGAAGAGGTAGCCGGAGCGTTGACGGGTGTCGAGAAGCGCCACAACTAAAAGGCAACGGCCACAGTGATCATGGTTAGTCGATCGAGATCTTCCGCAAGAGATTGAAATCCGACAGCATCTTTCCGGCGCCGAGCACCACCGACGAGAGCGGGTCCTCGGCCATCGCGAGCGGCAGCCCCGTCTCTTCGCGCAGCCGCTTGTCGAGGTTCTTCAGCATCGATCCGCCGCCCGTCAGCACGATGCCGCGATCGACGATGTCGGCGGACAGCTCGGGAGGCGTGCGCTCCAGCGCGACGCGCACGGCGTCGACGATGACGTTCACGGTTTCGGCGAGCGCTTCGCGGATCTCTTCATCGGTAATCGTGATGGTCTTCGGCACGCCCTCAATCAAATGCCGTCCCTTGATCTCCATCGTCATGCGCTCTTCGAGCGGGAACGCGGAGCCCACTTCGATTTTGATCTGCTCGGCGGTGCGTTCGCCGATGAGCAGGTTGTACTGCTTCTTGATGTACTGGATGATCGCCTCGTCCATCTCGTTGCCGGCGACGCGCACGGCCTTGCTGTAGACGATGCCGGCGAGCGAGATCACGGCGATGTCCGTCGTGCCGCCGCCGATGTCCACGATCATGTTGCCCGACGGCTCGGTGATCGGCATGCCGGCGCCAATCGCGGCGGCCATCGCCTCCTCGACCAGATGCACCTCGCTGGCTTTCGCGCGATACGCGCTGTCCTTCACCGCCCGCTTCTCGACCTGCGTGATTTCCGACGGCACGCCGATGACGATGCGCGGGCGCACCCACACATTGCGGTTGTGCGCCTTCTTGATGAAGTAGGTCAGCATTTTCTCGGTGACCTCGAAGTCGGCGATGACGCCGTCCTTCATCGGCTTGATTGCGACGATGTTGCCTGGCGTGCGGCCGAGCATGTCCTTCGCGTCTTTGCCGACGGCTTCGACGCGGCCGTTCACCTTGTTGATGGCCACGATGGAGGGCTCGTTGACGACGATCCCCTTGCCGCGCGCGTAGACGCAGGTATTGGCCGTGCCAAGGTCGATGGCCAGATCACTCGAGAACAGCGAAAGCATCGAGCGGAGACTCAATCAGGGCTCCTTGCGGAACAGTCGACCGTCGACAGTCGACAGGTGAAGGTTCGACAGGTGACGGTCAACGGGTCACGGTCGGTGTCTGATGCACGGTGAACCCTGCCGTTTGTGCGCAACATCGTGCAAGCGTGTGAACTGCGGCTGTGAGCTGTCAACCTGTGAACAACGCAGTCGTCTCGGTTAGTTATCGGCAGGAGCGGTGGCGGCCTGAATGCCGTTTTTCCCGGCTTCCTTCACGTGGTACATGGCCTTGTCCGCTGCATGCAGCAGCTCGTCGGCCGAGGCGGCGACGTCTGGCAATGTGGCCACGCCGACCGACGCGGTGAGGTGCACGTCGAGGCCGTCTGCGGCCAGGAACCGATGCGCCGCAATCCGGTCGCGAATGCGCGCGCCGACCGCGAACGCCCCCTCGCTGCCCGTGTCGGGCAGCACGAGGGCGAACTCGTCGCCACCGAACCGCGCCACCACGTCGGTCTCGCGGGCGCTGCCGCGAATGACTCCGGCCGCCTCGACGAGCGCACGGCTGCCGAAGAGATGTCCGTGCGAATCGTTGACGCTCTTGAACCCGTCGAGATCCAGGAACAGCAGCGACAGCGGCCGGCCGCTGCGCGACGCGCGCTTGATCTCGCGCCGGAGGACCTGATTCAGGTACCGCGAGTTGTACAGGTGCGTCAGGTCGTCTGTCACCGACAACGCTTCGGCACGCTTCAACAGCAGTGCGCTGTCGAGCGCCACGGCGGCGGGCTCCAGCAGCATTCGGACCGACCGCAACATGCTCGCCGTCAATCGCGGTTCGCGCGACGAGGGCAGGCGATCCAGGCCCATGATCGCGCCCGCGCGTCGGCCGCGGCAATTGAGCGGAAATGCGATCGCCGCGCCGATGAGCGGGCTCTGAACGCGCGCGTCCTGCGACAGATCGGCCGCGACCAGCTCCTGGCCGCGATGCATCACCCACTCGCCGATCGCGTACACCGCCGGTTCCATGTCCGGCGCGAGGCCGCGATCAGAGAGGACCGACAATTGGCCGGACAGGTCCGCCGACACCAGCGCCCAACAGGGCGCGGGAATCCACGTGGCCGCGCGCTCGACGATTTGATCCGCCACCTTTGCCGGTTCGAGCGTCGCGTTGACGGCGCGCACCATGTCGAGCAGCGCGTCGCGCCGTTCGACGTGACTCCGCAACGTGCGTTGGAAGACGCGCAGCTTCGTTGCGAGGTCGATCCCTGGCGTCGTCAGCGAGAGCTCACTGGCGCGGCGCAGTTTCGATCCGCTGTGTCCAGACGGACCGACCGCTTGGTACGGGGCGATCGGCACATTGGTGGCACGACTGGCTGAAGGCATCCGCTAAGTAGTTCTATCCGCTGCAAATATACCATACGGTTGCCGGTAACTGCTTGCCACGCCGTAAGTTCATGGCATACGATCGAGGTTTCCCGGCACCTCTCGGACGCAGCGTTCCGCTCACAGGCTGACGGCTGAGAGCGAACCGCTGAGGGCTTCGGTGTTGTTATGACCATGTTAGACAGGATGCGCCGGCACAAGAACTGGCTCAAATGGAGCCTCGGTCTCGTGTGCCTGGCGTTCGTCATTTTCTACATCCCCGACTTCCTGCGCACATCGGGCGCGGACGCCGCCGCCGGCGACACGATTGCCACCGTGCAGGGGCACGACATCACCACCGGCGAGTTCCGGCGTACCTACCAAGCTCAGCTGCAGGCATATCGCACGGCGTACGGCGGCAACATGAGCGACCAGCTGCTCAAACAGCTTGGCATCGACCAGCAGATCCTCCAGCAGATGGTGGACGAGCGGGCCGCGCTGGCCGAGGCCGACCGGCTCGGCATCGGCGCCCGCGACGAGGAAGTACGCCAGCGGATCATCTCGATTCCCGCGTTTCAGGAGAACGGCGCGTTCATCGGCGAGCAGCGCTATCAGCAGCTGCTCCGCATGCAGCGGCCTCCGATGACGCCCTCCGACTTCGAAGACAGCGTCCGGCGCCAGCTGGTGGTGGAAAAGCTGCGCGCGTCGCTGACCGACTGGCTGTCGGTGCCCGACAAGGAACTGGAACAGGAGTATCGGCGGCGCAACGACAAAGTGAAGCTCGCGGTCGTGAGCGTCACCGCCGACACCTTCCGCTCGCAGGCCACCGTGAGCGACGCGGAGGTGGCGAGCCATTTCGACGCCCATAAGGAAGACTTCAAGGTTTCCGAGAAACGGAAGATCCGCTACCTGCTCGTCGACGTGGACGCGTTGCGTTCGAAGGTCGTCGTGCCATCCGCGGACATCGAGCGGTCGTACAACAGCAGCATCGAACAGTACACGACGCCCGAACAGGTGCGGGCCAGCCACATCCTCCTCAAGACCGAGGGAAAAGACGATGCGGCGGTGAAGGCCAAGGCGGAGGACATCCTCAAACAGGCGAAGGCCGGCGCCGACTTTGCCGCGCTCGCGAAGAAATACTCGGAGGACGAAGCGAGCGCGAAGAACGGCGGCGACCTCGATTACTTCGGGAAGGGCCGCATGGTGCCGGAGTTCGATCAAAAGGCCTTCACGATGGAGCCCGGGCAAATCAGCGATCTCGTCAAAACGCAGTACGGCTACCACGTGATCAAGCTCGTGGACAAAAAGCCGGCCGCGACGCGATCGCTCGCCGAAGTGCGCCAGCAGATCAGCGATCAGCTCGCCTACGAGCGCGCCCAGGCTCAGGGCGCCGATCTGGCCGAGAGCCTCGGCAAGCAAATCAGCAAGCCGGCCGATTTCGACAAGGTCGCAAAGGCGCAGAACCTGCCCGTGCAGGAATCCGGCTTCTTTACGCGCGATGAACCGATCCTTGGGCTGGGTCCGTCTCCGGAAGCGGCGTCACGCGCCTTCGAGATGAAGCAGGGCGACGTCGCCGGACCGCTTCGCGCGTCGCGCGGCTTCGTGTTCGAGACGCTCGTCGCCAGGCAGGATCCGTACGTCCCGAAGCTCGAGGAAGTGAAGGAGCGCGTGCGCGACGAGGTTACCAAACAGAAAGCGCGCGAGCTCAGCAAGCAGAAGGCGGCCGACCTCGCCGCGAAGCTGAAATCTGCCCCCGACTTCGAGAAGGCGGCCAAAGCCGCCGGCGTCGAGGCAAAAACCACCGAGCTCATTGCCCGCGATTCACCCATCCCCGACCTGGGTACCGCGCCCGCGGTCGAGGACGCGGCCTTCAAGCTTGCCGTGGGCGCCGTCAGCGATCCGATCGCCACCGACAACGGCACCGCGGTGATCAAAGTGCTCGAGAAGAAAGAAGTGACGCCGGAGGAGTGGACGAACAACAAGGATCGTTTCCGTGAGGAGCTGCTCTCCGATCGGCGGAATCGCTTCTTCAGCGCCTACATGGCGAAGGCGAAGCTGAAGATGAAGATCGGAGTGAATCGGGAAACGCTGCAGAAAGCGGTGTCGTAGCTAGGTGCTGGGTGCTGGGTGCTGGGTGCTAACTACCAGCCGCTAGCTTCTCGCGCCGTCAGCGCAAGAACGTAAACGGCATCAGCGCCAGCACTTCCCCGCGCCGAAACATCGCGAACGGACCGCGGATGGTTCGCAACGCTTCCAGCTCCCCGCTCGACAGGTTCGCGTTCAGCCACTCGCCGACGGCCATCGACTCGCTCGATCCGCTGAGTTGGTCGCTCACCAGCTCGTAAAAGCTCTTGCGCGGCGGATAGACCACCAGCTCGACGTCGCTCTCCGCCGGAATTTTCGCGCGCTGCTTCGCCAGCGCCACCGCGCGATCGAGGCCGCCCAGCTCGTCGACGAGGCGGTTCTGTTTCGCCTGCCGGCCGGTCCAGACGCGTCCCTGCGCCAGCGCGTCGATCTTCTCCGGCGTGCTGTGCCGCGACGCGGCGACCTTTTCGACGAACTCGTCGTAGAACGACTGCAGCTGCTCCTGCAGCTTCTTCAGCTCCTGCGAGTTGTAGGGCCGCGCGGGCGAGTTGATCTCGGCGTTCCGCCCGATGCTCGTCGACTCGATCCGCGCGCCGAGTTTCTCGTACACGCCGCCGGTGACGACCTTCCCGCCGAAAATGCCGATCGACCCCGTGAGCGTCGACGGCTGCGCCACGATGACCTGCGCCGGCATCGCGATGTAGTAGCCGCCCGACGCGGCCAGATCGGACATCGACGCGATGAGCGGCCGGTCGGCGCGCTCGTTCTTGGTGATCATCAGCTCGCGCCAGATCGCGTCCGAGGCGGTCGCCGATCCCCCGGGGCTGTCGATGCGCAGCACGATCGCCCGGACCGACCGATCGCGCCGCGCCTGGCGGATGTATTCGATCAGCGTGTCCGAGCCGGCAATGACGCCGTTCAGCGGATCGTAGCCGCTCTTGCCGCTGGCAATGGTTCCAGACGCATGAATGATCGCAATGCGGGGACCTCTGTTCAGCCCGAGCGACGAGGGGCTGATGCGGCCGTATTCATCGCCGTCCATCTGCCGACCCTCGTTACCGCCGCGCAGCTTCTCGTCAACCTGATCCTCGTACGCCACATCGTCCACGAGACCCGCGTGAACCGCGTCCTCCGGCAGAAACGGGCCATCGTCGAGGACGCGACGGACGTCGGCCTCGTTCATCTTCCGGCCGTCGGCGATGCCGCGCACGATCTGCTCGTACAAATCGCGGTTGAGCGATTCGTCCATCTCCTTGTGCGCGGCCGTGTAGCCCTTCTGGGTAAACGTGTTCGACGCGGTTTTGTAATCGCCGATGTGGTGCAGGTCCGGGTAGGCGCCGATCTTGTCGAGCGTGCCCCGCAGAAACAGCTCGTAAGTGGCGACGCCGGTCAGGTCGAGCGACGCCGACGGCATGAGGAACACCTTGTCGGCCGCCGTCGCGAGGTAGTACTCGCGATCCCCTCCGTACTCGACGTACGCATAGAGCGGCTTGCCCGATTTTCTGAAGTCGAGCATGGCGTCGCGGATTTCCTGGACCTTCCCCCAGAACGGCGATTCGAAGCCCGTCGGCTTCAGCAGCACGCCGCGGACGCGCGAATCGGCCTTGGCCTTCCTCAGGTTCTCGACGACTCCCTGGACGGTTGGCGCCCTCACGCCGCGCAGGTAACCGACGACATCGGCTGGCGCGATCTCGGTGAGGTTGCCGCCGACGCGCAGAACCAGCGTCGCGTTCGAGGGCACGGCCGGCGCGCGTCCGAAAAGAAAATAGAGCGCCGCAAACCCGACGAGCGAGAACAGGAACGCAACGCCGAGAAAGGTGAAGAGGATGGTCAAACCGCGGCGGGCCATAAGCACAACCTCGCTGAACCGTTACGTTTGAGTATAGTCCGTCCGCGATCGACACGCTCGGTCAGCAGAATCTGCGATGTGCACGTCGTTCCGGATCGCGAAAACCGCGACGTCGCATGGACGCCGAATCGGTTTCGCGCGAATTCAGGCGCAATTCTCTACTCGGCCATCCGGCATCGTCATGGCATCTTGACGATGCTATGATGCGGCGCTTTCGCATGATGGTGACCCACCTCAAGAAACAGATGGATGGCCGATTTACGCGCTTGGATCGGCGCATGAATGGTCGCTTCACCTCGATCGACAGACGCTTCGATTCCATCGACACCCGTTTCGATGCCGTGGACAGACGTCTCGATGCCACGGACAGCCGTTTCGAGGCCATGGATGCAAGTGTCCGTTCGCAAATCGGCCGCGTCGAACGGAAGATCGAGTCAGTCGATGAGAAGCTGGATCGCATTGCCCGAATTCTCAAACGACAAGTTCGACACTCATAACAGGGTGCTGCACGAACACCATGAGCGACTCCAAGACCTCGAGGATGCAACCGGCCTCACGCCCGGCCGCCAGGCCTGACGCCGTCTCCTCTCCGAACGCTCGTTCGCCGAACGTGGACAAGCGATGGTTCGACATTCTCGCGCCGCCCAAGGCGCGCGGGCGCAAGCGTAAAGCGCGTCGTTGGCTCGACATCCTCACGGCCCGATGCACGAACGGTATCCCACGCGAACGGCGGCCGGGAGCGCGCTATATCTCGTTCGACGAGAGCGTCCGGATCCGTCAGTCCAGCCTTGACGAGCTCGAGGTCCGCGACCCTTTGCTTTACCGAGCGGTCCGCGAAGTGATGTGGGACAATTTGATTAGCGATCTCGGCATTACGCGGGAGGAATGGCGTCTCCGCGCAACACGGCATATGCGGCGGATCGCCAAGATACGCGCGACGCTGCCTCTTGACGTCGCGACGTAACGTCCCGTTCGGCTATACTGAAGGTTCCTGCCAGCGGCGTTTTTCTCACCAGCCTTCGCTCGCGGACGGCGAGTTTCGGCTTGGCGAGCCACTGCGGAAGTGGCGGAACGGCAGACGCGCTAGCCTCAGGAGCTAGTCCGGGCAACCGGGTCGGGGTTCAAATCCCCGCTTCCGCACCAGCCTTCGCTCGCCGATGGCGAGCTTCGGCTGGCAAGCCAGCGAGTCATTTCACACGCGAAGGCTGTCCGCCGCAGCTGCGAAGTAGCGAAGGCGGACGTCACAACGTCTCCGTGAGCTACGGTTGGCAAGCCATGCGAAGGTTGTCCGCCGAAGCGCAACGCGCGAAGGCGGACCCCTGTCGCACGCTTCGGCTGGCAAGCCAGCGAGTCATTTTCACACGCGAAGGCTGTCCGCTGGGTCAGTGCGTCAGCCCGTAGACGATGTAGTTCACCCCGAGCTTGTACGCCTCGTTCGTCTCGTCGAACGGACGGAACCCGCGCCCGGACCATTCCCAGTACTGCGAGATGTCCGTGTTGTAGTTCACGATCATCTGCAGCCGCTTGCCCGGATCGTTGTCTTCGAAGACACCGCGGAAGATCGGGTGGCCGCTGTTGTAGGCCTGCGGAAATTCCTCGAGCGAGGCGATCTCGAAGAACGTGTGATAGATCGGATGCGACAGCGGGACCTCGAAGAACTGCACGCCGGGGAACACTCGCTGCATATTCTCTTCGAACGGCTCCCATCCTCCGCCCGGAATGCCGCGCCAGCCCGGCATCTTGAAGTCGTCGACGATGACGAAGCCGCCCTTCTGCAGATACGCACGGAGCGCAGCCGCCTCCCGATCGGTCAACGTCCACCAGCCCACTTCGATGATGTACGCGACCGGGTACTTGAAGAGCTCCGGATCGTCCAGCGTCACCACATTGGTCTCGTCCGCGTGCGCGCCGAGGTAGCTCACCTCGTTCATGATCTTCATGAGGTTCCACTCCGACAGCGGATAGCCGTGCACCCACGACGGCCGTCCGCCGGCCCAGTAGCCGCCGGGCGCCGTCTCATATTTCAGCCGGACGAAGGTGAACTGGCCGTCGTAGGCGATGTTCGGCGTGGTGGGTTGGGTTCCGCCGCGCTCTCCGAAGAAACGGCGCTGCGCCAGCACCGCCGTGGCGCTGGAGACGGCCAGGAGGACCACGATCGGGAGCGCGAGCCGGCGGCGGGACATCGCGTGCGGCGTCATGGAACACACAAGAGTAGCACCGGGGCGTCTCAGCCTTACGCCTCACAGAGCCGGCCGGGACAGGTCCCAACTGCTGCCTCGTGGGGACCTGTCCCCGATGTATAGTCTCCCGTGATTCCGGACTTCGGAGGATTCCTCATGAGACGTATGAGCATCGCCGTCGCGGTTGCGGTTCTGCTTGCCTCCGCGCCTCTTGTCGCGCAAAGCAAGGCCAAAGCGCAGAACGTGCCGGAGATTCCGTACGACTCTGTACCGAACTTCCTCAAGTTCCCGCCGAACGTCTATCTCGGCGAAGGTATTGGCGTCGCCACCAATTCCAAAGGCCACGTCTTCGTGTACACCCGCAGCGGCGACACGCGTCTGTTCGAGTTCGATCAGAACGGCACGTTCGTCCGCGAGATCGGTCAGGGGCTCTACGGGTTCCTGTTCGCGCATGCGGTGCGCGTCGACAAGGACGACAACATCTGGGCCGTCGACGAAGGCTCGAACATGGTCATCAAGTTCAACCCGCAGGGGCGCGTGACGATGGTGATCGGGCGGCGGCCGGAAGCCGTCGAAGAGCTCACGAACTTCACCGGGCAGGGCGGCTACTCCGGCGCCAACAAACCGTACTCGTTCAACCGGCCGACCGACGTCGCCTGGGACGCCGCCGGGAACATCTTCGTGTCCGACGGCTACGGCGACTCGCGCGTCGTGAAGTACGACAAGAACGGCCGCTTCCTCAAATCGGCGGGAGTCCGCGGGAACCAGCAGGGGCAGTTGAACCTGCCGCACACGATCGCCACCGACGCGCAGGGCAACGTCTACATCGGCGATCGCAGCAACGCGCGCGTGCAGGTCTGGGACAACGGTCTGACCTTCAAGGCGATCTACGACCAGGTCGGCAGTCCGTGGGCCATCTGCATCTCGCCGGGCGCGCATCAGTATCTGTTCGTCTCGAACTCGGTGCCCGACAACGGCGACTCGCGCGCCGCCGCGCAAACCGGCGAGATCTACAAAATGGAGCTCGACGGGACGATTCTCGGCAAGTTCGGCCGGGCGGGCAAGGCGCTGAAGGAGTTCAGCACCGTTCACGAGATCGATTGCCGCAATCCCAACGAGCTGTTCGTGTCGGAAATCACCGACTGGCGCGTACAGAAGATTGTCCTTCGCGCTCAGGGCGCGACCTCCAGCGCGAAGAAATGAGCAAACCGATGATGAGACCCAAAACTTCTCTGCGCGCTCAGCGCGCTCTGCGTTCCTTCATCGTGGCGTCGAGTGCGTTGGCGCTCGGCGCCGGCCTCTTCGCGCAAACGTCCGCGCCCGACATCACCTACGACGCCAACGCGGATCTGCTGAAACTGCCCGACAACATCCACATGGGCGAGGCCGCCGGCGTGGCGACCAATTCGAAGGGACACATCTTCGTCTATACGAGGACCGGCGCGGCGCACGCAACCGTCGGCAGCTCCCGCACCTTCTACAAGAGCGGCTCGCGGCTGTTGCAGTTCGATCAGACGGGCAAGTTCGTCAGGGAGATCGGCCAGGGCGTGTACGGGTTCAACTTTGCGCAAGCCGTGCACATCGATCCGCAGGACAACATCTGGGTGGTCGATCAAGGATCCAGCAATGTGATCAAGTTCGATCCCGACGGCAGGATTCTGCTGGTGCTCAGCCGAAAGCCCGAGGCGATCGCCGTGCGCCCGGCCGCCGGGCGCGGTGGAGACGGCCGCGGCGCCGCCGAGGGCAGAGGCACTCCGCCAGAGGGACGTGGCGCGCCGGCCGAAGGACGCGGCGCGGGCGCCGAGGGACGCGGCGGCGCTCAGGGCGCGCCGCTGGCGGGCGGACGGCTCGGCCCGCCCGGACCTCCGGGCAGCGGAATTCCCGGCGACAGCTTCACCCGGACGGCCGACGTCGCCTGGGATCGCGCCGGCAACATCTACGTCGCGGACGGCATCGGCACCACCACCGGCAACGCGCGCGTCGCGAAATTCGACAAGGACGGTCACTTCATCAAGTCGTGGGGGTTCCGCGGCAGCGAACCGGGCCAGTTCAGTTCGCTGCGCGGCATCGCGCTCGACGCCCAAGGCAACGTCTATGTCGCCGACGCGGGTAACAAGCGGATTCAGGTCTTCGACGGCGACGGCAACGTGAAAGCGCAGATCGCGAACGTCGGCGTGCCGTCGGCCATCTGCATCACGCCCGGCGCACACCAGTATCTGTACAGCTCCAACTCGAACGATCCGGACACGCTGGACAACGGCGAGATCTACAAGCTGGAGCTGGATGGAAAAATCGTCGGCAAGTTCGGCCGCGCCGGACACCTGCCGAAGGAATTCGGCACCGTCAACGCCATCGACTGCCGCAGCGACAACGAGCTGTTCGTCGGCGAGCTCCTGAACTGGCGCGTCCAGAAAGTGACGCTGCACCCCGCGAGATGATGCCCCAACATCTCCACCACGGAGGACACGGAGGAAAGGAGGAAAACCCTGTACGGTTTGTTCCCCCGTGTCCCTCGTGTCCTCTGTGGTGGAGAGCTAATTTGAGGAGGACCCCGTGAGACGTCTATCCGCCATCGCGTTCATCCTGCTCGCGACCACGACGTTCGCGCAGCAACCGGTTCCAGAAATCCCGTTCGATTCGGTGCCCAACTTCCTGAAGCTGCCCGCCGACATGAACCTTGGCGAAGCATCGGGCATCGCGGTCAACTCGAAAGGCGAAGTCGCTGTGTTCACGCGCTCGAACAGCGCGGGCGGACCTGCGTACGGCGCGACGGCGTCGCAGGTGCTCCTGTTCGACAAGACCGGCAAGTTTCTCCGCGAGATCGGCAAGGGGCTGTACGCCTGGTCGTACGCGCATACGGTGCGCTATGACAAGGACGACAATCTCTGGGCGATCGACAAAGGCTCGGACATGATCGTGCGCCTCAATCCCGAAGGGCACGTAACGATGGTGTTCGGCCGGAAGAAGGAAGCGTCGGACAAGGCGGAGCCGTGGGAGCGCGTCAATCCGCCTCGCCCGCCGGTGCCGGGGCAGTTCCGCCAGCCGACCGACGTCGCGTGGGACGCCGAAGGCAACATCTACATCAGCGACGGCTACATCAACTCGCGCGTGGCGAAATTCACGAAGGACGGCGAGTACGTGACGTCGATCGGCGAGCCTGGCCGGACCAAGCTCGGGGAACTGAACACGCCGCACACAATCGCCAACGACGCCAAGGGGTTCATCTACGTCGGCGATCGCGGCAACCGCCGCATCCAGGTGATCGATCCGAAGACGAACGCGTTCGTGCGCGAGATCAAGATCGACGTGCCGGTACCGGCCGATGCGAAGCCGTGGATGGGCGCGACGCCGACGGCCGAAGCCGCGGCAACACAGAGCGGCGCGCCCTGGGCCATTTGCGTCACGCCGCCGAATGCCGCCGGGACGCAGTATCTCTACAGCTCGGACGCATTTCCAGGCCGCGTCTACAAACTGACGCTCGACGGCAAGGTGCTCGGCTGGCTTGGAAAGTCAGGCCACCAGCCGAAGCAGTTCGGCTGGATTCACGAGATCGCGTGCCCCTCGGAGAACGAGATCTACGTGGCCGAGTTGTTGAACTGGCGCGTGCAGAAGCTGCTGCTGAAGCCACAGCAGGCGAAGACGTCGACGGCGGGCGATCGATGAGTTCACGTCAACGCAGAACTCGCAGAAACCGCAGAGTGCTTCTCTGCGTGTTCTGCGGGTTCCGCGTTGATCACCACACCCCCACCTGCCCCTTCACCGACTCTAGGAGTTTCACCGGGTCGAACCGACGCCCTGCTTGAACACGGTGTCGACCCGGCGCACGTCAGCGACGGTCCTCGAAGGATCGCCGTCGACGACGACGAGTCCGCTTCTACGCGATCACGTCCGCCGCAATCGCACCGAGGTCGTTTGCACCGCGGCCCGACACGATCGCCTCGTCCATCCGCTTCGCGATGGCAGGGAGGACCGTCATGGGCTGGTTGCCGGCCGCTTCCAGCATCAGCCGCATGTCCTTTCTCGCCATCGTCAGCTCGAAGGTCGCCTCGAAGTCGCCGCTCGACATCTTTTCGCCGCGCGACTTGATCACGCCGCCCACTGAAAACTTCGAGAAGACGCTCAACGCGTCCGCAGCGGGAATGCCGAGGCCTTTGGCCATCGCAAACACGTCCCCAAGCCCCGCGGTAATCACGAACAGCATGGAGTTGCCGAAGAGTTTCAGCGCTGCAGCGCGCGCGCCGTCTTCGCCGATGTACCAAACTTCTCCGGTCATCTTCGCCAGCTCTCGCTTGACGGCCTCGAATTCCGTCTCCGGACCCGACACGAGCATCAAGCCGAGCGAATCGCGCGCCATCGGGGGCGACATGAACACCGGCGCGTGAAGAAACCGCACACCTGATGCCGCCATCCGTCCCAGACGCGCTTTCGTCCCCACGGGCGACGTCGTCGAATGATCGATGACGATGGCGTCGCCCGTCAGACGTGGGGCGACGCTCGCCATCATCGCGTCGACGACGGCATCGTCCGGCAGCGTCAGGTGAACGCGATCGGCAGCGGCAACGGCGTCGGCCGGCGTGGCCGCCACGGCGGCGCCAAGCGGTTCGAGCGCATGGGCCTTGGCCTTGGTGCGATTCCACACCGTCACCGTGTCCCCTCGCTTGAGGAGCCCCTCGACCATGGCACTGCCCAGGAGACCCGTACCAATGAACGCCACCTTCGCCATCACAACCTCCCGCTACAATCTATCCCCGTGTCTCGTTCCGTTCACGCAATTGCGCTCGCTGGAATCCTGCTCATGGGTCCGCTCGGCCACGTCCGCAACGGCGACAGCGGTCCGCCGACACTGTACGCGAAGGGGACCGAACAGCCGCCCACGGTGTTCCGTTGGGCCGGAGACCCCGAGGGCGGAGCACCGTTCGTCGAAGCCGATCCATCCCACCCCGACAACGTCGTCGGATTCGACGTCGAGGTTGCCGCGCTGCTGGCGCGCGGTCTCGGACGAAGACCCGAGTTCGTGAACATCACGTTCACATCGATCGATCAGTCGGTGGCGCGCGGTGACGCCGACATCGGCATGAGCGGCATCGAAGACACGCCGGCCAGGCGCGTCACGCTGGCCGTCACGGTCCCCTACTACGAGTTTCGGGAGGTACTCAGCGTACGCGACGGCGATGCCGCCCGGTTCCGGGGCCTCGCCGATCTACGCGGGCAGCGCGTCGGGACGCTTGCCGGAACGATCGCGTACGAAATCCTGCTGCGCGCGGAACGCGACCACGGTCTGCAGGTGGTCTCGTACGAGGACGACGTCCATCCGTACAGCGATCTGTTGATCGGTCGCGTCGACGGCGTGCTGCTGGACAACGTCCTGGCCGAGCGGCGGCATCGGACGATGCGCGGATTCACGATCCAGCCGCAGACCGTTGCGATCGGACATTACGTGGGCGTCCTCGCGCCGGGAAACGCGCCGCTGCGCGACGCCATCGACGAGATACTGCGTGGCGCGATGCGCGACGGACGCCTGGAGGCGATCTTCCGCAAGTGGCGCGTGTGGAATGACGACCAGCCGAAGCTCTACGCGCAGATCCTCGACGGCAGGCCGGTGCAATCGGTGACGGGACTCGACACCTCGGTGAGTGTCGCGACGATGTCGAAATGGGAAGCGGCGACGCGATATTTTCCGTCGCTGCTTCGCGCGTCGGCCGTGACGATTGTGCTGTCGTGCCTCTCGATGGGGCTCGCCGTGGCCCTCGGCGTGATGATTGCGACCGGCCGCGTGTACGGCGGCCGGCTGGCGCGACTGGTGCTCCTCGGTTACGTGGAGTTGATCCGAGGCACGCCGATTCTGCTGCAGCTGTTCGTCTTGTATTACGGCCTCGCGGCCGCTGTGCGCCTGCCGGCCTTCGTGGCGGCGCTGCTCGGTCTTGCGCTGAATTACGCCGCGTACGAAAGCGAGATCTACCGGTCCGCGCTCGAGGCCGTGTCGCCCGGACAGCTGGAAGCGGCCCGCACGCTCGGGCTGAGCGAGCGGCAGGTGCTGACGCTCGTCCGGGCGCCGCAGGCGTTCCGGCTGGCGCTCGCGCCCATGACGAACGACTTCGTGGCCCTCTTGAAGGACTCTTCGCTCGTGTCGGTGCTCACCGTCCTGGAGCTGACGAAACAGACGCAGATTTTCGCCACCAATCTCGGCAGCTGGGTCATTCCCGGTTCGCTCTGCGCGGCGCTGTATCTCGCGATGTCGTTACCGCTCGCCATGATGGCGCGGCGGCTCGAGCGCCAGTGGCGAACAGTGCCGGCATGACCGACGTCGTGCTGCGCGTCGAGCAGGTCGATCTGCGCCGCGGGGCGCGGCCGATTCTGTCGGGCACGAGCCTGCAGGTGGCGCGCGGCGAGCTGGTCGCCGTCATGGGGCCGTCCGGATCGGGCAAGACCACGGTGCTCCGTGCCATCGCCGGATTGGAACGATTTCAGAGCGGCCGGGTGAACGTCGACGGCGTGATGCTCGAAGGCGGGGCGGACATCCCGGCGCCGACGCTGCGGCAGCTGCGGCGCAAGGTCGGTATGGTGTTTCAGTTCCATTGTCTGTTCGAGCATCTGTCGGCGCTCGACAACGTGTGTCTTGCGCCGGTGCACGCGCACGGGGTGGTGCCGGCCGAGGCGGAACGGCGCGCGCGCGAGCTGCTGACGGCATTCGGCGTGCACCATCGCGCGGACGCGCTGCCGCGCCAGCTGTCCGGGGGCGAAGCGCAGCGCGTCGCGATTGCCCGCGCGCTCGCGGTCGATCCGCCGCTGCTGCTGATGGACGAGCCGACCGCATCGCTGGATCCTCAGCGCCGCGTCGAGCTCGGCGAGCTGTTGCGAGGGCTGCTCGCGCAGAAGCGGACGCTCGTGATCGCGACGCACGATGAAGACTTCGCAGGCGAGTTCGCCACGCGTGTCGTGCGCATGGCGGACGGCGTCCTCCTGTAACACACGAATCGTTGCCGTCACGCTGCGAACGAGCCCACGAGTTTTCGCCACGGAGTCACAGAGGCACTGAGATTTCACTCGAAGGAGTGAATCACGCTGCGAGCGCGAGGCGTGCTCGCCCCGCCGAATCTGCGGTGCGCGCCCCTCCGTGGCTCCGTGGCTCTGTGGCTAATATTTGATGTTTTCTGGAACGCATCTGTGCGTGACATGGTGAATCGTGCCATCTGATCTTCATCCTGCCGTCGCACGCATGTCCGCGAGCTGCTTCCGAACCTTCTCGATGCGCTTCTGCTCCTTGCGCGTGACGGTTCGCTCGGGCGCCGCTGCATAGTAGGCCGCGATGTGGCGGCGCAATGCCGCTGGCGCATCGGAGAAGTTCCGCTGCGAGAGGCGATCGAGCAGCTCGGCGTACGTCGAATCGGCGAGCTCGTACTCGCCGTGGGTGCTGGGTTTCCCCGTGTCGAAATCGGTATTGGCAAGATCCAGCCGCCCTCGGCCGAGCGCCTCGAGCGCGCGGCGATAGCGCGTGCTCGTGTCCTTGAAGCTCCCGATAAAGAGCGCTTCCGCCTCCGGCGTCGGTGTTTTGAAGCTGAGCGGCCTGAGGGGGCCGATTTTCGGCAGCAGGCGGTAGAACAGGCCAATCACGCGCGCGAACACGCCCGGTCTGCGGTAGGCCGTGCCGAAATCCTTTTCGTACTGCCGGCGCGTGTAGATGTAAATGAAAGCACGTTCCTCAACGCCAGGCATCAGCCGAGCGATATCCTCTTTCTTGCTTTTCCAGGCGGCACGCGTGAGCTCGGGAATCAATCGGCTGACCGACCGGCGATATGTGGAAATCGCCAGGTCCTCATCCCCGAATACGTCCTTCATCTCGAGGCCGTAGGTGGCGCGGAACGCGCGCTCGAGCACCGGCTTCGCCACCTGAAATCCGATGAAGCCGTGGTAGGCCTCGGGCAGATAGGCGCCGGCCGCCACCTGCACGATGTCGAACGAAAACTCCACAATGACGTGCGACGCCGGCGACTGCGCGTAGGTCACCGTGCTGCCGTACTTCGCGCGCAGCTTGGGGAACATCAACGGAACCGATCGGTTCACCGCCTCGGGATGTCCCGTGTTGTCGGCCGCATAGTGGGCCAGCGCGCCCAGCGCAAAGGCGAATTCGTGGACATCGCGCGCCTCGCGGATCATGTTCTCGACGAAATCGCCGCTGCGGACGTAATGGACGAGATTGCTGAAGAAGCGGCTGCCGAAGGGATAGTACCCGACGTCCTGAATCACCGACCCGCCGTACGCATACGCACGCGCCTCGAGCAGATCGTCCGGCGTCGTCCGCGGAAATCGGCGAAGCAGCAGCGGTCGAATGCCGGTTTCCCATGCCGCGTCGATGTTCGCCTCGTGGGCCAGCACGGAGTACGCGGTACTCCGCTGCGGTGCCAGCAGGACCGCCGCCAGCGCCAGCGCCAGGACCGGTGCACGGCGGGTTATCCCTTCCATCGCGCTTTCGTCCCGCGTACATCGACATGCACGAACGGCGGATGCGCCGACGTCGCCGGGTAGAACCCCATGCCGCCCTGGAGTTTCTGATACGTCTTCGACGCGAGCATCAGTTCGATCTCGTCATACAGGAATTTCGAATCGTTGATGTCGATGCGGCCGTCTCGATTGAGATCCTCCATGCGATCGCGATCCTCGGGGTCGACGTAGATGTCGGCGGCGCTCCCCCACTGATGCATGCTGTATCTCACGTCGCCAATCGCGTGGTTGTAGAACGGTGTACGGTACGCGCTCATCACGTGGAGCGTCTCGGTTTTGAACCCCAGCTGGTTGACGCGTTCCAGCACCGCCTCGAGCTTGAGCAGAAGGCGCTCCTTGAGGACGATGTATTTCGGGAAGCGCCTGGTCGTGTCTTCCTTGCAGACGAATTGCTTGAGCGTGAAATGCGGGGACACCTTGGTATCCTGATTCTCGCGGGTCACCTCGACGAACCCCGGCGGCGGACTGTACGTCGGCTTGCCGTTCAGCGTTGCCGATGGATAGCGGCCGATGAGGTAGCCGTTGAGCATCCCGTTGCGCACCTCGGCCGCCGGAACCATCACGAACAGGTGCAGCGTGATCGTGTCCTTCTTCGCCGGACCGTCAATTTTCACGGAGTAGAGCCCCGGTCGCGCCGGCGCGGTGAA
>WNFV01003781.1_pt1 | contig 29572 bp, 24 predicted proteins | sample 5400101 | NCBI WGS metagenome assembly WNFV01 (sample SAMN13153361, study PRJNA577476) | soil metagenome | isolation source: 115 cm soil or saprolite under grassland replicate 1 | place: USA:California | collected 2016-06-15
ATTCTCTGAAGAGACCGATCACAAGGATCACTCATCGGAATTCCTTTCGCCCGATTTGCAAAGACTTCCACTCGATCGCGAGGCTCGTTCCTCGCGACTGCGGGCGCCCGTTACAGAGAAGAAACACCTTGCGCCTGCCAAAAGTTCCGCCGCGTCATCCCACAAAAGTTCTCGCGGTGCATCTCTTCCAGCTTAGACTGAGGCCGCGCTCGAACCGCGATGACGCCGCCCAATACTCCCGAGATCGACGAGAAGAGACGCCGCTTCGAGTCCACGGCTCTGCCGTTTCTGCGTGACTTGTCCAACGTGGCGCGGCGGCTGACGCACCGCGACGAGGACGCTCGTGATCTCGTTCAGGAGACCTGGCTGCGCGCCTACCGGACGTTCGACAACTTCCAAATGGGAACCAACTGCAAGGCGTGGCTGTTGACCATTCTGTATTCCATCTTCATCAACCAGTACCGCAAGGCGCGGCGCGAGCCCGAGCCGGCCTCTCTCGAAGAGCTCGAGGAGCGCTTCCATCGATCGCTCGCGGTCGAGGCGGAGGCCGGCGCCGCTGTCGGCTGGTCGGACTCGGAGGTCGAAGCGGCGTTCGATCAACTGCCTGAGAGCTTCCGCGATGTGCTCCTGCTGATCGACATCGAAGAATTCTCCTACGAGGAGGCCGCCGCCGCGCTCGCGTGCCCCGTGGGAACGGTGCGCTCGCGTCTGTTCCGGGGCCGGCAGCAGCTTTACGCGTCGCTGCAGGAGCACGCGCGGCGGATCGGCTATCTGCCGGAGGCGAAGGACGAATGAGCGAGCGCGGCCACTTCTCCGACGAGATCCAGCAGCTCCTCGACGGGCGGCTGCCGAGCGAACGCCGCGCGGCCCTCGAAGAGCACCTGGCCGCGTGCGAGAGCTGCCGGCGCGAGCGGGAGGCGATCTCCGCGGTCCGCGCCGCGGCTCGCCGCGCGCTCGGACCGCACGAGGTCCCGCCGGAGTTCTCGCAGGCGATCCGACGTGGGCTCGATCGGGAGACGCCGGGGCTAACCCCCTTCCGTTCCCGGGCCAGGCTGGCGCTTGCCGCCGGCCTGCTCGCCGCGGCTCTCGCTGTGATTCTGATCCTGCTGCCGCGCAAGCCGAACGTACCCGCGGCAGTCGAGACCGACTTCGAGGCTTACCGGACCGGGCGGCTGGCGCTGGCGCTCGAGACCGCCGACACGCGGACGATGGAAACCTTCTTCGCGGCGAACGGAATCTCGTTCCGGACCCGCGTCTTCGACCTCGGAATGATGAAGTACCGGCTCGCGGGCGGCCGCGTCCACCGCCTGGCCGGCCGTCCCAGCGCGCTTTTCGTCTACCTCGGCGAGAAGGAGAAGGCCCTCATCTGCGAGATGTACGAGGGGCGCGTGGAGGAGCTGCCACCAGCCGCCGAACGGCGCGAGCACGGTGGATTCACGTTCTTCATCTATCGCGACAGAGGAAAGACCGCGGTCTTCTGGCAGGAGGGCCCAGTGACCTGCGTGCTCGTCTCGGACATCGACTCCGAGGAGGTCATTGCCCTCGCCTTCGCCAAGGCCATGAAGGCCTGAACCGACCCCGTGGTTCCATCGGTCCTCCGCGCGCTTGGGCTGTTCCTCTCGCACGCTTAGTTGTCCTCTTGTCGCCGAAGTCGTAAGCCTGCCTTAAGATACCCGGCCATCTCTACGATGGCAGCCGTCGGCAGGAAGGTTCCGCGCAAGGAGGGGATCGCCAAGGTCACCGGGGCGGCCCGGTATGTGGACGATCTCTCGTTTCCCGGGATGCTCCACGGCGCTACGGTCCGCTCGACGATTTCCCGCGGTGAGATCCTCTCGATCCGGCATGACTTCGGCCGCGACGGCTTCACGGTCGTGGACTATCGCGACATCCCGGGCAGGAACGTCGTCGCGCTGATTGAAGACGACCAGCCGTGCCTGGCCGAGCACGAGGTGCGCCACGCCGCGGAACCCATTCTGCTGCTCGCGCACGAGGAAAAGGAGAAGCTCGCCTCCCCGGAGGTCGAGATCGAATACCGAGCCGCCGAGCCGGTCTACGACCCCGCGGCCTCGCCGAAGACCTTCAAGGAGATCCTGATCGAAAAGGGCCGGCTCGAACGCGGCTTCCGGGAGGCGGACCTCGTCGTCGAAGGTGAGTACCGTGTCGGCCTCCAGGAGCAGCTCTACATCGAGACCAACGGGGTCATCGCGGTTCCGGAAAACGGCGGCGTCACAGTCTACGGGTCGCTTCAGTGCCCGTACTACGTGCACAAGGCTCTGCGCGTGCTCCTCGGATTGCCGCCGGAGAAGGTTCGCGTGGTCCAGACGGAAACCGGAGGCGGGTTCGGCGGTAAGGAGGAATACCCCTCCATGATCGCGGGGCACGCTTGCCTGCTGGCTTTGAAGGCCGGCCGCCCCGTCAAGATCGTGTACGACCGCGTTGAGGACATGCTCGCGACGACCAAGAGACATCCGGGTGTCGTCCGCCACTCGACCGGCGTGACGAAAGACGGCCGGCTGACCGCGATGGACATCGACGTGCTTTTCGACGGCGGCGCCTACGCCACGCTCTCCCCCGTGGTCCTCTCCCGCGGGATTCTTCACGCCACGGGTCCCTACCGCTGTTCCGACGTGCGCATCCGCGGCCGCGTGACGATGACCAACACGCCGCCCAACGGGGCCTTCCGCGGCTTCGGCGCGCCGCAGACCCAGTTCGCAGCCGAAGTCCACATGGAGCGGATCGCCGAGGCGCTTGGCATGGATCCGGTCCGGCTGCGCGAGGTCAACGCCTTCCGGCCGGGCGACACGACGGCGACCGGCCAGAGGCTCGGGAAGGACTGCAGCGCGCTCGCCGTCCTGCGCGAGGCGGTCAAGCGGACGGACTTTCAGCGGCGGCGCAGGGAGTTTGCAGGTTCCAACCGCGGAATCGGCCTCTCGCTCTTCTTCCACGGTTCGGGTTTTACCGGCGGAGGTGAGGTCAAGCTCGCCTCGAAGGCGTCGCTCGAGCTGACGGAGCAGGGAGCGCGGATCCGCGTCGCGTCAACCGAAATCGGCCAGGGGACCCGCACAATGCACGCCCAGATCGTCGCGGACACGCTCGGGATTCCCTATGACCGCGTCGAAGTCTGCGAGGCCGATACCGCGCAGGTTCCCGACAGCGGCCCGACCGTCGCGTCCCGTACCTGCATGGTGGTCGGCAGGATCCTGGAAAACTGCGCCCGCGAAATGAAGCGCCGACTCGGGGGGATGACGCCGCGCGAATACTTGAAGAAGCACGGCCCGCTCCTCATCACGAAGGAATACGAGAAGCCGGCGGAATTGAAATGGAGCGACGAGACCTACCGCGGCGACGCCTACGGCGCCTACGGCTGGGGCTGCGACGTCGCCGAGGTCGAGAGCGATCCCGTCACCTTCGCCGTCCGCCCCGTTCGCCTCACCGCGGTCCAGGAGATCGGCAAGGCGATTCATCCGGTCCTGGCCGCGGGCCAGGTCGAGGGAGGCACCGCGCAGGCAATCGGCTACGCGCTGCTGGAAGAAGTCGTCATGCGCGACGGGCGAATGGCCAACGCACAGCTGACCAACTACATGGTGCCGACGACGCTCGACACGCCCGAGATCCAGACCGTCATCCTGGAAAATCCCTACAAACACGGCCCCTTCGGCGCCAAGGGCGTCGGCGAGATGCCGATCGACGGACCCGCGGCCGCGGTCATCAACGCGATCCGGCACATGGGGCTGGACGTGAGGGAGATCCCGGCGACGCCGGAACGGCTCATGGCAGCGCCGGAGATGTCCAAGGTCGGGCGCCGATGAAATTCACGTTGAACGGAAAGAAGGTGGATGTCGAGGCCCATCCGCTGAAGCGGCTGCTCGACGTGCTGCGCGAGGAGTGTGGACTGACCGGGACGAAGGAGGGGTGCGGCGAGGGGGAGTGCGGCGCGTGCACCGTCCTCCTCGAGGGCGAGCCAGTCAACTCCTGCCTCATCCCGTTCGCCCAGGTCCGCGGAGCGCGAGTGAAGACGATCGAGGGGTTGAAGGGAGCGCACCCCCTGCAGGAGACCTTCGTCACCGAGGGGGGCGCGCAGTGCGGCATCTGCACGCCCGGGATGATCCTCGCCGCGGCCGCGCTCCCGGCGAACGCGACGCTGGAGGAGATCCGGCTCCACCTCGCAGGCAACCTCTGCCGCTGCACCGGGTACGAAGGGATCTACCGCGCCATCCGAAAAGCTGCGAAGAGAACGAAGAAGGTTGGCGCATGAACGCCAGATTCGAACGAAGATAATGCGCACCGCCATTTCTTCTCTGCAGTTGCTCGAACCCCGTTCCCTCCCAGAAGCGCTTCGCCTGCTCCGCGACGAAGGGCCGCTCGTGCCTCTGGCCGGCTGCACGGATATCTATGTGAACCTCAACTTCGGAACGCTGCCGCAGAGACGGTTCCTGAACCTCTGGCAGCTGGACGAGCTGCGCAGGATCGAGATCCGCGGCGGCATTCTCTCGATCGGCGCTCTCGCGACCTACACGCGAATGATCCGGTCTCCGCTCGTTCGCAGGCGGCTCCCCATCCTTGCCGCGGCGTCGCGGGAGGTCGGCGGCGCGCAGATCCAGAACCGCGGGACGCTCGGGGGCAACATCGCCAACGCCTCGCCGGCCGGCGACACGCTGCCTGTGATGGCCGTTGCGGAGGCGATTCTGGTGCTCAAGAGCGCCGGAGGGACGCGGCGGGTCCCGTTCAACTCTTTCTACACGGGGTATCGCAAGAGCGTGGCCAGACAGGACGAGCTGATCGTCGCGGTCGAGGTTCCGGCCTTCGACGGGCGCCAGTGGTTCCGGAAGGTCGGAACCCGCGCGGCGCAGGCGATCTCCAAGGTCGTCATCGCGGCGGTCCGCTCCCCCCGTCCGCGCATCGCGCTCGGCAGCGTCGCTCCGACGGTCGTCCGTCTGCCGCAGACGGAGGCCGTCCTGGCAGCCGGACGCTCCATCGAAGAGGCACGCGAGACTCTCGCCCGCGAGATCCAGCCCATCGACGACATCCGCTCGACCGCCGAGTACCGGCGTCGCGTCTGCGAGAACCTGCTCGAGCAGTTCTGGAAGGAAACGGCATGACGCCTCCCACGAGTCTGACCATCGAAGAGATTCTTTCGGCGGCGCCGGACCTCTCGAGAGCCAATGCAGACTTCGGAGAACGTTATCCGGGCGAGTCGGCGCGGCGTCAGCCGGTCCACACGGTCTACGGCGGAGCCCAGGTCTTCCGGTCCGACTCGGCTCCGAAACTGGGCGGCCTCGCCCTGCGCTCTCTCGAAGAGTTCGGTCCGGACTCGGAGACTTTCGGCGGGGCGGTCGGCCTGTCCGGCCCGCTCGCCGCCGTCGTCTACACGCGGATTCTCGAGAAGCTGCGGCGCGAGCCAGTCGAGGACTTTCGCATCGACTTCGAGGACGGCTACGGAAACCGCCCGGATGCCGAGGAGGACGGCCACGCCGCCGCCGCGGCCCGCGAAGTCGCGACGGGGCTCTCGGCGCGCACGCTGCCGCCCGCGATCGGGATCCGCATCAAGCCGCTGACCGAAGAGTTGCGCGGGCGTGCCCTCCGCACGCTCGATATCTTCCTGACCGAGCTCGTCGCGGACACGCAGAACCGCCTCCCCGATAACTTCGTCGTCACGCTGCCGAAGGTCACCGTGCCGGAACAGGTCGCCACGCTCACGAGAGTCCTGGAGTTGTTGGAAGGGAAGCTCGGGCTCGAGACCGGGCGCCTCAAACTCGAGATCATGGTCGAGACTCCTCAGGCGATTCTCGGTCCGCGAGGAGAGTGCAATGTCCTGCCGCTCGTGGAAGCCGGGCGAGGCCGCTGCGTCGCCGCGCACTTCGGCACCTACGACTACACGGCGTCGCTCAACATCACGGCGGCGCACCAGCACATGACCCATCCTTCCTGCGACTTCGCCCGGCACATGATGCAGATCGCGCTGGCGGGCACCGGGGTATGGCTCTCCGACGGGGCGACCAACATCCTCCCGGTCCCGCCCCATCGCGATGCCGACCGCACGCTGACGGGCGCGGAGACGAAGGAGAACCGGGCCGCCGTGCACTTCGCCTGGAAGCTCCACTACGGCCACGTCCGGCATTCCCTCGCGCACGGCTACTACCAGGGATGGGACCTCCATCCCGCGCAGCTGCCGACCCGCTACGCGGCGTTGTACGCCTTCTTCCTGGATGGTCTCGAGGCCGCCTCCGTGCGGCTGACCAACTTCGTCGAGAAGGCCGGCCAGGCCACGCTCGTCGGAGAGGTCTTCGACGACGCCGCGACGGGCCAGGGTCTGCTCAACTACTTCCTGCGCGCCTGGAACTGCGGCGCGATCACCGAGGCCGAGGCCGTTGCGAAGAGCGGCCTGACACTGGAAGAGCTCCGCGGCCGCTCCTTCGTCCAGATCCTGAAGAACCGCCGCAGGTAGCGCTCGGCCGAGGGCAGATCCTTCGTCGCTTCACTCCTCAGGATGACAAAACGCTCTGTCATCCTGAGCGAAGCGAAGGATCTGCTTCGATCAGGCTCCCTCGGCCGGGTCCCGCCGTTAGGGAGCGGAGCGGTTGACCGGGATCTCCTCCTTGAAGCCCTCGAGACGGCGGTAGAGAAGATAGGAATAAACGACCGACAGGAGAGCCGCGGCGCCGATCGCGATCATCGGGAGGAAGGGGCCGGCGCCGAGGATTCCCCCGGCGAAGACGACGAGCCCCGCGACCACGAAGAGCTTCCCGCCGAGGCGGTGAGTTCGCAGCCACACTTCATCGCTGGCGAGAGTCCAGGGCGTGCGAATACCGATGAAGAAATTCTTCCCGAGTTTTCCCATGTAGTTGCCGAGCAGCACGAGGAGGAGTCCCCCGCCCGTTTCAATGGCACGCACGATATCGATCGCGACTCCCGTCCCCGCGAGCAGAATAAGAACATGCATCAGCAGCATCTCCGCGAGGATGGCCGCTCGAACGATCTCCCACACGCCGAGGAAGGAATCAAATCGGTATCCGCGCGGCGATATCTTCGGCAGGACGAGGAGCACGAAGTAAAGAGCGATCATGACGAGGGGCGTGACAAAGGCGCCCCAGGTCTTCGAAGTGAAGCCATCGGGCCGGCCGTGGAAGTTCCAGTGCGTCGGAATGCTTTCGGGAAGCCTCGCGTAGAGGGCCATCGTGAAACCCCATGCCGCCACGATCAGGCTCCAGCTCAGGATCTCGGTGCGCGGACTCCTCATGGCTCTCCTCCATTGCCCTTTCCCGATCCGAACAGGTCGAAGACGAGAGCGGCGACGTCCTCGAACACGGTTGTGTTGAGCGAGTAGACGAGCTGCTGTCCCCGTCTCTCGCAGCGGATCAGATCGGCGGCCTTCAACACGTTGAAATGGTGCGAGAGAGAACCCTTGGTCATCGCGAAACTCTCGGAGATCCCGCCGGCAGTCTGAGAGCCGGCCTGCAGGAGTTTCAGGATCCGGCGCCGGCTCGGGTCCGAAAGAGCCTTGAAGACTTGCTGTGTCTGCACTATTTGATATTTTGACAAGTATCAAAATAGTCTGTCAAGACCTTTTGCAAAAACGTATAAGCCGAATGCCATCTTGAATTACCGCCTGATCGTCGCTTCGATCAACCCGAACGGCGCTTCGGTCGCGACGAAGATCTCGTTGCGATTCTCGAGTCCGAAGGGAGAGAGGTCCACCGGGATGTGATGCTTGTTCGGCAGGGAAAGCCGCACTTCGACGACCTCCGCGTGACGCTCGAGAACGGCCTTTCCCATCGCGTAGAGGGTGTGCTGAACGGATGCGCTGTCGTGCGCCGCGAAGGTTTCGAGCATCGTCCCGCGGATTCCCTGGAAGGCCCGATCAAAATCCGCCGGCGCGCCCTCGTAGGTCCAGGAAGCCTTGACGGCGGTCGCGAGGATCCGGTCCTCGGTCTCCTTGAGAGTGGTGTATTCGTCTTTGCGAAAACCGGAGAACGCCGATTGCGTCGACTTGGCGAGGGTCAGGGCTTCCAGGCCAGCCTCGACCATCACGCTCTGCCGTGTGCGCAGGACGCGCGCAACGCGCCGTTCCCCTCCCGGCCTTGAAAACGCGTGGGGATGAGGATGCCCGTTGACCGTCAGTCTCTCCCACGGCTGTTCGGAGATCTCGGCTCGCGCGCGGGACACGTTCGGGTTCCTCGTGACGAAGTGTTCCGTCAGTAAGAGACCGAAGGATTCGATGTCCCGATCGAAGTGATCCTTCGCCAGCGCGTACACGGTGTTCTTCATCGTGTCGGTCGGAAGGACCGCGGAGTTGTCGCCGGCCACATGCGCGGCTTCGAAGTCTCCTTCGAGCCGCACGGCGACGGTCAGGTCCCGGAAATCGTGTCGCCCCTCCCGCCGGAGGATCTTCACCAGCCGGATGCCGGACTTGCCGTAGCTGTTGTCGGCGAGCATGGCGGACCAGTTCTCAGTTCTCAGTTCTCAGTTTCCAAGCCTGGAACTGATAACTGAAGACTGACGACTGACAACTTTCCATCAGCTCCCGCGGTACGTCGAATACCCGTAGCGCGCCAGAAGCAGAGGCACGTGGTAGTGCTGCGACGGGTCGCGAATCTCGAAGATCACCGGTACCTCCGGATAGAAGCCCTCGACGTTCAGAGCCATGAAATACGCGGAGGTGTCGAAGGTGAGCCGGTAGACGCCTCGCGGAACGTGAGTCTCGGAAGTCAACATCTTCGCGCGGCCGTCGGCGTCGGTCGCTCCCCTGTCGATGACCTTCCAGCTTCCATCTTCCGACCGGACTTCGAGGGACAGCGGCACGCCGCCGGCGGGCTTGCCGCGGGAGGTGTCGAGGACGTGCGTGGTGATGACGCTCATGCGGCGGTCCTGGGCCGGGAGACGGGGGACGGGAGACGGGAGACGGACGGCCCCGAGCCCGTCATGACGGCCCCAGCAGGTTCTCGAGGCGAAGGCGCATGATCTTTCCTTGTTCTTCGGTGGCCACGGCAAGCTCCTCCGGCGGGTCATTATGAAGGCGGCGGCGGCAGAGGTCGAGCATCTCCTGGGCGGTCTTGCCGGACGCGCAGACGATGAAAATGTGGCCGAAGCGTTTCTCGTAGTCGTGGTTGGCCATGGCGAGACCCTCGATCACCTCCGGGGACGCGCTGCGCGTCCCCGACTGCTCCCGCGCCGCCTGGCCCGAGGCACGCTCGCCGATCTTCGGGTGTGCCGCGAAGGCTTCCAGCCAGTCTTCCACCGCAAGCTCGTTCCAGAAGCGGTCGGCCGTCGCGAGCAGTTCACCTTCGCTCGCGAAAGGACGCGCTCCGGCCATCCGGCGGGCCCAGCTTCGCGAGCCGCAGCAGGAGAGCATCTCCCTCTCGGCCTCCGGGCCGGCCATCGCGTTCAAACGATCGAGTCCCGTCACAGGCGGGCGAAGAGACGCAGCCGGCTGATGCCGCCGTCGGGAAAGATGTTCAGACGCGCGTGCGTCGCCTCGCCGGACGCCAGCAGATCCTGCTCGAAGCGGTGGAGCGCATGAGGCTGGAGCGGCGTGCGCGGCAAGAGCTCCCTCCATGCGCCGCTGGCGGTCATGAGACTCTCGACCGGCTCTCCTGCGGCGTGGGCCACGTCGATCGAACAGCTCCCCGGAGCGTTGCCCTTGAAGTGCGCCGTGTCCACTTCGGCGCGGCGGATCGTGCCCGCGCGTCCCAGGCGCAGGATTGCCCAATCATGACCTGGCCCCCGCCGGCGCCTGGTTTCCCAGCCATCGCTCATGTCGCGGCCGCGGCCCGGCAGGATCAGGTTGTGGCGGGATCCGAAGAACATGTCGCTCACCGAGAGAACGAGCCCGCCGTTCTCGACCGCGGCGAGATCAACGTCGCCTCCCGCCCTTGCGAGTCTGTCCCAGTCCGGGAGGACGAGGCCGAAGACCTTGAGCCTGGCGACGCCGCCGTCGGGAAAGATGTTGAAGCGTGCGTGCGTGAAGCGCCGCTCGATCTCGACCGCGAAGGCATTCTCGCTATCACCCCGCAGGACCGAGCGCGGCAGAATCTCCGTCCAACGGGTCTCTTCACCGGCCGGTTGCGCCGCGTCGGGATATCCCGCGATCTCGCATGCCTCGAGCGAGCAGGCCTCCGGGGAGTTCCCCTTGAAATGCGTCGTATCCACGATGACTCCCCGAATCGTGCCCGCCAGCCCCAGCCGGAGGAGACACCAGTCGTGCCCCGGCTCGCGCCGGCGCCGCGTTTCCCAGCCGTCCATCCACTTGCCGTGGTCGGTGTACTCGCCTTCGCGGAAAACCGGCGCCATCGGCTTCAACAGGTTTTCCTTTGGAGCGAAGAATTCGTCGTTGGCCGCCAGCACGGCGCCCCCGAAGCGCTCGGAAGCCAGATCCACGAGCTGTCTGAAATCGTCCATGCTCCCCTTAACTCCCATTGCAGTTCGTCGCTTCCTCATTCGCGCTGCGCGCATCGGAGGAAGGTCGCTCGAGAGAATGATAGGTGATCCAAAGAACCCGTCGGGTAACCCGTCTTCTCGGGCCCCGGTCGCAGCGCGAGGAGTCTCCCAGAGGGGAGGAGCCTCGCGCTGCGGGAGCGAGAGCGCCGCGAGGGACCAGGCGAGCGATCGAGGCCGCATCCGGCCGAGTCGCTCGCCGGTGCGCCGAAGGCGCAGGTCCCGAGGTCCCGCGTAGGGCGTCAATTTGTGGCGTTGATGCAGACGCGCGGGATCGACGGTCCACCACTGCTCCGGATTCCAGACGACGAGGTCGGCGTAGAGGCCCTCCGCGATCGCTCCTTTCCATGGAGTGAGTCCCGCCAGACGCGCGGGCGCGGCGCACATCCAGCGCGCGACGTCGGTCAGGGTGAAGCCGCGCTCGCTCGCGGCCGTCCAGACCGCCGCCAGCGTCAGGCCGAACGAGGAGATCCCGCCCCACGCGGCGCAGAAGTCCCCGGACTCCTTGAGCTTCAGCTCCGGCGGAGAGGGCGAGTGGTCCGAGACCACCATGCCGATGATTCCCTGGCCCAGGGCCGCCCAGAGCCGCTCGCGGTTCTCACGCTCTCGGATCGGCGGCGCGCACCTGAACTCCGTCGCGCCTTCGGGGATCTCCTCGGCGGCGAAGAGGAGGTAGTGGGGGCAGGTCTCCGCGGTCACGGGCAGACCCTCCGACCTCGCCAGGGCGAGCGTCTCCAACGCTCCCGCCGACGACAGGTGAAGGATATGCACGGGTGTTCGGAACTCCCGGCACAGATGAACGATTCGATCGACCGCTTCGTTTTCGGCGGCCCTTGGACGAGACCCGAGGTAGCTCGCATACGCTCGGGGACTTCCCTCCATCGGCGCGAGAAGCGCCGGCCACTCCGCGTGTACGAGGAGGGGGCCGCCCGCCAACCGCGGCATCGCGGCGCGCAGGTCGTCCTCCGCGACCTCGCGAAACTCGGGGACTCCCGACGGAGAGAGAAAGCCCTTGAAGCCGAAGACTCCGGCCGCGCGCAGAGGGTCAAGCTCGGCCGCGTTGCCCGGCACGAGTCCTCCCCAGAAGCCGACGTCCACGAGGATCCGTCCGGCCGCCGCCTGGACTTTCGAGTGGAAGGCCTCGTGGGTTGTCGTCGGCGGGATGCTGTTGAGGGGCATGTCGATCAGAGTCGTCACGCCTCCGGCCGCGGCCGCCTTCGTCGCGGTTGCGAACCCTTCCCATTCGGCGCGACCAGGCTCGTTGATGTGGACGTGCGTGTCCACGAGTCCCGGCATGACGACGGAGTCGCCGACGTCGGTGACCGGAACCTCGCCGCCCGCCGCATCGGCCGCGCCGCCCAGCAACACGCGCGCGATGCGTCTCCCGCGGATGTGGAGGGCGGCCCGAGCGACACCCTCCGGCAGGACCACGCGGCGGCTGCGCAGAATGAAATCAGCCAAGCTCAACCGGTCGCGTGCTCGATCGTGAGGCCAAGATCACTCTCTGTTGAAGAAACTCCGTGGCGCGGGATTCTACCCCGGCCGCGGCTCCAGTCCCTGGTCCCTGGTCCTTGGCCCGTAGTCCTTGGTCCGTGGTCCTTGGTCCTTGGTCGGGCGACCAAGGACGAGGGACTCAGGACCAACAGGGACCTGCTGTTTCTTCGAGGGTTTCCTTCGGGACCCGGGCGATAGTATGAGAAAGGTCACCAGACAAGGAGGAGCGGGAGGCGGCATGCGAACGGCGGCGTTCCCCAACACGAAGCAGCACGGGGACGGCCGCGTCGAGCTGATCGATTCGGCGCGGATCGAGGCGAGCCCGCTCTACAACAAGGATCTGGCGCCGGTCCCGGTCTCCCGCCGCAACTGGACGACATACAACTACGCCGCGCTCTGGATCAGCATGGCGCACTGCATCCCGACCTACAACCTGGCGGCGGGGTTGATTTCAGTCGGGATGAACTGGTGGCAGGCGCTGGCCACGATCCTGCTCGGCAACACGATCGTCCTCGCGCCGATCCTTCTCAACTCGCACCCCGGAACGAAGTACGGGATTCCTTTCCCGGTCTTCGCGCGCGCGTCTTACGGAGTGTTCGGCTCGAACCTGCCGGCGCTCATGCGCGCGATCGTCGCGTGTGGTTGGTTCGGCATCCAATCCTGGATCGGCGGCGAGGCACTCCAGACGCTTTTCTCGGCGCTCTCTCCCTCGTGGACCGGGCTCCTCGGGACGCTGTGGGGCCGGCCAACGACAGAGTGGGTTTCGTTTTCGATCTTCTGGGCGATCAACATCTTCATCATCTATCGCGGAATGGACCTGCTCCGGAAGGTCGAGAACTGGGCCGCTCCCTTTGTGCTGGTCATGACGACAGTCCTCCTGATCTGGGCGGTGCGCAAGGCGCACGGTTTCGGGCCACTCCTTGCTCAGCCCGGAAAGTTCCACACCTTCGGCCAGTTCTTCCCCATCTTCATTCCGTCCCTGACAGCGATGATCGGGTACTGGGCGACCCTCTCGCTGAACATGCCGGACTTCACCAGGTTCGGACGCAGCCAGCGGGATCAAATGATCGGCCAGGTCGTCGCCCTCCCGACGACGATGTCGGTCTTCGCGGGAATGGGAGTCTTGATCACGAGCGCCACGATCCTCATCTACGGCCATGCGATCTGGGATCCGATGCAACTGGCCCGACAATTCAAGGCTCCCGTCGTCGTCGCGATCTCCATGTTCACCGCGGTCGTCGCCACGCTGGCGGTCAACATCGCCGCCAACGTCGTGTCCCCCGCCAACGATTTTTCCAACGCCTTCCCCCGGTGGATCCGCTTCAAGACCGGGGGCCTCATCACCGGCATCCTCGGGATCGCCATGCAACCCTGGCGTCTTCTCGACGACCCGTCCCAATACATCTTCACCTGGCTGGTCGGCTACTCGGGAGGCCTGGGCTCCATCGCCGGTGTGCTCATCGCCGACTACTGGCTCGTGCGAAAGAAACGTCTCAAGCTCGAGGACCTCTACCTGACGCACGGCGTTTACCGCTACGGCGGAGGCTGGAACTGGAGGGCGGTCCTCGCGACGCTGGCCGGCTGTGCGCTTGCGTGGGGCGGTCTCGTCGTGCCGGCCTTGAAACCCCTCTACTCCTACGCCTGGTTCGTCGGCTTCTTCGTGTCCGGCGTGCTCTACTGGGGACTGAACTGGGCGCGCCAACCCCTCGAAGCCGTGCCGGACGTTGCCGCCGAAACGCCTTAAATTCAGTTCCTGTCATCCCGAGCGAAGCGAGGGATCTGCTCTCGTACACAGGGTTTGTGGGAGCAGATCCTTCGTCGCTTCGCTCCTCAGAATGACAATCAACGCCCAGGGAGTCCGCGGGACTTTGAGTGAGATCTGACTCAAAACATTACTTCTTCGATTCGCCTTTCTCGTAGACGAGGAGGCGCTCCATGAGCCAGAGCTGCATCGGCTCCTGCTTCCCGTCGGAGAGGCGGATCTCGTAGGGTTTTCCGGTCTCTTCCGAGTGGGAGGCCACGCCCACGATGAACTGACGGACGGTCTGGACACGGCGGCCCGCGAAGAAGAGCTTCGTCTTCAAGTGCGCCACGGCCTTCGCGCCGTCGTACTCCTTGCCGTTGCGGATGAAAGTCGCCTTGGAGTTTTCGACCTCCGCCAGCAGCCAGTCGATCTTGGTTTGTTCCGCCGCGGGCCGGCTGACCCCGACTGCATGAGCCGCGACGAGGAAGAGAGCAATCAGACCGGTCATCTTACGTCTCACGTCTCACGTCTTCCGTCTCACGACCTAATAGTACGGTTCCCAGATATAGGAGAGCACCTCGCTCACGCGCTTGGCCAGGCCCCGGTGGTCAAAGGCGTAGAAAGTGATCTCCTCGCAGCGTTTCAAATCCACCGCGAACATCGCCTCCACCTTCAGCGCGAAGTCGCGGTCGTAGAAGGCCATGCTCTCCTCGGCATTGCCCCTCATCGAACGCGTATCGAAGTTGATCGAGCCGATGGTCGAGAAGACCCCATCCACCACGATCGTCTTGTTGTGGAACATCGTGTTCCTGTACTCGTAGATCTTCACGCCTCCCTTCAGCATGTCGCCATAGTGGAGCCACGACGCGGAACGCACCATCGGCAGATCGATGTGCCGGCCGGGCACCATGACCTTGACGTCCACGCCGCGAGCGACGGCCGCGACCAGAGCGTCCCGCACCTGCCTGTCGGGAACGAAATAGGCGTTCTGGATGTAAATGCTCTTTGCGGCTGACTGGATGGCGACGTAATACAGCATTTTGGCGAGCGAGGACTGATCCCCGCGGGAGACCTTGATCGCCTGAGCCTGGACCGAGCCGCCCGGTCCCTCCGGCTTGGGATAGAACTTTTCCCCGGCCAGGATCTCGCCGGTCGTATAGGTCCAGTCCTCGGCGAAGATCGCCTGCATCTGGTCCACGACGGGGCCTGTCACCCGCACCTGTGTATCGCGCCACTCCTTCGAGTTTCGGGCGTTGCCGAGCCATTGTTTGGAGATTCCGAGCCCGCCCGTGAAGGCCACTTTGCCGTCCACAACCAGGATCTTCCGATGAGTCCTCTTCCCTACCTTGTAGATCGAGAACAGGCGGATCGGACGGTACTTGCGCCACTTCACGCCGGCTTTCTCGAGCCGGTCCTGCAAGTCGCCCAGCTTGCTCCCCCAGGCGTCGATCAGGAGGCGCACCTCGACGCCGCGGCCGGCCGCTTCGATCATCGCTTCGGCGAATTGCCGGCCAGCTTCGTCCGGCTGAAAAATGTAGGTCTCAAGGTTGACGGTCTTCTGCGCCTGCCGGATCGCGTTCGTCATCGCGGGAAAGATCTCGTCGCCATTCTTCAACAGCTCCGCCGTGTTGCCGGGGACCATGGCGGTGCCGAACGTGTCGAGGGAGCGGCGAAAGGCGGGATCGGAGACGGTGAAGGGGTGATCGAACTTGTAGACGTCGCGCTTTTCCGAACCGATAATGTCGCTGATCACCGTGCAGCCGGAGGAGCCGAGGAATCCCGCCGACGCGACGGCGAGCAGAAGAGGAGGCAAGAGCGCGCGGCGCATGCAATCGCAGCCTCATTCAAGAAGCGGGCCTGCTCCGCACGCCGGGGCCGGGTGAACCGGGTAAGTTCTTGACCGAAGGAAGGTTCCCTCTCGGCGCGGAGCCCGCCCTGGCCGAACGGGCCGGGCCGAGGATGTCGTCGTGGACCTCACGCATCGACACCGCTCCTTGTCCCGTCGTGACCATGAAGGAGCGGCGGTAGGATGGGAGCCATGGCGGCTGGAAAGCGCGTGGCCCTCGTGACGGGAGGCACTCGCGGCATCGGAGCGGCGATCGTGCGCGGTCTGGCGTCGGAAGGGTTCGCCGTCGCGATTTCCGGCCGCACCGAGCCTTCGGTGCGCGAGGCGGTCGAGCGCTTCCGCAAGGAAGGGATCCCGGCCGCGGGGCACGCCGCCGATGCCCGGCGGGAGGAGGAGCAGAAGGCCCTGATCGCGTGGGTCGCCAGCGAGTTCTCCCGGCTCGACGTCCTCGTCAACAACGCGGGGATCGGAGACTTCGACAGCATCGAGAAGCTCTCGCCCGACCGGTTCCGCAACGTGGTCGAGACCAACCTCTGCGGCCCCTATTACGCGATCCACTATGCCGCCCCGTTGATGAAGAAGGGGGGCGGCGGCTTCATCGTCAACATCGGATCGCTCGCCGCGGTCAACGCCTTCGCTGGGGGCGCCGCCTACAACGCCTCGAAGTTCGGCCTGCTCGGCCTCTCCGACGCCGCGATGCTCGACCTGCGCCATGACGGCATCCGGATCGCCCTGATCCTGCCGGGCTCGGTCGAGACGGAGTTCTCCCACTCGCATCGCTCGCGCGAGTCTTCCTGGATGCTCCGATCCGAGGATGTGGCGAGAGCCGTCGCCGACCTTGTGCGCTATCCCGACCGCGCCATCCCGTCGCGCCTGGATTTGCGCCCGTCGCATCCGCCCAAGAAATAGTCATCGGTTGTCAGTTATCAGTTATCAGTTGTCGGGTTTCGGTTGCCAACAGCCAGTGATGTGATGTCGGCCTCGTCAACTGGGAACTGAGAACTGAGAACTGAAAGCTGAGAACTCAGAACATGCACGCCTGGGCCGTCGCGGCCGCGGCCGCTCTGATTCTTGTCATCCTCTGGGATGCCTTCGAGACGATCATCCTGTCGCGGCGCGTCTCGCGCAAGTTCAGGCTGACGCGTCTCTTCTACCGGCTCCTCTGGACTCCCTGGCGGGCCGCCGCGAAGCGAGTGCCGGAGGGCAACCGGCGCGAGAACGTCCTCATGGTGTTCGGCCCGGCCTCGCTGATCCTCCTGCTCGTGGCCTGGGCGGTCGGCCTGATCGTCTCCTTCGCGCTCCTGCACTGGGGCCTGGGCTCGCGGCTTTCGGGGCCGCAAGACCTCACGGGGTTCCGCGAAGACCTCTACTTGAGCGGCACCAACTTCTTCACGCTCGGCCTGGGAGACGTGACACCGAAGACGACGGCCGGGCGCGCGCTTACCGTCCTGGAGTCGGGAATGGGTTTCGCCTTCCTCGCGATCGTGATCGGCTACGTGCCGATGATCTCGCAGGCGTTCTCCCGCCGCGAAGTGAACATCTCGATGCTCGACGCCCGTGCCGGCTCGCCGCCGACCGCCGCGCAATTACTGCGCCGGCATAGTTGCGAGGAAGAAGACCTTCACGACCTGCTTCGGGACTGGGAGCGCTGGTCAGCGGAGCTGCTCGAGAGCCACGTTTCGTTCCCGGTGCTCTCCTACTTCCGCTCGCAGCACGACAACCAGTCGTGGGTGGCGGCGCTGACGACGATCCTGGACGCCTGCGCCCTGGCTGTCGCGCGGATCGAAGAGGGACCCGAGCGTACGGCGCGGTTGACGTTCGCGATGGCGAGCCACGCCGTGAAGGACCTGTGCGCCGTCTTTCACCTGACGCCGTTGTTCCCTCCCTCCGACCGTCTTCCCGGCGAAGAGAGGATACGTCTCGAAACTTCTCTAGCGGCGTCGGGCTTCCGGCTCCGCGATGACGAGAAGTCTCTGACCAAGCTTTCGGCGATGCGCGCGATGTACGAACCCTACGCCCACGCTCTCGCCGTCTACTTGATCATGCCGTTGCCGGCGTGGATTCCCCCGGAGGACGCGAAGGACAACTGGCAGGGAACGGCGTGAGTTCCCTGCGATTACTGCGCGGGAAACTCTTCTTTTTCCTCGGGTTCTTCGTGGGCGGCCTCTGGTTCCTCCTCTGCTCCGCCGCCGGAATAATCTGGCTCCTTTTTTCTCCCGGCAACCGGCAGACGCTCTACGTATACGGAAGAGTCTTCTGCCGCGGGCTGACCCGCTTGATGGGATGGCGCGTCGAAGTGGAGAACCGGGACCGGCTCGAGGCGTTCCGTCCCTGCGTCATCGTCGGAAACCACCAGAGCTTTCTGGATGTCGTGACCTTCGGGTCCGTCTTCCCGCGGCGTACCGTCTCCGCGGGCAAGCGCGAGATCGGAAAGATCCCGATCTTCGGCTGGTTCTACCGGCTCTCGGGCAACCTCATCATCGACCGCGGCGACGCCCGCCAGGCTCGTGATTCTCTCCAGGCCGCGGCCGAGGCAATGCGCGCCGAGAGGATCGCTGTCTGGTTCATGCCCGAAGGCCACCGCAACACCGCCGCCGAGCTTCTCCCTTTCAAGAGCGGCGCCTTTCGCCTGGCCGTCGCGGCGCAGGCCCCGATCATTCCGATCGTTGCCGAGCCTCTTACGGTCATCGCCGACACGAAGCGCCGTCTGGCGCGCCGCGGCCCCCTGAGAGTCAGAGTCCTCGAGCCCGTGCCCACCGAGGGCTTGACGGTCAAGGACCTCCCGCCGCTCCTCTTCTCCGTCCGCAGCAGCATGCAGGCCGCGCTCGACAGTTTGAGGAAAACCTGAGTCTCTCTGAACGTCGTCGCCGAGGGGGTCGAGACCAAGGATCAGTTCCTGCACGTCCAGCGCTACGGTTGCGACGAGATGCAGGGATACTGGATGAGCCCGCCGCTTCCGGCCGAAAGGATCAACGATCTGCTGTCGCGGGAAATCGATATCTGGGTCAAACCGACCTGACACCGATCGCCACGGCGAATCCCCGCCGCACCCCTGATATCGTTCCTCCCGCCGGCCAGACCGGGCGCAAAGGAGGTTGCGATGGTTCCTGTGGCATCGCTGTGGCTCCCGATCCTTCTCTCAGCGGTCATCGTGTTCGTCGCCAGCTCTCTCATCCACATGGTCCTGCGCTATCACCAAAGCGACTACCGCAAGCTTCCCGACGAGGACGGCATGATGGAAGCCCTCCGGAGGTTCGGTGTCCCGCCGGGCGACTACGGCTTCCCAAAGCCCGACAGCCCGAAGGCGATGAAGGAACCGGCCTTTCTCGAGAAGTGGAGCAAGGGTCCGGTCGGCATCATGACCGTGATACCGAGCGCACCTCCTTCGATGGGAAAGAGCCTTGTCCTGTGGTTTGTCTACTGTGTGGTGGTCGGCATCTTCGCCGCCTATATCGCGGGACGGGCGCTCCAGCCGGGCGCCCCGTACCTCGCGGTCTTCCGCTTCGCGGGGTGTACCGCGTTCGTCGGCTACTCCCTCGCCCTCTGGCAGTACTCCATCTGGCTCGCCCATTCCTGGACCACGACGCTCAAATCCAACATCGACGGTTTGATCTACGGGCTCCTGACCGCCGGAGTTTTCGGCTGGCTCTGGCCGAAATAGACCCCGGAGCCGTCCTGCGTTAAATGTGACTGGAAGCCGTCGTCCCCGAGAGACGACGCCACAGGAACTCTCGTCAGCCGTGTGATCGCGGCCACAATGGCGAAGACGTTGTCTCCGGAGAACGCCTCCTATACGATGGCGGCAGAGTCATTGCGTGTCCACTCGGGCCACCAATGGCCTTACGAAAGGATGCTACCGTGAGAATGCGCGCCGGCTTTCCCGGGACCGCGATCATGCTTCTGGCTCTGTTTGGAGGGAGCTCTTCCGCTACCCTCTCCGGTCAATCCATCGGGGCCGTCCTCACGATTTCCAAGAGCGCTCCCGCATTCGTCATCTCCGGCCAGAACCTCACTTACACGCTGACTTACGGCAATACCGGATCGGGCAACGCCACCGGAGTCGTCATCAGCGACTCGCTGCCGGCCGGCACAAGCTTCGTTTCGGTCACCGGCGGCGGAAGTCTCTCCCTGGGCTCCGTGATCTGGAACATAGGAGATCTGAACGCTGGCGTGACCGCGCAGACTGTCTCCTTCACCGTCGCCGTGACCGCGACAACCGGGACAATCAGCAACAGTGACTGCTCGATCCAGGCGAGTGGAGTCTCACCGGTCTCCGGCCCGCCGGTGACGACGACCGTGATCCCCGCGACGCAGACGACCCTGGGGAACTCCGTCCAGAGCCCGAACGCCTCCGATGCCTTCCTCTTCCCGACGCCCTATACCGACGTGGACCTCGTGAGTCCTGCTCTGTTCGCGGGCAGCCTGACGACCGCCACGTTCGGCTGGTCCGTCCCGGGTTGCGTCTCAGCGCTGAAGATCAAGTTCTTCCGTCCTTCCGGCCAGAACCTCGTTTTTCTCACCGAGCGAGGTCCCTTCGACAGTTCTCCGACGACCGTCACGCTCTCTCCCGAGGTGCCGGTCCAGGCGGGGGATCTGATCGGGATCTCGCACCTGACCAACTGCGGGAACCCCGTCGGCGCATTTCCTGGCGCCGCGGCCGGATACATCGCCTTCGGCGGAGACGTTGCCTCGACGGTCGCGCGGCTCAGCGGGACGGCCGTCAAGAACTTCACCCTGGCGGTTCAGGCCTCGGGAGTCGCCACGGAGAGCACCCAAGGGATCGTACCGGTCGTCGTCTCCATTCCGGGAGTGCCTCCCTCTTTCTTCAAGACCGGTTTTCAGATGCACAACCCAACGGCTTTGACTTTCGCGGGCCGCCTCGTTTTTCACCCGCAAGGAGTCGCCGGATCGGGGGCAGATCCCTCCTTCATCTTCTCTCTGGAGGCGGGCCAGACACAGTTCTTCGACGACCTGCTTCCGGCGATGGGGCTCGAGGGGCCTCGGATCGGAAGTCTCGACATCGTGATGCCGGCCGGGGCCCCTGCGCCCGTCGTCGCCGCCCGTGTCTTCAACGACGGCGGCGCCGCCGGAACTACGGGATTCACAATGGGCGCGGCCTCTTCCGACTCCATACTCGGGGCCGGAGACCACGGAGTGCTCTTGACTCCCGCGAACACGGAACGGTTCCGGATGAACATTGGCGTTCGCAGCGGCCCCTCCGGCGCCGCGATGATCCTGACCAGACGAAACGCGGCCGGGGCCGTCGTCCAGATGCTCACGAAAAGCTACGCTTCCAACCTCTTCGAACAGATCTCCGCCGTCGCGTTTCTGGCGGGCGCGCCCTTCGGCGCCAACGACTCCATCACGATCCAGGTGACCTCCGGTTCCGCGATCGTGTATGGGGTCACGGCGGACAACACCACACAGGACCCGAGCATCCAGTTCGCCACCAGGGCTCCTTAGGTTCTTGCAGCTCTCCGATTCCGCGTCAGGTTGGTCGGCGCGGATGATCGGCGGCCTCAGCGAACGCCGTGCTTCTTCAAGAAGGCTTCCACATCCGGCTGGCCCGGTTGCAGCGCGAGGGATTGCTTCCAGAGCGCGGTCGCGCGCGCCCGGTCGTGCCGGACTTCGTAGAGGAGCGCCGCCAACGTCTTGCATGTAAGTGGGGTGGGTTGCGCTGCGACCGATCTCTCGTAGTCGCCGATGGCGTCCTCGAGTTTCGAGGCCCGCCCGTGCGCCGCGCCCAGCATGGCCCAGAGCGAGGCCGACGTCGGTAGCGCGGCGGTACCCTCCCGGAGGATCTCGAAGACATGAGTCTCGTCGCCCGCGAACTGATAGTACGTCGCAAGGTCGCCGAACGCGCGCTCCTTATCGGCGGCGGTTGTCGCCTTCCCGAGGCCGCGCCGGAACGCCGCCTCGGCCTCGGTCATGTTTCGCTGGGCGGCGAGGGCCTTGCCAAGGTCCACCTCCAAGGACGAGTCCTTGGGCCGGGCTTCGATCGCCGCGCGGAAGAAGCGCGCCGCGGCGGCGGGATCGCGCCGCGCCATGGCGATGCGCCCGCGCACGCTCGCGAGCTGGTTCTCGGGGACGAGCTTCGCCGCTTGCGAGACTGCCGCTTCGGCCTCCGACACGCGGCCCAGCTCGGCGGTGATCTCCGCCCGCTGGACATAGATCTCCGCGAGGAAGCCCTCGGCATCGGTCAGCCGTTCGGCCTCCGCCAGCGCCGCGAGCGCGGCGTCGGAGTGCCTCGTCGTGTCGGCGAGGCGCGCCCGCAGGATGTGGTAGAGCGGCAGCCGGTCGTCCAGGCGGGCAGCCGCGTCGAGCTCGGCGCCCGCTCGCGGCAGGTCCCCGGCGGCGAGCCCCCAGGCCGCCCGCTGCAGGTGCACGGCGCTGTCGTTGGGCTTCAGCCGGACGGCGCGGTCCAGAAGCTCGCCCGCCCGCGGCAGCTCGCCCCGCTGCGTGTAGATGCGCGCAGCGTAAACGAGCGCGCTGGCGTTGTCGGGGTCCAGCTGTACCACCTTCCCGAACGCCTTGAGCGCGCCATCCTCGTCACCCGAGGCCGCGCGCGCCGAGCCTTCGTTCAGGTACGAGGCCGCCGTGCGCCCCTCGCTGTCGTGACGAAGGCCCTTCCCCGCTCCGGCGCCCGCGAGATACCCCAGGGCCGCCAACTTCTGTACGGCCTCGGTATCGGCCTCTGCCGCGGGCGGCGCCGCGCGCTTCGGCAGCTCAGCGTACTTCACGACAGAGCGCGTCTCGCCGAGTGCGCCTTTCTCGAATGCATCCGCGAGCGGGTGCCCGGGCAGCTCCTTCGAGAGCGGCACGTCGAGCAGCGCCAGCGCGGTGGGCGCCACGTCGAGGACCGTGGCCCCCGAAATCGGTCCGGGCTTGACTCCCTTTCCGTGGACGAAAATGACGCCATGCAGCAGGTGCCAGAGAGGGGCCAGCCCCGTGTCGGCGCGGCCCGAGGTGCGCGGCCGCTCACCGGCGTCCTTGAAGCCATGGTCGGAGACGACGAGCGTTACCGTGCGCGGGCCGGCGAGCGCCAGCAGCCCGGCCAGCACCTCGTCCTGGTACGCGTAGCAGCGGTCCACCGTGGAGGAGAAGGCGGCGAAGTCCTGGTCCGAAACTTCAGGACGGCGCGGCGGCGCGTCCTCCATGAAGAGGTGGCCGCAGGCGTCGATGCCTTCGAAGTAGACGGCCAATATGTCGGTCGAGATGCGCTTCTCGAGCGCCGGGGCCACCTTCCGGTAGAACTCGCTCGTAGCATGGATCTTGGCCAGCTCCTCCAACCGCCTGACTCCGTCGGGGGTGAGAAGCGCGTCGGGATTCTCGAGGAAGCGTCTCTTCGTGGCAGCGAGGTCCGGGGCCGGCTCGCCCAGATCCTTGCGAAGCTCGGCCGCGAGCCTCTCGGGGTAGGTCGCGCGCTGCGTGGCGCGGGCGCTCTTCACCTGGTGGAAGGCGAGGCGATCCGAGACGGTGAAGCCCCTGACCTCCTCAGCGGGGTAGGACGCATACCAGCCGATGAAGCCCGAGGTCCGGCCGTACGAGCTTGCGAGATTCCAGAGCGCGGGGACCCGACGGCGGGTCGAGGTGATGGGGGTGGGCTTGCCGTCCGGCGTGACCTCCACGAAATCGAAGACGCCGTGGTCCTGCGGCCGCCGGCCCGTGGCCATGGAGGTCCACACCAGGGGTGAGAGGAGCGGCTCGACCGAGCGCAGCAGCCCCCAGGCGCCCTCCCGTTTGAGGCGCGCGAACGTGGGAAGCTTTCCCTGGCGGACGAGCCGATCCACGATACGCATGTCGGCGCCATCGAGGCCGATGAGGAGGACGCGCGGGCCCTCGCCGGCGCCGGCCGCCCCCTCCGTCGCGCCGGCAATCCCGAGGAGCGCCCCCAGCGCGAGCGCGACAGGCCGGAAACGTGCCATTCGGCTATTCATCTTATGCCGCCCCTGTCGGCAGCACGTCAGGTGGTCCGTCCACAGTCCGCCCGGAGGAGATACTTAGACTTTAGTCCAGCTTGACACGATTAAATCGCCCGGGATAGCGTCCGGACACTGTCTCGTATTTCTACCCGGCCGTCTTGCGCGAGACAAAGGAGGCCAGATGAAGGCAGGAAGAGCAATCCTTGGGGTAACCGCCCTCGCCCTGGCGGGAGGGCTATGTCTATCGGCCTCGGCAGCGGCCGCGCCGCCGGCGAAGGCCAAGGCCAAGAAGTCGGTGGCCGCGAAGAGCGCGCGCACTCCGGAGAAGGGGGCGCTTGCCCGGAAGAGCAACACATCCATCCTGCGACGCCTGATGGAGAAGATGGAGCGCGCCACCCGCGGAGACGGGTTTGCGAACGAAGGAGACCGTTGGAACGAGTGGTTCTACGGCCAGCGCAAGTACCCCGCGGCCACCCTTCCGCCTGACGCCATCGGCAAGGCGCTCCGGGCGGCCAAACGCAACAACACTCCGAAGCAGCAGGCGGGAACAGCGTCAGCCGGCACGGCCGGAACGTCCAAGGCCACGGCGGCACTGAATGGTACGGGCTGGGTGGCCCTCGGCCCCTCCCAGATCCCGGGCGGCCAGACCGACACCACTCTTGGCGGCGGCCCGAACCCCTTCGCGGCCGGCACGGTGAGCGGCCGCGTCTCGGCCATCGCGGTCGACCCGACCGACCCGAACACCGTCTACTGCGGCGGCGCCCAGGGCGGCGTCTGGAAAACCAACAACGCCCTCGCCGCGAGCCCTACGTGGACGCCAATCAGCGACTTCGAGGCGTCACTGGCGATCGGCGACATCGCGATCGACCCGGTTGACCACAACATCATCTACGTCGGCACCGGCGAGGCGAACGGCTCCTGCGACTCGTACTTCGGGCAGGGGATCCTCCGCTCCACCGACGGCGGCAGCACGTGGACGCTCTTGAACGGCGGCGGGTTCTTCACGAACGAGGCCATCTCGCGCATCGTCATCGACCCCGCGACGGCCGGCTCGGCCACCTCGACCACGCTCTGGGCCTCCACGGTGCTGGGCTTCTTCGCCTCGGGTACCGAGGACTGCAACATCCCGCCCGGTGCCTATAATGGCGCGCTCTTCCGCTCCACCGACAGTGGCGCGACGTGGCAGGTTCAGGATGTCCCGACCGGCGCCGCCGGCTCGGCTCGCATCCACGACATGGCGCTCGACCCGGCCGATTCGAACTTCCTCTACGTCGCCGTGCGCGGGTTCCCCGAGGCCACCGGCGGCATCTGGCGGTCCAATAACGCCCTCGACGTGCACCCGAAGTTCAACAGGGTGGACACGAAGTTTGCGAACACGCTCCTGGCCAGCCCTCCGGTCCGCCGCATCACGCTCGGCATCGGCCACGAGCCGACGCTCCCCCTGGAGCGGACGCTCTACGCGGCACTCAGCGGCTCGGACTCCACCCTCTGGGGCTTCTACAAGTCCACAAACGGCGGCACCACCTGGGCGCATGTCGACGCCGGCAAGAACGGACAGGCCAAGGTGTTGGGTACCACCGTCACGCGGAAGAACGGCCCATCGTTCACGTCGTCCATGGTGGGCCAGCGCATCATCCTCGACAACATCTACTCGCGGCGCGTCACCCAGGTGACGAGCCCCGACACGCTCAGGCTCAATGCCACGACGGTTGGGGTGACGACGCAGATGACCTGGTCCGTGGGGTCGTACCCGCGGTATTGCGAGGGACAGTGCTTCTACGACATGACGATCGGCGTGGACCCGGCTGACCCCACCGCGAACACGGTCTACGTCGGTGGCAACCCGCGGTCGTTCGCAGCAGACACCTCCGGCGTACCGGGCGCCCACTACAACTGGCGCACGACCGACGGCGGCAACACGTGGCGGGCGATCTCCCAGGGCAACAGCTTTACGAACGGTCTCCACACCGACGACCACGCCATCGCGTTCGACACCAGCGTGAGCCCCAGCCGTGTCTACGACGGCAACGACGGCGGCATCTGGAGCTCCGACGATCAGGGCGCGTCCTGGAAGAACCTCAACACGAACATCGCGATCACGCAGTTCCAGGGCGTCGCTCTCACCGCCGCAAACACCACTCGCGTCCTGGGTGGTACGCAGGACAACGGCACGAACATCCTGAACTACGGCGGCGTGACGCCGCCCGCCTGGTTCCACACCGACTTCGGCGACGGCGGTCAGTCGGTCATCGACCAGGGCAACGCGGACCGGATGTTCCACACGTACTTCAATCAGTCGTTCAACTTCTACGGCCCGGCCCGAACCTTCCCCACCGCCGGCCTGCCCGGCTCGTGGCCGTTCGCCGGCTGCTACTACGGCTACGGCCCGCAGTATTACAACGGGCTGGGCGACTGCACGGACCCTGTCTCCTTCTACGCCCCGCTGACCTCCAACCCGTCTTTTTCTCCCGACGTCATCTACTTCGGCACGGACAGGGTGTACCGCTCGCCCAGTCCGCAGCCCACGGTCTTCGGCCTCACCTCGTGGACGGCGGTCAGCCCGGCGGTTACATCGGGGGGCTTCGTCTCCGCGATCGGCGTCTTCAACGGCACCGTCGCGGGCAAGGAAGTCGTCTATTCGGGCAGCGCGTTCGGGCAGGTCTTCGTGTCGTTCGACGTCCCCACCAGCGGCGCCGGAACCTTCACGGACATCTCCGCGGGGCTGCCCCCGCGTTTCGTGTCCGAGATCGAGGTCGACTCTTCGGATGTCACCGGAAGGACGGCCTACGCCACGTTCTCCGGCTTCAACGGCAACTCGCCTGGTCACCCGGGCCACGTCTTCAAGACCACGGACGGGGCCACCTGGACGGACATCAGCAGCGACTTGCCGGACATCCCCGCGACCTGCATCGCGTTGAACGGCAGCTCGATCTATGTCGGCACCGACATCGGCGTCTTCCTGAGCGCCGACAACGGCGCGCATTGGGTCTTCCTGGACAACGGCCTTCCGCACGTCGCGGTGTTCGGCCTCGACAGGAATCTGGGCTCGGGCGACATCGTCGCCTCCACGCACGGGCGCGGCATGTTCAAGCTGGTTCCCTAAGCATTGTCATCGCGGGGGCGCGCTCGCGCCCCCGCCTTTTTTCCCCGCTTGGCCGGCTCCAGGTCGGCGGTCTGGCCAAAGCACTCGATCGAGTCATCAGAAAACTCGAGACCGACGTAATCCCGTAGGCGCTGGATTTGCGCGAGAATGCACGCATGCGTGATCTCGGGTCTCGGTCGGTGGTGTTCCTTATCCTCGCCAGACCTTCCGCCGGCTGCTGCGCCCCCGGGGATCGAAACGCGGGCATCATCACGCCGGGCGGCTTCGCCTGCGCGTTCTGCGAGTAGCCGGAAGGCCTCCGCCATGCGAAGCGCGATCCAGGGCACCCGGCGGGTCGTCGTGAAGATCGGCACATCGAGCCTCCTCGACGCGCGCGGGCTCCTCGATCTGCCCGTCGTCGCGCGCCACCTGCGCGACCTCGTCGCGCTCCATCGCGCCGGCGTCCGCCCGGTGTTCGTCTCGTCGGGCGCGGTCGGCGTCGGACGCGTACGGCTCGGGTACGCGAAGCGGCCGACGACGATCCCGGAGCTGCAGGCCTGCGCCGCCGTCGGGCAGACGCTCCTCATGAACACCTACGACCGGCTCCTCGCGCAGGAGGGCTACGCCGTCGCGCAGCTCCTGCTCACGCACGAGGACTTCCGCGACCGCCGTCGCTACTTGAACATCCGCAACCTCCTCGCGGCGCTTGAGGGCAAGGCGGTCCTTCCGGTCGTCAACGAGAACGACACCGTCTCGGTGGACGAGATCCGCTTCGGCGACAACGACACGCTCGCCGCGCTCGTCGCCGGGCTCGTCGACGCCGAGGTCACCGTGCTCCTGACGGACGTCGACGGGTTCCTCCTGGACGGACGCGTCGTCCCCGAGGTCGAAGAGGTCACGCCGCAAATCCAGGTGGCGGCCGGACCCGGGAGCGGGTCGGGCGGTATGACGACGAAGCTCCAGGCGGCCCGAACGGTTACGCGCGCGGGCGGGCACCTCGTCCTCGCGAACGGAAAGAGAGACTCGCTCGGCGCGATCCTCGCGGGCGAGCCGATCGGAACGCACTTCGTCGCGCGCGGGGAGCTCGCGTCGCGCAGCCGCTGGGTCGCGGGCGTCGCCGAAGCCGGGCGTCTCCTTGTGGACGAGGGGGGCGAGCGCGCGCTCAGGGACGACGGCCGGAGTCTCCTCGCCGTCGGCATCACCGCGTGCGAGGGGGACTTCGACGCCGGCGACGTCGTCCTCGTCGTCGGCCCGGGCGGGCCCTTCGCGAAGGGTCTCTCGAACTATCCTGCCCCGAGCGTGCGGCGGATCCTCGGCAAGAAGACCTCCGAGATCGCGGACGTCCTGGGCACGAAGGAGTTCGACGAGGTGATCCACCGCGACAACCTGGTGATCCTGTGAGGGACGTCGGCCTGCGCGCCCGGGCGGCGGCCCGCGCGCTGCGCACGATGTCCACCGCGAAGAAGAACCGCGCCTTGCGCGAGATGGCGAAAGCGATTCTTGCTCGCCGATCGCAGATCGAGGCGGCGAACGCAAGGGACCTCGCCGCGGAGCTGCCCGCCGCGAAGAAGGACCGCCTGCGGATCGACGTGGACGCCGTCGCCCGGGGTCTTCGCGACGTCGCCGGGCTCCCGGACCCGGTCGGACGCGTCGAGAAGCGCCGTCCGAAGGGGCGCTTCCGGCTCTTCCGCGTGCGCGTGCCGATCGGCGTCGTCCTCTTCGTCTACGAGGCGCGGCCGGGCGTGACGGCGGAAGCGGCGTCGCTTTGCTTGAAGAGCGGGAACGCCGCGATCCTGAAGGGGGGCTCCGAGGCGCGCCGCACGAACGCGGCGCTCTTCGAGGCGATGGAAGGCGCGATCCCCGACGGCGCGATCCAGCTCGTCACCGGCGGGCACGACGAAGTCTCCGCGCTCCTCGCGATGGACGACTGCATCGACCTCGTCATCCCGCGCGGCGGTGAGGGTCTCATCCGCGCGGTCGCCGCGCAGACGAAGATCCCGGTCCTCAAGCACTTCCGGGGGAACTGCCACGTCTACGTGGACCGCCGCGCGGACCCCGACATGGCCTTCCGGATCCTCGAGAACGCCAAGTGCCAGCGGCCCGCGACGTGCAACGCGGCGGAGAAGGTCATCGTGCATGCCGCCATCGCCCCGGCCTTCGTCCCGCGCCTCGCGGCGCTTGACTTGGAGCTTCGCGGCGACTCGCGTGCCCGGGCGCTCCTCTCAATGAGGGCGGCGACGGACGCCGACTGGGACGAGGAGTACCTCGACCGGATCCTCGCCGTGCGGATCGTGGACTCCCTCGACGAGGCGATCGCGCACGTCGAGCGGCACGGCTCGCACCACACAGACGCCATCGTGACGCGCGACCGCGCCGCCGCGCGCCGCTTCCTCGCCGAGGTCGACTCCGCGACGGTCCTGTGGAACGCCTCGACGCGCCTCGCCGACGGCGGCGTCTTCGGCCTCGGGGCCGAGGTCGGCATCTCGACCGACAAGCTCCACGCCCGCGGCCCGATGGGCCTCGAGGAGATGACCACCTACAAGTGGGTAGTCGAGGGGAACGGCGACTTGCGGGAGTAGCGCGTCTCGCGATCCAGGATCTCGAGGGTCCGGTCGTGCATCGCGTCTGCCTGGGCGTGGCTGTTGCCGATCGCCGTCAGCCCAACCTTCCCGTATTGCGAGAGCGCCCCGATCATGTGGAAAAGGACGCCCGTCCCGGAACCGTGGTCGTAGTGGAGGCGGTTCGCGGTTGTGATGTCGATCAGGTCCTCGGGGCAGAGACCGCGGTAGGCGTCGGATTTCAGGTTGTCGGTCGAGCGATAGAACTTAGGCAGGCGGCCAAGAGAGTGAAAGAGACCGGTCTGCGGATCCAGGCGACCGCCCGTCAGGAACTGCAACGCAAGGAACGGATGTGTTGTGCCTCCGATCCGCAGGTTGATCTCGAGAGCGAAGAGCTCCCAGTCCGCGGTTCCTTCGCGCCGCCGCGCGAGAAAGTCGATCCCGAAGCGGCTCATGACTCCCCTGCCAGCAAGCACGGCGCCGATCTGCCGCGCC
>WNFV01006275.1_pt1 | contig 29536 bp, 23 predicted proteins | sample 5400101 | NCBI WGS metagenome assembly WNFV01 (sample SAMN13153361, study PRJNA577476) | soil metagenome | isolation source: 115 cm soil or saprolite under grassland replicate 1 | place: USA:California | collected 2016-06-15
CACGTCGCCGCGGGCAGCCGTTCGGGGTGAACGTCGACGAGCCGACCACCTCGCCCACCCGCCACCCTCGAACAGTTGAGGCCATGACACGAGTCATGACACGAGTTTCAGCAAGCGAGAAGCTGCCTGCGGATGGAATCTGCGACAACAGTCACACGCAACTCGCAGGTCAGAGGCCACCTCGAACCTCGTAGGCCCCGTGGGACTCGAACCCACAACCCGCGGATTAAAAGGCCGCGGCATCGCCTCATACCTGCCCTCTCCAGGCTCAACGAGCGACGCGGCGGTCCCCGTCAGCCCGTTGAATCCCCATCAGTTGCCGCAGTTTCGCGTCACGAACCGCGTCACGCGCGGCCAAACTCGGCGACTCTGGGATGAGTCAGGGCGTGTGCCCGTACAGGATTCCTTGAATACTGCGCCCGTCGTCCAGCCGGATCTCGTACCGATTCGAGGGCCTGTTTCACCAGGGCCACCAGGAGTGAACGAGACCCAGGCGATCGTGTCCTCGCTGCCGGGCTGGACGGTTCTGCCCTGGTCGAGTTCGAAGGTGAACGGCGGGAACCGCGGCACCGGCTGCGCACCCACACCGGGCAGCGCAGAGGTGAAGCCGAAGTCGATGCTTGGCTGCGCGGGGAACGCAGATGGGAACACTGGCCTCTACAGTGTGACCGGATGGCGAGGTGTAGCAGGGCGCGAGCACAGCGAGAAGCACCAGAACGGGACGTATCGAGGCCGTCATGTCGGAGGGCAGCTGCTGGTCGTCGAGCGCCGTCGCACCCACCTGATCAGCGGTTGGAGGGTCGGACATGAACCGGCACTTCACTACCGGGCCTGTGGCGGGGTTCTTGGTGGACGACGTGCTCGCCGCGACGGAGGCGTTGAGGTCTGCCGGGACGGAGATCGTGCTGGAGCCTGAGCTCGACGAGTGGGGAACGCCTGGGTGCATTTCCGAGCCCCGGACGGGAACCCTTACGAGTTCACGCATGATTCCGGCGTCTCCCGGCCGGCCTGATCCCGGCTGCACCTCATCAGGTCGCCGCGGCTATCGCGGCCTCGAGGTCGCGGCGTTCGTTGGGGTGGCGCTGGTCTGGCGGAGCGCTCCCGCAGTTCCTTTGCTTGGGTTAACAGCATGGTGGCCTCGTCCCGATCGCCGCGGTGAGCGGCCAGTCGGCCGAGTCCCTCTAGCGCTGTGCTGGTCAGCGCGGGCTCGCCGACCCGGCGGCCGTCCGCGAGCACTGTCTTGTATCGTTCCTGCGCCGACGTCAGGTCGGCCTCGGCCTCGTCGCATCGCGCTAGCCCGGCGACGGCGAGGCCTTGCGGTACCGGCGTCCCGAGCGTGCCGAAGCCGACGTGTGCTGCGGTGAACCGCTGTCGCGCCTCGTACCAGTCGCCGCGCATCTGCGCGAGCAGGCCGTATCCGTAGGCGGCGAGGATCGTGCCTGCGCGGTCCCCGATGTGCTCTGATGCGGCACTTGCCCGGTCGAACAGGTCTCGAGCTGCGTCTGGGTTGCCGAGGTGGAGTTGAGCGATGCCGAGGTCTGCTAGCGCCCACTGGACGGTGTTGTACAGGCCTGCGCTGGCGGCGACGTCGATGGCCTCTTCGAGTACTCGGGAGCCTTCTTCGTAGCGACCGAACTGGCGCAGTCCCCAGCCGAGGTGGTAGAGGATCGCGGACAGTCCCCAGGGGTCGTCGAGCTGGCGGAAGGCTGCGGCGGTCGCGCGCCCGATCGATACCGCCTCCTCCTGGTCGCCCTTCTTGAGCGCGGTCTCCATTCGCACGAACCCGATCAAGGCCTCGCGCCAGTGGTCGTTGTCGCAGGCGAACTGCTCGTGTGCCTCGCGCAGCAGCGCGTCGGATCGTTCGCGGTGGGCACCGGTGACTCCTTCGACGGCGAGCAGCACGCGCGACAGCGCGGCGCGGGAGGGTTCCGCGAGCTCCTCGAAGATCGCCAGGGTCTCCTCGGCGGTCTGCGCACAGCGTGGGCTGGGATGCACCAGGCATCCACGGGGACGTTCGACCAAGGAGTCGGCTTGCAAGGCGCGCGGGCGCCGGGAGTCCCGGCGTCTGAGGTGAGCAGCCGGCCCAGGACGTCGCGGCCCTCGACGTGTCGCCCCAGGTGCCAGAACAAGCCCAGGGCGCCGGCCATCGCCAGGGCGGAGTCCCTGTCTCCTCCGGGCCGGCCGAGCCAGGCCAGTGCAGCTCTGATGTTCGGCTGCTCGTCTCGCAGGCGGCGGAGGGTCTCGCGCTGGCTGTCTACGGCGCGCAAGGCTGATCTGCCTGCTGTCATGCGTGTCAATTTCGGCATGCTTCGACTCGTCTTCATTGACAAGACCATTGACAGACGTCGGCGACTTAAGGACTGGCGGCCGGCTCGACTCGCTCTCAGGGCCTCAGGTACTGCACGTCAACGTCCTCCTCGCTTGTCCCGCAGCCCGACCGAGCTGCGGTTCGCCTCGTACGCGAGGGCGAGCACCGCGGGGATCTACGCCTCGGACTACCCGCGGATTGATCCCCTGCGGGCCCATGGCCTGAGTACGCACGTGATGACCCAGGTCCGCGCCCACCTGCCAACGTGTCCGCACCCCGACGGCCGGTTCCTTGCCGAGCTGATGCTGGCCACCGGGCTGCGGCCCGGCGACGCCTGCGCTCTGACAGCGTCGCCGTCACCTCGCACCCCGAGCTCGAAGCGCTTCCGTTGCTCGCCCCTCCCACCTCGAGGAAGACTGGCACGGCAGCTGATGGCGGTCGTGCCCTCACGGACACGGTCAAGCAGCATTCCGTCTCCTTGTTCGGAGGCCTCGGTCAGCGGGGTGCCATCCGGAGCGCGCCGTCCATCCGGATAGTCTCGCCGTTCAGGTAGTCGTGCTCGACGAGCATCGTCACGAGTTGCGCGTACTCATCAGGCCGGCACAGACGCTGCGGGAACGGCACCCCGGCAGCTAGTCCGGCCCGGAACTCCTCGCTGACGGTGGCCAGCATCGGGGTGTCGACGATGCCGGGTGCGATCGTGCAGACGCGAATGCCGTGCTGCGCAAGGTCGCGGGCCGCCGGGAGAGTGAGGCCGACGACGCCACTCTTGGACGCCGCATATGCCGCTTGTCCGACCTGGCCGTCGTAGGCTGCGATGGACGCGGTGTTGACGATGACGCCGCGCTGGCCGTTGGCGTCGGGCTGGGTCGCAGCGATGGCTTCAGCTGCCGTTGCCATCACGGTGAAGGTGCCCACAAGGTTCACCTGCACGACCTCCGCGAACAGTCCGATGTCGTGCATCCCCTGACGCCCGAGGATGCGCATCGAGGGCCCGATGCCGGCACAGTTCACCACTGTCCGGAGTGGTCCCGTCGCGTTGGCCGCGTGCTCGACCGCGGCCTTCACCTGACCGGCGTCAGTGACATCCGTCGGGATGTAGGTGATCCCGTCCGACCGTGGGGCATCGGCGAGGGCGGTCGGGAGGTCGAGCCCGATGACGTTCGCGCCGCGCTCCACCAATGCGGCGGCGGTCGCGGCTCCCAGTCCCGACGCAGCGCCGGTCACCAGAGCACTTGTGTTGGACAGTTCCATCGTTCTCCTTGATCGGATCCAGTCGCGGGTTGATCCCGGTGCGTCGTCATGTGCCGGATGCCAGACCCCGCTCTTCCAACCAGGTGGTGATGACCGGCAGCGTCTGCTTCCTGGCCGAGCTGCCTACAAGCAGGCCGATGTGGCCTGCCTTCAACGGCCTGGTCACCGAGTCCTCGGAGCCGACGAGGTCACCGAGCGGTGTCACCGATGGCGGCGGCGTGACGTGGTCGTAGGTGCCGTAGATGTTGAGGAACGGGATGGTGACGTCGCTCAGCTTCCTGTCGCGGTCACCCAGTCTGACGCTGCCGGTCGCCAGGCCGTTCTCCCGGCTGAGGCGCCGGATCATGTCGACGAACGTGGCCCCGGGGAACGGGACGTGGTCGTGCGCCCAGTCGGTCAGCGCCCAGATCGCCTGCGCTGCGCGGCGGTCGTGCAACCGTGTCCACAGCGTCACGTACCCGGCGAGGTCGCCTAGCGGGCGCAGCATCTGGAAGGACCGGAGGAGGGTCGTCGGCGGGACGTTCCCGCTTTCGTCGAGCAGGTCCTCGGGATCGAGACGGCCCTGTCGGGTCATCTGCGCGAGCGGGCCCACCTCCAGCCAGTTTGTGGGGACGCCCAGGCAGATCAATGCCGGTGGGGGCTCGGGGGTCGAGGCCGCCCACAGAACGGAGATCACGCCGCCGAAGCAGTGTCCGAGCATGATCGGGGACTCCCCCGAACCCTCCCGAACGGCAGCAACCGCGGCCGGCAGATAGTCGTCGACGTACGTCGCCATCGAGTTGTGCGCGTCACGATCGTCGGGAACGCCCCAGTCGACCAGGAAGACGTCGTACCCGTTGGCCTGGAGACCTTCGACGAAGCTGTCTCCCGGCCGCAGGTCCCAAATGTGGCTGCGGTTGATCAGGCTGGGGACCAGGAGTACGGGGCGGCCGTCGGGACCGCCGGTGTAGTGCCGCAAGGTCGCCTTGTCCTTGCTCCAGACCACGGTGTACGGCGAGCAGCCTGTCTGCGGCCGGTCGAGTCCGCCTGCGAGCCGCAACGCGTTGATCATGCGCTGGGCGGTGCGGACAACGCCGTCCTGTGCGCTGCGGATTGGAGCGGTGACTTGCGTGGCGAGGGTGCTCACTGGTCGCACCTCTGCATGCCGTCGATCGAACGCTGAAGTCGACGTACCTGGCGGCTGGAGGGCAGCCCGATTGCCTCGACGATGCCGTTGGCTGCGCCGTTGAGGGCGCGGCCGGCAAGGCGGCGTACGGCGTGCGACACCGCGATCGCGTCCAGCGCGGGGTCGGTGCGCAACGCGGCCTCGAGGCGCGGTGAGAGTCGTTTCTCCGCGGCGAAGAACGCTTTGGTCAGGTCCGTGCTGACCCATGTGGGAAGTGCCATCACTACTCCTGTGGTTCCGTTCAGCCGCTGGCCCAGACGTCGACCAGCCAGCGCCGGTCCGTGGTCAGCTGCTGCATCCAGTTCTCGGCGGTTGCCGGGTCCTCGTGGCGGAGTTCAGCGCGCAGCTCGAACAGGGCTTTTCGGACGCCCTCGGCCATTGCGGTGGCGCCGCAGACGTAGACGACGGCGTCCTGGTCGATCAGGGAGAGCGCCTGCTCCCCCATCTGGCGCAGCCGGTCCTGGACGTAGACACGCGGCAGGCCGGGCACCCGCGAGTAGGCGCACGCGAGCTGCACGTCCGCGGCCTTGGCGAGCTGTTCCAGTTCGTCCAGGTAGAGCTGGTCGGACTGTGGGTGACGGCACCCGAACACGAGCAGGCCTGGAGCGAGCTGGGCCCCGGACTGCTTGTCGGCCGCGCGGTCCTGGAGGAAGCCCCGGAAGGGGGCCAACCCCGTTCCCGAGGCGATCATCAGGACCGGCGTGCTTGGATCCTTGGGGAGCCGGAACGAGGTGGAGGTGTCCCGCACGAAGGCGTGCACCACGCGGTCGGTGTCCTGCTCGAACAGGTAGTTCGAGCAGGTGCCGTAGAAGGTGCCGTTGCCAGATCGTGCCTCACCGATCAGGGCGCCGACGGTGATGGAGCATGAATCCGGTAGCACGCGCGAAGAGGAGGAGATGGAGTAGTAGCGCGGTGAGAGCGGGCTGAGCAGTTCGAGGAATACAGCGAACGGCAGTCGGCAGGTGGGCTGCTTCTCGAGGAGGTCGAGCACCGAGAGTCGTCGGCCGAGGACCTCCTGCCGGTAGGCTTCCCCGTCCAGGAGGCGTTCGAGCTCCGCCCTGCTCCAGGGGTACTCGGTGTAGTCGAGCAGCCGCTCGATGTCGCGCCGCCCCGCCACGGCCTGGAGTTCCAGATAGTCGCTCAGGAGGTGCCGCACGGTCACTCGCTCCCCGACCGGGAGGAAGGACGTTGCCCCCTCTTCCGCAGCGTCGATCCTGATCCAGGCCTCGGGGTCGAGGTCGAAGCGTCGCGTCACGCGGCCGACCAGGGCGCCGCCGTTGTGCGGGATGACGCCGAGGTGGTCCCCCGCCTCGTAGGTCACTCCGCGCGGCAGTTCGAGCTCGATGTGCCGGACCGGCCGGACCTCGACGGGCCCGCCGGGTTGGGTGAGCTCGCGGGTCGCGAGCACGCGCATCGGCCGCGCGTCCAGCGACTGCACGAAAGGGCTCGGTCGGTCGCTGGGCAGGAACTCGACATGCAGGCGGGGTTCGCCGGTGCCGGCATCGGTCCCGAGGTCGAGGCCGAGCCTCTCGGCCAGGGTTGGCCAGAGCTCGGTGTCCCAGTCCTGGAGGGCGCCGTCGAAGTCGTCGGCCACGTCTCCCTCACCGCGGGGGTGCAGGCGTGTGGCGCCGAGCTCCTCCAGCCGGCGGTCGATCAGGCGCGGGAAGTCCTGGAAGGTGGGAGCCCATTCGTGGTTGCCACAGCCGAAGACGCTGAACTTGACTCCCGACAAGTCTGGCTCCTGGGTGGTGATCCACTCGGCGAAGCGCACCGCGTTGTCCGGCGGGGTCCCGTTGTAGGTGGCGGTGGTGACCACCACGACGCCGCCGGTCGGCAGGCTGTCGACTGCCTCGTCCAGGGGGGCCGTGCGCGCGTCGAAGCCCCGGCGGCGTGCGGCGTCGGCAAGGTCGGAGGCGACGTCTTCCGCGGTGCCGAAGTTGGAGCCGAAGAGGATGAGCATCGGCGTCATGTGGCCGGGCGCTTCCGCTTTCTGTGGCTGCTCGGCCGCTGAGACCCCGGCCCCGGCCTCGGCGAGGTCGGCGCCCAGGGTGACGAGCGGGCCGAGCGTCTTCGTGGGTGCGAACCGCACCGGGAGGTGCTTGATCCCGTTCATGAAGCTCGACTGCATGCGGCTGGCATCGCCGCTCACCTCGATGTCGGGGAGGCGGGTGAAGAGTTCGGTGAGCAGCACACGGACCTGGAGTCTGGCCAGGTTGGCACCCAGGCAGAAGTGGGTTCCGTCCCCGAAGGAGATGTGTGGGTTGGGGTCACGCCCGATGTCGAAGCAGTCGGGATCGTCGAACACCGTCTCGTCGCGGTTGGCCGAGGCGTAGTTGATGATCACCTTGTCGTCCTCGGCGATGCGCTGGCCGGCGAACTCGAGGTCGCGGGTGGCGGTCCGACGGAATTGGATCACCGAGGGACTGAACCGCAGAACCTCCTCGATGGCACCCGGCAGCAGGCTGAGATCCTCACGCAGCCGCTGGAACTGGTCCGGGTGCTGCGAGAGGGTGAGCATGGTGTTGGCGAGCAGGTTGCGGGTGGTGTCGTTCCCGGCGACCACCAGAAGCTGGAAGAACCGGTCCAGCTCACCGTCGGAGAGGTGCTCGCCGTCGACCTCGGCGTTGACCACCGTGCTCCACAGGTCGTCTGTGGGCTGCTTGCGGCGCTGGGCGGTGGCCGCTCGCGCGTAGGCGAACATCTCGGTGAACGCGGAGAGGAAGGCCTCGGGGTCCGCCCCGTACTCGGGATCGTCGAGACCCACGAGGCGGTTGGTCCAGCTGTAGAGGAGCTTGCGGTCCTCCGCAGGGATGCCGAGGACATCGGCGAGCACCAGCAAAGGCATCTCGGCAGCGACGGTGGCCAGGAAGTCGGTCTCGCCGGTCTCGCAGACAGCGTCGACAACCTCACGGGCGTGGCGGTCGATGGCCTCGGCCAACTGTCGCCGGATGGACAGGGGCGTGAAGGCACGGTTGACGATCTTCCGCAGCGAGCTGTGCTCGGGCGGATCCATGTTGAGCATCATCCGGCGCAGGACAGCGACATCGCTGGGCCGCTGATCGCGCAGGAAGCTGGTCCCTCGCCAGGAGGAGAAGTCCTGCGGATGGCGGGAGATGTGGCTGACGTCGTCGTGACGGAGCACCAGCCAGTAGCCCTTGCCACCGCCGAAGGTCTCGGTCGCCGGCTCGTCGACCCACACCACGCCATGCTCGCGGCGCAGCTCGCGGAGCAAGTCATACGGGATGCCGTCGGCGTACAGCGAAGGGGTCAGGATGTCGCGCAGTGCCGTTGTCATCTCGGGCCTCCTTGGGTTGCGGCGTTCTTGATCCGGCTGGCCGCGGATCTCCAGCGCGCGTTGAGCAGGTTCCACAGTGCGTCGGTCCCGTTGACAGCGGGCAGCCGCTGTGTGCCCTCCCGCATCCGGCGCAGCCGCCCGCGATCGGGTCGGCACCATGGGATCGGCTCGTCGGAGGCGACGCCGAGTGGCACCTCCACCGGTGGCGCGCTTTGCACGGCACGAGCCGCGCGTCGCAGCGCGTCATTCGCAGCCGGGAACACCAGGTCCATGTCCGTGAAGCCGTGGATCTGTCCAGGGAACTCGTGCACGCTCGCCGTGACCCCGGAGGCCTCGAGTGCCTGGGCGTAGTGCTCGGCGTCGGCCCGGAAAGGGTCGAGGCCGGCGGTGATGAGCACCGCTGGTGGGAGCCCGCCGAGATCGGCCGCGCGGCCCGGCGAGATCATCGGGTCGGCCCGATCCACCGACGGTGGGAGCGCATGGGCCGCGAACCAGTCGATCGTGTCCCAATCGAGCAGCTTCGCGAGCTCCGGGTCCCGGTCGGTGTGTTCCAGGGTGAAGTCCACGCCCGGGTTGAACAAGACCTGGAGTGCTGCCCCGGCCGGGCCCTCGTCGCGGAGTCGCTGCACGACGTGAGCTGCGAGACCTCCGCCTGCAGAGTCACCCGCGACGATCAGGCGCGCAGGGTCGGCGCCCAACTCCCGGGCGTGCCTTAGAACCCAACAGGCTGCCGCATAGGCGTCGGCCTGCGCGGCCGGCAGCGGATGCTCGGGGGCTCGGCGGTAGTGCACCGAGACCACCGTCGCCCCGCTGGCGTTCGCCAGCCGGCGGCAGAGCCCATCTGCCGTGAACAGGTCGCCGATGACGAAGCCGCCGCCGTGGAAGTACACGACCAGCGGCCGCTCGGAGTTCTCCCGCCGGCCGGGTCGATACACGCGCACCGGGATCGGTCCCAGTGGACCCTCTATCAGCGCGTCACCCACGTCGCGCACGGGCCGCCAGGTGCCGGTCGCGGCAGCGAGGATGCGCAGGTCGTGACGCGCCTGCCTCGGCGTGCGCTGCGAGACGGCGGGCCAGCCCGCGGCCTTGAGCATGTCGAGGAACATGCCGACCCGCGGATCGCGGGCAGCGGGTGAAGCTGCTGCACCCGATCCAAGTTGGCTGTCGTATGCGAGCGGAACCATGGCGAAACCCTAGTGACCGTACGCACGGTCAGTCAACTCTTGTGCATCCGGTCACAGTGCCTATAGGCTGCATCGCCAAAGGTTGACCGCACGTACAGTCAGGAGACGCCATGGCCATCACCCCCAACGGGATCTTCGAGGTCGTAGAGCGGGGATTCGCCGAGAATCCCGACAAGGTCGCGCTGACCTACGCCGACCGCACCTGGACCTGGGCGCAGCTGCGCGACCGAATCCTCAGGCTGGCAGGCGGCCTGCGCGCCGAAGGCATCGGCGAGGGCGACCGGGTCGCGTTCCTCGAGAAGAACCACCCGGCCTGCCTCGAGACGACCTTCGCCGCATCACTGCTCGGCGCGGCACACGCCGTCGTGAACTTCCGCCTGTCCCGCGAGGAACTGGCCTACGTCATCAATGACTCCACGGCCGCGGTCCTCATCGTCGGACACGAGCTCTCCGCAGCCGTGGCAGAGATCCGCTCGCAGATCCCCACGGTGCGGCGGATCGTCGTGCTCGGCGGCCCGGAGGATGAGTATGAAGCGCTCATCGCCGGCTCGATGCCTGTGGAGCAGCGGCATCGGGCCGAACCCGGCGACTGCTTCCTGCAGCTCTACACCTCCGGCACCACGGGCTGGCCGAAGGGCGCGATGCTGACCCAGGAAGGCCTGGCGGCACACAACGAGGCGCTCCTGCCGGCGTACGGGATGGACGAGTCGACCGTCAACCTGGTCGCCATGCCGCTTTTCCACGTCGGCGGGACGAGCTGGGCCCTGGGCAGCATGCACGCCGGCGGCCGCACGATCATCGCCCGGGAGGTGGTCCCGGCTGACGTGCTCCGGGTCATCAAGACGGAGAACGTCACCCATGCGTTCTTCGTGCCGGCCGTCATCCACATGCTGCTCGCGCAGGACGACGTCGTCGAGGCGACGGCCGGCCTGAAGGTGATCGGCTATGGCGGCTCTCCGATGCCGGCGCCGCTGATGGAGAAGACGCTCCGCACCCTCAGCACCCCGATGTACTCCGTCTACGGCATGACAGAGATGTCCGGCGTCTTCTGCGTCCTCGGACCTGAGGACCATCGCGACCCGGAGCGCAAACACCTCCGAGGTTCGGCCGGTCGCCCCCTGACCGGCACCGTGGTCCGCGTCGTCGACCCCGCCACGGGGCGGGACGTCGCGCCCGGGGACGTCGGTGAGTTCTGGGTGAAGTCGGCGCAGGCCATGGCCGGGTACTGGAACAAGCCGGAGGCGACGCAAGAGGCCTTCGTCGACGGCTGGCTCCGCACCGGCGATGCCGGCCGAATGGATGAGGAGGGCTACCTCTTCCTCGAGGACCGGGTCAAGGACATGGTCATCTCCGGTGGTGAGAACATCTATCCCGCCGAGGTCGAGCGGGTCTTTGTAGAGCACCCCGACGTCGCGGAGGTCGCGGTGATCGGCGTCCCGCACGAGAAGTGGGGCGAGACGGTCCACGCCGTCGTCGTTCCCACGGAGGGTGCCACCGCGGACGCCGCAGGCCTGATCGCCTTCGCCCGCGAGCGCCTGGCCCACTACAAGTGCCCGACCGGTGTGACCTTCGTGAACGAGCTCCCCCGCAACCCGACGGGCAAGATCCTCAAGCGCGAGCTCCGAGCCGGCCTGGCGTGACTGCTCGTGCGGTCAGGCGGTCTACACTCGGGGCAGACGAGCGACAAACGGACGCTTGGGCGGACGAAAGTGGGAGTGGCATGGCCAGTGGCGCCGGGCGGTACAACGACATCCTGGAGACCTTCACACGCCACATCGCCGAGATCGGGTACGACGGTGTGAACTTCGGATTGGTCGCCAAGGAGCTCGGCGTGTCCAAGGGGACGATCGTCCACCACTTCGGGACCAAGGACCGCATCCTCGCAGCGCTACACGAGTCGTACATGACGCGTCGGCTCGCGGAACTCGACTACATGCTGGACGCGCTCGAGGATCCGGCCGAGCAGCTGGCGGCCGCTCTCCACGCCTTCATGCTCTACCACGTGGAGGACCGGGCTGCGACGGTGGCCTTCCAGCGGGAGGTGGTCCGTCTCGCCGACCAGGAGTCGATGGCCAAGGGAGCCGAACTGCGGCAGCAGTACTTCGACAAGGTCCGAGACATCATCCAAGCCGGCATCGACGCCGGCGACTTCCGTCCCGTTGACCCCACCGTCGACGCACTGCTGATGTTCGGCTCTGCGCAATGGGCCTGGACCTGGTTCCGCCCGGACGGCGAGCGGCCGATCGAGGCGGTCGGCAGCGCCCTGGTGGACCTGGTCCTCGGCAGCCTCCTGGCCAACCGCAGGCGGCTCGAGTCGCTGCGCGACCCAAAGGGCCGCGCGGCGCGGACCGTTCGTGAGGCGATCCAGGCAGTCGCCGAAACCGAAGAGGCCGCCGCGTCCTGACTGGCATTGCCCCCCCGGCCGAGCATCTCACGGTCACGAAGTTCGACCTGATGCAGCAGATCCAGCCGCGGGGCACCTTCTGTCACTCGCGCGGCACTGCCGCATCTGCGCCGGTCGGCCAACCCCCACATCCTGTCGCTGTCACCGCGACCGAACTTGAACGCACGAGCTAGGAGCACACTTCGGCTACACGCTGGCCAAGTACGGCATGACCCTGCTGACCCTGGGTTGCGCGAAGGAGTTCAACGGCGTCGGTATCGCCGCCAACACCCTCTGGTCGGAGACCCTCATCGCCACCGCTGCGGTGCAGAACGTCCTCGGGGCGGGGGGATGCAGCAGGCCCGTTCCCCCGAGATCGTGGCCGTCGCGGCCGTCGTCAGCCTGGCCGTCGGGGTCCGGCCACAGCTACCTCGACGTCGACGTGCACCGGGTAGCCGACCTCAGCAGCGACGGCGGCGGCCCCGCGCCCGGCCTGACATCTTCCTCGACGCCGCTCAGGACCGCGCTCCCGCGGGCCAGGCCGTGGCAGACAGCGCTCCCGGCGCTCCTTTTCCTGAAGCTGGTCGCTGCCGACTCTGGTCCGAACTCTTGCTCATGTGTACTGTTGACCGTACGCACGGTCAATGAAGGAGTCTTGCATGCGAATCCAGGCCGCGGTGCTGCGGGAACGCGGTGGCGCCTTCAAGCTCGAGGACGTCGACCTGGCCGAGCCCGGCCCGGGCGAGGTGCTCGTCAAGATCGCCGGGACAGGCTTCTGCCACACCGACATGCTGCCGCGCAGCAGCGGCTTCCTGGCCGAGCCGCCGCTGGTCCTCGGCCACGAGGGATCCGGCGTCGTGGTCGCCGTCGGGCCGGGAGTCTCCGAGGTCTCGGTGGGGACGCCGGTGGTGCTGTCGTTCGACCACTGCGGGACGTGCCGGGCGTGCTCGGAGGGCCACCCGGCCTACTGCCGGGCGTTCTGGGGTCGCAACATGGTCGGCCGCTCCCGGTCCGGTGAGTTGCGCGCGCTCGACATCAGCGGCACTCCCGTCGGAGCACAGTGGTTCGGCCAGTCATCGTTCGCGACCCACGCTCTGGCCGCCGCCCACAACGTCGTGCCCGTGCCGGACGACGTCCCCCTCGAGTTACTCGGCCCGTTGGGCTGTGGGGTGCTCACCGGCGCCGGCTCGGTGTTCCACGCGCTCGGGGTGAGGCCGGGCACGACGACGGCGATCTATGGCGCCGGCGCCGTCGGGCTCTCGGCCGTCATGGCGGCCGCCGTGGCCGGCGCCGGGCAGATCATCGCCGTGGATCGACACCGCTCCCGCCTCGACCTGGCCCTGGAACTCGGAGCGACCCACGTGGTCCACGTCTCAGATGCGCCCGATGCGGCGCGCGAGATCGGCCAGCAGGTCGCGAAGATCTCCGGCGGCGGCACGCACACCGCACTGGACACCACTGGCGCCGTTCCAGTGATTGCCGCCGGCCTGAGTGGGCTGCGCACTCGGGGCGTGATCGGGTTGATCTCGGCGGCATCCGGAGACATCGTCCTCCCGCGCGACGCGCTGGCCCCAGGGAAGACGGTGACCGGCATCCTCGAAGGCGACGCTGTTCCCCGCGTCCTCATCCCCCGGCTGATCGAGCTGTGGCGCCAGGGCCGCCTCCCGTTCGACCGCCTCGTCCGCACCTATCCGATGCGCGACATCAACCAGGCCGAGGCCGACATGGCGAGCGGCGAGACCATCAAGCCCGTCCTGATCCCCGAGGAGTCCGCATGACCGCTCCCGCGCACGTTCGCAGCCAGTTGTTCATCGGGGGCGACTGGCACTCGCCCCATGAACCCGAGCTGATGGCAGAGATCGTCTCCCCGTCGACCGAGACGCCGTTCGCCGCGGCACCCAGGGGATCGACCGCCGATGTCGACGCTGCCGTGAGAGCCGCCCGGACTGCTCTCAAGGCCGCACCCTGGGCAGGATCCACCGGCACACGGCGCGCCGCCTGGATGCGGTCGCTGGCGGACGAGCTCGAGTCACGCGGCGATCACACTGCCGTGCTGGTGAGCGGCGAGAACGGCATGCCGATCAGCCTGGCGCGTGTCGCCGAAGGCAAGGGCCCCGCCGGGACGCTGCGGTACTACGCCGATCTGGCGGAGCAGACGCCGGCCGAGGAGCGGCGCCCGTCCGCCCGCGGTGGCCGGGCCACCGTCGTGCGCCGAGAGCCCGTTGGCGTCGTCGCGGCGGTGGTCCCGTGGAACTTTCCCCAGTCCTTGACCATGTTCAAGGTCGCGCCCGCCCTCGCCGCCGGGTGCACGGTCGTCATCAAGCCCGCGCCGGAGACCGCTGTCGACGCGTTCGCGCTGGCGGACGCCGCACAAGCCTGCGGCTTCCCACCGGGAGTGATCAACGTGATCACCGGCGGTCGCGACGTCGGCGCCTACCTGGTGGCACATCCCGGGATCCACAAGGTCGCCTTCACCGGTTCCACCGCGGCCGGACGGGCGATCGGCGAGGTCTGTGGGCGCCTCCAGACCTGCTACCTGAGCAGCCGGGTCCTCGCCCCCCGAAGTCGTTACGCCGAGGTAGTCGACGCTGTCGCAGATCTCGCCGGCTCGCTCAAGGTCGGAGACCCCTTCGACCCGAGCACGCGCGTCGGACCACTTGTGACCCGACTGCAGCGGGACCGCGTGGAGGGATTCATCTCGGCCGGGCGCAGCGAGGGCGCGCGGGTGGTGACGGGCGGTGGCCGGCCCGAGCATCTGCCAGTGGGCTGGTACGTCGAGCCCACGGTGCTCGCCGACCTGGCTCCGCACTCCACGCCCGCGCGCGAGGAGATCTTCGGCCCCGTGCTGGTGGTCCTCCCCTACGACGACATCGACGACGCAATCCGCCTCGCGAACGACTCCGAGTACGGTCTCGGCGGCACCGTGTGGACTCGGGATGTCGAGCGCGGTCTCGAGATCGCCCGGCGCGTAGAGACGGGGTCGATCGGCGTGAACTTCTTCGATCTCGACCTCGGCGCGCCCTTCGGTGGCGTGAAGTCCTCCGGCCTCGGCCGCGAGCTCGGCCCCGAGGGCCTGGACACATACGTGTCGCTCAAGTCGGTGTATCTGCCCGGCTGAGAACGGTGACGGTCCGGGTGCGGTCATCTCCAGTGCAGCGCGCCGATGACCTACAAGGCAACGGTCGACGGGAGTTGAGCCGGACCATCCGGCTACCGGCGGCCTTGAGTAAAGGAAGTTCAACGATGAGAAGCTATCAGCAGATCACGCGCGAGATGGGCGACCAGTGGGTCGCGGCTCTGAAGCGAGCCGAGGACGCGGTCGGGTCGGCAGCGGAGAGCATCCGCGGAAAGATCGACCTGCCGCAGATACCGGTTCCCGAGCAGTTCAACAAGCTCAACGCGGCCTTGACCGGACGCCTCCCCATGCCGGGCGAGATCGTTCAGGCCAACTTCCAACTGACCGAGCGTCTGCTGGGCGCCCAGCGGGACCTCGCCCTCCGCCTCATTGGCGCCACCGAGTCGGCAATCGAGCCCGCCGAGCAGCCCACCGCGAGGAAGGCGCCGGCGGCGAAGAAGACGGCCAGCAACAGCAAGTAGGCGCTTCACTCCTGACGTGTTCACTCTCCGGCCGGACAGCAAGGCCGGAGGGTGGACACGCGACGGGAGAACTGAGCCGCCCCGCGTGCTCCCAGCGACCGGGGCCGGGTGTCTCCGACTCCCTGGCCCACCCGGCCAGACGTCAGTTCGGACGGGCTGCGGCGGCGACGGGATAGGCCTCGCCCTCGTCGGGGCGCACGATGCGTACGACCACGTCCCCGCCACGTTCGACCCGAGGACCGTCGATGCGGGTCACGAGCCACGGGCCCTCGACGAGTTCGACGATGGCCAGCAGCGTGGCTTCCGCGCCGGAGTGGTCGACCGCGAGCGAGACCACCGATCCGATGCCACGGGACTCGACCCAGGACAGGTCGGTGTCACTACACACGTCACAGGCCAGCACGTCCGGACGACTCAGGTGGCCCGAGGAGCACGCACGAAGGAGCAGTCGTCCCTCGCCGAGCCCGTCGAACCATGCGGCCGTCGCCTCGTCGCGACGCGCGATCCTTCGACTGCGGTTGCTCATGCCGCTGCCTCCGAGGTCAACACCAGAGTGGAGTGGTGCTCGAGGATGCCGCCGTTCCCGCTCACGATCGCGGTGTCGTGGTCGACCACCTGGCGGTCGCCCGCCTGGCCACGCACCTGCGTGACAGCCTCGTGCAGCGGCGTCATACCCCACAGGTAGAACGACGAGAGCTGACCACCGCCGGTGTTGGTCGGTAGGTTCCCACCCGGCGCGAGGGCACCTGACGCTGCCAGGGCGCCGCCTTCGCCGGGTCCGCAGAAGCCGTAGTCCTCCAGCGTCACCAAGACGGTGTAGGTGTAGCAGTCGTAGATCTCCCGCAGCTGGATGTCGGCCGCGCCCATCCCTGCCATGCCCAGCGCGGCCCGGCCCGAAGCCTTTGCCCCCGTGGTGAGACCGAACGTGCTGTCCGCGCGCAGCGGCGGTGCCGGATGGGCCTGCCCCCACCCCCGCACATGGACGGGCGGCTGACGGAGGTCCCGCGCGCGTTCCGAGCTGGTCACGACCACCGCCGCCGCGCCGTTGGAGACCAGGCAACAGTCGAGGAGGTGCAACGGCTCCACGACCCACCGCGACGCGTGGTAGTCCTCCAGCGTCAACGGGGACCGCATCGCCGCGATCGGGTTGAGCTCGGCCCACTTGCGCTGGGACACAGCCACCGATCCCAACTGGTCGTGCGTGACGCCGAACGTCGACATGTAGCGATCCGCAGCGAGGGCATACCGATGGGTGGTGCTCAGCAGGCCGGCCGTGGTTTCCGCGCTTCGGATACCTCGTGCCTGGAGCGACGTCGCACGATAGGCGTCAGCGCCAGAGCTCGACGCCGACCTCGGCGTGTCGGCGAACACGCACGCCACTGCGTCCGCGGCTCCGGTTTCCACCGCCTGGGCGGCCATCGCGACCATCACGCCCGCGGAGGCCCCGAACGCGGTCAGCTGGGTCAGCATGCGCAGGTCGCGCAGACCCAGGCGTCGGGCCAGGGTCAGGTCGAGGCTCGGAAAGGCCATGCCGGGGTTGATGAGGAGCCCGTCGATGTCGTCGACCGTCAGGCCCGCGTCGTGCACCGCGGTGCGCACCGCCTCCGACGCGAGGTCGAACGACGTCTTTCCATAGACCTTGCCCACCTCGGTGAGTCCCAGCCCGGCAATCGCAGCCATATTTCTCCTTGACCGTACGTACGGTCTCTAATGTACCGTGGTCGGTGATGAGAAGCCAGACGTCGGCGGGAGACCGTCGCATCACCGGGATGGAGCCGACCCGTGCGCGCAACGATGCAGACCTACTCGCTCGCCATTGCCGACCTCTTCGAGCACGGAGAGCGGATTCACGCCCATGCCCGCATCACCGACTACGACGACGGCGCACTCAGCGACCGGACCTTCGGCGAGGTGGCGGACGAGGCACGCCGACTGGCGACGGTGCTGGCCGGCCTGGGCGTCGCGTCCGATGACGTGGTGGCCACGCTGTGCTGGAACACCTCCCACCACATCGCTGCGTACTTCGCGGTCCCGTGCTCGGGCGCGGTGCTCCACACCCTGAACCTGCGACTGCACTCCTCCCAGCTCTCCTTCATCGCGCGCCACGCACAGGACCGGGTCATCATCGTCGACGACGACCTCGTGCCCCTGCTGCTCCAGTTCCTTGGCGAGGTGCCGAGCGTGCGCGACGTCGTCGTGGTCGGCGACTACCCCGCGGACGAGCCCGTCATCCCGAACGTGCGGTTCCACTCCTACCAAGCCTTGGTCGAGCAGGCCGCCCCGATGACCCAATGGCCGGCAGTCGACGAGGACCAGGTCGCCGTGCTCTGCTACACGACCGGGACCACCGGAGACCCCAAGGGCGTGGCCTACAGCCACCGGTCGACGTACCTGCACACGTTGATCATCTCGACCGGGAGCGCCTACGGCTTCAGCGACGCCGACCGCGTCCTTCCGGTCGTGCCGATGTTCCACGCCAATGCCTGGGGCTGGGTGCACGCGTCCTGGATCGCGGGTTCCGACCTGATCATGAGCGGGCGTTTTCTGCAGGCCCCACACCTCGGCGCCATGATCGCTCGAACCCGACCGACCATGCTCGCCGCAGTACCGACGATCTGGAGCCAGCTGAGCCGCCACGCGCACACCGAGGGGATCGACCTGACCTGCCTCCGCGTCGCCGTGTCCGGGGGATCCCCGCTGCCGCCGGCACTGGCGCGCGAGATCCAGGAGAACAACGGAATCGTGATCACGCAGGGCTGGGGCATGACCGAGACCTCGCCCCTGCTCACCTTCTCCCGTCCGCCGGCCGGCACGCCGGAGACGGACGCCATCGAGTGGACCACCCGGACCGGCCGCCTGGTGCCCGGCGTCCGCGCGCGGATCGTTGATCCCGAAGGCGTCGTCCAGCCTTGGGACGGCGTCTCTCAGGGCGAGGTCGAGGTCGCGGGGAACACCGTGACGGGTGCCTACCTCGGCGATTCCGACCCGGACAAGTTCCGCGAGGGATGGCTCCGCACCGGGGACCTTGGGGTGCTTCACCCAGGTGGCTGGGTGCAGCTGAAGGATCGGCTGAAGGACGGCATCAAGAGTGGCGGCGAATGGATCTCCAGCGTGGAGCTGGAGAATGCCATCGCCGAGCACCCGGCGGTCCTCGAGGTCGCCGTGATCGGCGTGCCCGACCCGAAGTGGGAGGAGCGGCCCCACGCCTTCGTGGTCATCAACGATGGCACCGAGGTCAGCTCGCAGGAGTTGGCCGCGTTCCTCACCGGACGGGTCGCCAAGTGGTGGATCCCGGAACGGTGGACGTTCACCGCGCACATCCCCCGGACCAGCGTCGGCAAGCTCGACAAGAACTCCCTGCGCTCGACTGCGCCGGCCGCTGACTAGCTACTTCGACCTGAAAACGCTGAATCCCGCTGAGGCGGGCGACGGCGCGGCGAGATTGGTGGGCGCTGTCTGCTCCCTGGTGCCCGGTCAGGCAGCCAGGGCGCGGAAATCACAATGGTGCTTACGCCCATCTCGTGCAGGGTGTCGTCGACCTTCTGTTCCCCATAGCCGCGGTCGGCGGTGACCGCGCGGGGTGTCCGGCGGCCCGCCGTGGTGTGCAGGCCTGAGCTCTTGCAGAACAGTCATCACAGCGCTAGGCTTGACCGCACGTACGGTCGGTCTTCAGTGAAGATATCGATTCGTGCTCGCTGTGGAGGAACCGTGACCGCCAAACTTTGCTCGCCTGTACGACCTCATCACCGGCGCGGCCGGCGCCCTCCTGCCGCACAGACCTTCGGTCGCTGTGGGGGCAGGGACGGATCCGCCGGAATGCAAGCCACGTGCCAGCGCAGCGGAACGACCGACGCCACCATCATCGAGAGGATCTGACTCATGACCCGCGATCTAAAACTCGGGCTGGCGCTCGGGTACTGGGGCAGTGGACAGCCCAGCGGTCACGCCGAGGCCGTTGCACTGGCCGAGGAGCTCCGCTTCGACTCCATCTGGACGGCCGAGACCTACGGCTCAGACGCCCTGACCCCCTTGGCCTGGCTGGGATCGCGGACCTCGTCCGTGCGTCTCGGCACCGCGATCATCCAGATGTCGGCACGCACGCCCGCGGCGACCGCGATGGCCGCAATGACCATGGACCACCTGAGCGGGGGTCGATTCGTCCTCGGCATCGGAGCTTCCGGACCCCAGGTGGTCGAGGGATGGTACGGCCAGCCGTACCCCAAGCCGTTGACGCGGACACGGGAGTACGTCGCAATCCTGCGGCAGGCGTTCCAGCGCGAGAAGCTGGCCTTCGAGGGTGAGCACTACCAGCTCCCGATCAGTGGGGGCGCGGGCTTGGGTAAGTCCCTGCGTTCGACGCTGCACCCCCTGCGTCCGGATATCCCGATCCTGCTCGCAGCGGAGGGACCCAAGAACGTCGCCCTTGCCGCTGAGATCGCTGACGGCTGGATCCCTCTGTTCTACTCACCCTTCGACGACGCGCACTACCGAGCCGCGCTGGCCGAAGGGTGGTCACGGCCCGGGGCCCGCACCACCGCGGAGTCCTTCGAGATCTCGTGCATCGTCAAAGTCGAAGTGGACGACGACGTCGAGGCCGCTGCCGACCGCGTACGGCCATTCCTCGCGCTGTACATCGGCGGCATGGGCGCCAAGGGCGCCAACTTCCACTACGAAGTGTTTGCACGGATGGGCTACGAGGGGGAGTGCGCCAAGATCCAAGATCTGTACCTCGACGGCCGCAAGGACGAGGCGATCGCGAGCGTGCCCCTGTCGCTCGTGGAGAAGGTCGCGCTCGTCGGACCCAAGGCAAAGATCTCGGACGACCTGGCTGCCTGGCGGGAGTCTCTGCTGACAACCATGCTTGTGAACGATGAGCCATCCACGATGCGGATCATGGCCCAGCTTGTCGGTGGTTGATGAAGGTCGGTGGCCTGCGCCGGGCGGTGCATCGGGCACGCCAGGCGGAGACCCTGCATGCCGATGAGCCTGCCACGCTGCTTCAGGCTCGTGGTGCCGACCTCGAGACGTTGTGCGCGACGCTGCCCGGGACACCGGCCCTTGAGCAGGTAGCACGTCCGGGCGTCATCACGTAATCCCGCAAGGTGTTCATCCCACTGACCCGGCTGCGCCGGGACAGGTGCCACTATTGCACGTTCGCCACCACGCCCAAGCGACCGCGGTTACCCACGCGATGGCCCGGTTGCTGCTGCACGGCGGCATCGACAAGCGCCCCGCCATCACGCCCTGAGGTGGGCCAGTCCCGCCGCCACGAGCTCGGGTACGGCGTCAGCCGCCCGCTGAGCGTTCCGGCCGGCATCGGCGCCGGCACTCGCACGGTAGGCGATGCCCTCCGCGATGACCGCGAGCTTGAGGTGGGCGAGACCGAGGTAGAACGGCCAGTCCCCCAGATCCCGGCCGGACCGCTCGACGTACCAGGCGGCCAGCTCGTCGACGCCGGGCAGTCGCGGACTCGCCCAGGCTGCGGGGATGCCCAGGATGACGTCGAGCGCGGGGTGCCGAGAGGTGCACATCAGTGCCACATCGGTGCGGGGATCGCCCAGCGTCGAGAGCTCCCAGTCCAGAACGGCCCGGACCCGCGTCGGGTCGTCGACGTCGAGCATCGCGTTGTCGATGCGGTAGTCACCGTGCAGCACAGCCGTCGCCGACACCTCGGGGATCCGTGCGGCCAACCGGTCATGCAGGCGCTCGAGATCGGGTAGGTCTCGGGTCCGGACCTGGTCCCACTGGCGCCGCCACAGCGCGACCTGCCGCGCCACGAAGCCGTCCGGACGTCCGAAATCCCCCAGGCCGACCGCGTGAGGGTCGACCTGGTGTAGGGCGACCAGCACATCGATGAGAGCAGCACAGGTCCCCGAGACCTCGTCGTCGCTGAGCACGTCGAGTTCGCTGCGCTCCCTCAGGACCCGACCCTCGACCCACCCGGTGACCGTGAAGGGAGCACCGATCACCGAGAGGTCCTCACACAGGGCGACCAGCGGCGGGACAGGCACGCCGGAACCCTCGAGCGCACCGGTCACTCGCGCTTCGCGGGCCATGTCATGCGCGGAAGCGGTCTGCCCGGCCACCGGTGGTCGCCGAACCACCCACTGGGTCACCCCGTCGGTCACCCGATACGTCAGGTTCGACCGGCCACCGGCGATCAACTCGGCCTCGAGCGGGCCGGCGAGTGACACTCCAAGGTGGTCGAGGTAGCGGGCGAGGGCATCGCTGTCGAGCGCAGTCATCGCGGTCACCGACCTGCCCGCTCGCGTGCGGCCCGCGCCGCGCGCTTGGCGATGGCGAAGCGATGGACCTCGGACGGGCCGTCGTACACCCGGAACGGACGCACTTCCCGCGCGATCCGCGCCACGGGGAGGTCCGCGGACATCCCCGCACCGCCACACAGCTGCATCGCCCGGTCGACGACGCGTCCGATCGCCTCTGCTCCGAAGGTCTTGGCGATCGAGGTCTCCTGAGCCGCGGAGGACCCCGCGTCGAGCGCCGCGCAGGCGACGTCGAGCAAGGCCCGCGTGGCAGCCAGGTCGATCTCGTTCTCGGCGATCAGGTGTTGAGCCAATCCCTGCTCGCTCAGCGCGCTGCCGAACGACTGGCGCGACGAGGCGTAGTCCAGGGCCGTCTCGTGCGCTCGTACGGCGGCCCCGAGCCAGCGCATCACATGAGTCATTCGTGCCGGTCCGAGCCGGACCTGGACGTAGCGGAAGCCTTCGTCGACCTCGCCGAGGACGGCCGAGTCCGGGACTTCGAGGGAGTCGAAGTACACCTCACAGTGACCACCAACCATCGAACGGTCCATCGTGGGCACGTGCCGCCCCACGCGCAGGCCAGCGGTCGACGCAGGCGCCAGGAACATCGTCCCGCCGCCGCGCTCACCGGGCTCGCCCGAGGTGCGGGCCATGATGATGAAGAAGGCGGCACCGTCGGCGCCCGTGATGAACAGCTTGTGACCGTCGATCCGCCAGCCACCGGCCACCCGCGTCGCTCTCGTCTGCAGTGCCGACGGATCGGATCCAGCACCGGGCGCGGGCTCGGTCATGGCGAACGCCGAGCGCACCTCGGCACGGGCCAGCGGCGCCAGGTACTGCTCGCGCTGCTCGGCCGTCGCGACGTGGTCGAGCAGGTGCATGTTGCCCTCGTCCGGCGCCGCAGCATTGATCGCCAACCCACCGAACAGGCCATAGCCGGCTTCCTCGAAGACCCGGGCGCGCTCCGACATCGACAGGGCCCGGCCGCCGTACTCTGTGGGAGCGTGCGGGGCGAGCAACCCGCGCTCACGGGCGGCCGCCTGGAGGTCACGTCGTACCGCGTCTCCTCCTGCCAGCGCGACGTCCCCGTCGTACTGGTCCTCGATCGGCAACACCACCTCGCGCACGAAGTCGCGGGTCTGCGCCACGAGCGCGGCCACCTCGGCAACGCGGCTCGCGGTCCTCTGGTCTTCCTTGGCGATGCTCATTCGTTCAGGCCTGCTCTCGTCTGTTCGTTCTCTGTCAATGACCGGACATGCCGCCGTCGACCGCGAGCGTGCTTCCGGTGATGTAGCTCGAGGCCGGGCTGGCCAGGAAGACAACCGCCGCGTCCAGCTCCTCCTGCTCCCCCATCCGGTTCAACGGGCTGCGCGAACCGATGAACCCGTCGAGCATCTCCCTGGGCACGTCCTCGGTCATCTCCGTGGCGACGTAGCCCGGCGCGACCGCGTTCACCCGGATGCCGCGGCGACCCGCCCACTGCGCGGAGAGATCCCGGGTCAGCCCGACCAGGCCAGCCTTGCTCGCCGCGTAGGCCGCCTGCGGCGCCGGGGGCGCGATCAGCGCGAGGGTGCTGGCGACGTTGACGATGCTCGACCCCGGGAGCAATCCGGCCGAACTCCCCCATCGCCGCCCGCGTCAACGCGGTGCACTGGTCCGGATCGGAAACGTCAGTTGGGACGATCAGACTCCGCCGGCCTGCGCCCTCGACTGCGCGTGCGGTGTCGGCGAGCTTGTCAGCGCGGCGTGCTGCGAGAACGACGTCGGCGCCCGCTTGGGCGAGCGCTACGGCGAAACCAGCGCCCAGACCGGAGCTTGCTCCCGTCACAACAGCGACCCGGCCGTCGAGTCGGAAACGATCGAGCACACTCATCATGCACCGGTCCACACGGGGCGACGCTTCTCCGCGAACGCCGTGGCGCCTTCGCGTGCGTCACTGCTGGCACGGACAGCGGCGAACTCGGATTCGTTCATCTCCCACACCACCGGGTCCCAATCCGAGCCGGTCGAGCTGCGCATCATGATGCGCTTGCTCGCACGGACCGCCAGCGGAGCATTCTCGGCGACCGCCTCCGCCAACACCAGCGCCGTCTCCACCACCTCGGCCGACGGAACCACACGGTTGACGAGACCCCACCGCAGGGCCGCTTCTGCGTTGATCGGGTCCCCTGTGAAGGCCGCCTCGGCGGCCACTTTCGGCGGAATCTGTCGGTGCAGACGGAGCAGGCCACCGGCTGCGGCCACCAGCCCCCGCTTCACCTCCGGGAGACCCAGGCTGGTGTCCTCGCTCATCACGGCCAGATCACACGCCAGCACGATCTCGGTGCCCCCACCGAGTGCGAAGCCGTTGACGGCCGCAATGAGTGGCTTGTCCAGGAAATGACGAACCAGACCCGCGAACCCACGCTCCGGATGTTCTGCGTCGTGGACCGAACGGCCCGCCGCCAGCTCCTTCAGGTCCGCGCCCGCACAGAAGGCGCGCCCTGCCCCGGTCAAGACGGCGACGCGGAGCGAGGGGTCGTTTTCGAACTCCTCCAGCGCGTCGCCCAGTGCCCGCGCAAGGGGGGCGTTCACGGCATTCAACGCATGCGGTCGGTTCAGCGTGATGAGCGCCACGGGACCGCGCCGGTCCACGAGGACCGGCGGGGTGCTCCTCGATGTGGGTTCGGCGATCGGTTCCACGCTCGGTGCCTCCGCGGGTCTCGGTTCTTGTCAGATTCCATAATCACGGTACAGTTTGACCGTACGCACGGTCAATCACCCATCGGAGGTCCCCATGCCCGATGCAGTCATCGTCGACGCGGTCCGCACGCCTCTCGGTCGGCGCAACGGCGGACTCGCCGGTGTCCATCCCGCCGATCTGTCCGCACATGTGCTGGCGCAACTCGTCGAGCGGACCGGCCTGGACGTAGCCGTGATCGATGACGTGATCTGGGGTTGCGTGAGCCAGATCGGGGAGCAGACCTACGACATCGCCAGGACCGCGGTGCTCGCGGCCGGATGGCCGCAGTCCATCACCGGCGTCACCGTCGACCGGCAGTGCGGCTCCTCTCAGCAGTCGGTGCACTTCGCGGCCGCCGGGCTGGTCGCCGGGCACTACGACGCTGTCGTCGCCGGTGGCGTGGAGTCGATGTCGCGTGTCGCCATCGGGTCGTCGATGGCAGACCAGCAGCCGTACCCGCCCTCCTTCCAGGCCCAGTACGGCACACCGCACCAGGGCATCGGCGCCGAAGCGATGGCCGAGAAGTGGGGTTTCTCACGAGCCCAGCTCGACGAGTTCGCCCTCCGCTCGCACGCCCGCGCCGCGGCCGCACAGGACGAAGGGCGCTTCGACGCCGAGATCGCGCCGGTGGCAACCGGCGACGGCATGGTGACGAGCGACGAGGGTGTGCGCCGCGGGGGCACCCTCGAGACCCTCGCAGGGCTCAAGACGCCGTTCAAGGACGGCGGTATCATCAGCGCCGGTAACGCCAGCCAGATCTCAGACGGCGCCGCAGCGCTGCTGATGATGACGACTGACAAGGCGGCCGAGCTCGGGCTGCGGCCGATCGCCCGGGTCCACTCGGTCGCCTTGGCCGGCGACGACCCCGTCCTGATGCTGAGCGCCCCGATCCCGGCCACCGAGAAGGTGCTGCGTCGCGCGGGTCTCGGCATCGCCGACATCGGCGCCTTCGAGGTCAACGAAGCATTCGCCCCCGTGCCCATGGCCTGGCTCACGGAGACCGGCGCCGACGAGACGGCACTCAATCCGCTCGGTGGCGCGATCGCCCTCGGCCACCCCCTTGGCGCCAGCGGGGCACGCCTCATGACCACCCTGATCCATCACCTGAAGCAAAACGGCATCAGGTACGGGCTGCAGACCATGTGCGAGGCCGGCGGACAGGCCAACGCCACGATCATCGAAGCGCTGGACTGACGTGTGCACAGAGACAGCTTTGCCGCCCACCCGCACCATCGTGCAGGTGGGCGGCGTGCCATATCCGTCCCCGTCGATCGCAGGCGCTAGCGACGGTCGATGAGTTGCTTGGCGATGATCTCGTTCATCATCTCCGTGGTCCCGCCACCGATGCTCAGGATGCGTTGATCGCGGTAGTGGCGTTCCACCTCGGACTCGCGCATGTATCCCATCCCGCCGTGGATCTGCACGGCGGCGTCGGCGACGTTGTGAGAGGCGGCCGTGGCCACGTTCTTGGCGATCGACACCTCGTCCGGCTCACTGTGACCGGCGGACCAGCGCACGACGACGTCGTGGACATAGGTGCGCGCGACCGCGACATCACGGCGCATGTCGGCGAGTCGGTGGCGGATCACCTGGCGCTGGGACAGGGGCTCACCGAAGGTGGTGCGCACCTTGGCGTACTCGACGGAAAGGTCGAGGCACCGCTGGGCGGTGGCCACGGCTTGGGCAGCCATGAGCAGTCGCTCGGACTCGAATCGCTTCATGAGCTGGACGAATCCGGTCCCCTCCTCGCCGATGAGGTTACGTGCCGGGACGCGGACGTCGTCGAACGCGAGTTCGGCGGTGTCGGAGCAGAGCCAGCCCATCTTCTTGAGCTTCGAGGCGATCGTGAATCCCGGTCGGTCTCGATGATCAGCAGGGACACACCCCGGTGGCCAGGCCCGCCCGTCCGAACTGCAGTGGTGACGAAGTCCGCCCGCGTACCGGAGGTGATGAACGTCTTGGCCCCGTTGACGACGTACTCATCGCCGTCCTTGACCGCCCTAGTGGTGATGGCGCCGACGTCGGAACCGGTGCCGGGCTCGGTGACCCCGAGGGCCGCGATCATTTCCCCTGCCAGTGCGGGTCGGACGAAGGTGTCGATCTGCCAGGGATCGCCGGCAGCCACGATGTGCGGGGTGCCGATGCTGTGGGTGAACAGCGCCGAGCACACGCCAGTGCTACCGCCGGCGAGGATCAGTGCCTCGTTCGCGACCAGAAAGTGGACGAACTCCCCCGCACCGCCGGCGGATTCGGGCACCCCCAGCTCGAGCAGCCCCAGGTCCGCCGCCTGCTTGTGCAAGGTGCGCGGCAGGGCACCCTGGTCCTCCCAATCGGGGAGATTCGGGACGATGTGGCGCCGGGTGAAGTCCGTGACCATCTCCCGCAACGCCTGACGTTCGGGGGTGTTCCACACGTCCTCGGCGGAGCTTCCCGGGACCAGTACGTCGTTCATCGCGACACCGCCTCTGCAGAGTTTCCGTACCTCGCGCGCAGCTCACGCTTGAGCAGCTTTCCGGTCGCATTGCGCGGCAGCACGTCGACGAACTCGACGCGCCTGGGGCACTTGAAGTGCGCGATGCGGTCGCGGCAATAGGGATCACGGACTCGCCGTCGAGTTCGGCACCTTCTCTCGTTGCGATCACCGCCACGACCGTCTCACCCCACTTCTCGTCGGGCACCCCGATGACGGCCACCTCGGCGACATCGGGGTGTCGGTACAGGACCAGCTCGACTTCGATCGGGTAGACGTTCTCACCACCGCTGATGACCATGTCCTTCTTGCGGTCCACCAGCGTGACGAAACCCTCGGCGTCCTGGCGGGCCAGGTCACCGGAGTGGAACCAGCCACCCCGCTTCGCCTCAGCGGTGACCTCGGGAAGTCCCCAGTAGCCGGCGAAGACGTTGGGCCCCCGCAGCACCAGTTCACCCACCTCGCCCACCTCGACATCCTTGTCCTGCTCATCGACGATTCGGATATCTGTGTGCAGGAACGGTCGCCCCACCGATCCCGCGTGGGAGCGTACGAATTCCGCCTCGAGGACGAGGGCTGTCGGTGAGAGCTCGGTCATGCCGAATCCCTCCATGAACGTGAATCCCTTGCTCTGGTAGTGATCGATGACCGGCAAGGGGCAAGGGGCGCCGCCACAGAGGAGACACCGCAGGGCGCACAGGTCGTAGTCGTCGAAGTTCGGCAGCTTGCTCAGGGCGTCCCACATGGCCGGGACCATGAACTGCACGGTGATGCCGTGCTCGGCAAGCAACTCGAGCGTGCGCTCAGGCACGAACGCGTCCTGGACGACGACGCGCCCACCGGCGTAGAGGAGCGGAAGCGTGTACAGCCCGAGCCCACCGATGTGGAACAGGGGCGCCACCGCCAGGGTGGAGTCCTCACGCGTGAGGCCCTTCCCGGCTGTCAGCATGTTGATCGCGTTGGCTTCGAAGTTGGCGTGGGTGATCATGGCGCCCTTGGGATGACCCGTGGTCCCCGAGGTGTACATGATCATGGCGACGTCGTCGGCTGGCACCGGCTCCTCGCCGTCATGAACGTCGCCGGTCTGGAGCGAGTCGAGGTGCACCAGCGCCGGGCCCGACGACGATGCGGCGGCTGCGGCCGCGGCCAGCTCCGTCCAGGTGGTGTCGTGCACGAGCACTCTCGGCGCGGCGTCATCAAGGATGTACGCGATCTCGGTCGGGGCGAGCCGGTAGTTGACGGGGACCATGATCGCCGCGAGCCGGGCGGTCGCGAACATCGTCTCGATCATCGCCACCGAGTTGCTCGCCAGGATCATGACGCGATCGCCCCGCTTCACCCCGTGCGCTCGGAGCGCGCCGGCGCGCGCACCACACCGGTCGGCGAGTGCGGCATAGCTCAGGCGCTCACCGCTGGCGCCGTCGACCAGCGCGATCGCCTCGGGAGTCCGATGCGCTCGACGAGTCACCCAGTTTCCGATTCCGGCCATGATCCCGATCCTATCGCTGGACCGTACGTGCGGTCAGTTGTAGCGCGGCGTGACGCTCAGCACAAGCGGAAGGCCGGACAGCGTTCACCCTGCGGCAGTGCCAGGTGAAGACCTCGCCGTGGATGGCGACCGCGGCGTCGCGGCATGGCGACAACCTGATCCCCAGCCGGGAAGGGTAGGCCCCGTGTAGGGCGGGCGGGACTCGAACCCACAACCCGCGGATTAAAAGGCCGCAGCATCGTCTAGCATGTGCCCCCTCCAGGCTCCACGAGCAGCGCGGCGGCCCCCGACGACCGCCGGAATCCCCACCAGTTGCGACAGGTTCGCGTCACGAACGGTGTCACGCGACCGTGCCGTGCATGATGTCCGGCCGTCGCGACCGTGTGACGCGATGTTCAGGGTCGACGCCCAGCTCCGCCGTCGTAGATGGCGGTCTGACCTGGCGGCGATGGCAGCGGCCCGCACCGTCATTCGTCATCGCTGGACCTGCGTGTCTGTGGCTCACGCTCGACGTTGCGCAGCGATAGACGCTGTCGCATCGCCGGGCGGGAGCAGGCGCCTGCCGCGATCGAGTCGTCACCGCAGGTCCGGCGAGTGCTGACGATGTGTGCATGACCAACGAACGCCTTGGTCCCCGCTTGACTCTAGACGTTAGCGGTCCTCGGCTGGAATACTGCGAACAAGTGGGGAGGCGTCGCTCGGCAATTGTGTGCGGCGCATGCGCTCGGGGAGGCAATCCGGCACAGGGGGAATACTGATGCTGCGCCGCCCATCTGCAATTGTTATCGCCGCCGTTGTTGCCTCGGTCGTGGGATTGACCGGGCAGCCCGCGGTCGGGGCAGCGCAAGGTGTTCGGGCCGCGCCGACCCTTGTCGCTGGCGACGCACGACCGCCCTGTCCAGGGCGAACATCACGTGGACAGGCCAGCAGCAGGTCAGGGTCAACCGGCAAGAGATCCCGGGCAGCTACGAGCCGGTGGCGGACGACTCGGGCAACGTTGTTGCCTTTTGGACTTACGGCGGCTGGTCGCTCGTTCCTGGGGACGCCGGCCACGTGGGTGGAACGTTCGTGCGCGACCTGAGCACGCTGGCCGCCGACCGGCCGCGACTGGCGGCGGTGCTGGGCAGCGGCAGCAGCGCCCTGTCGGCGTCGTGGCTGGCGCCAGCCACGCCGTCAGGGCCCATCAGCCGGTACCGCCTGTCCCCGCTGACCGGTGGTAATGTCTTGCAGCCCTTCGACGTGACGCCCTCGACGCGGTTCACCACGCACGCCGGGTACCCGGCCTCCACGGTCTACCGCTTCTGGCTGCAGACGCTGATGCCCCACGGGCTCGGCCCGTACAGTGCGGTCGCGTACGTCCCGGTGGTCTCGGCGCCCAGCAGCGTGCCCGCCGGGACTCTCGTCCG